>RRZU010185500.1_pt1 | contig 16787 bp, 21 predicted proteins | sample 2165561 | NCBI WGS metagenome assembly RRZU01 (sample SAMN10456909, study PRJNA506462) | wastewater metagenome | isolation source: wastewater sludge | place: USA: Moscow, Idaho | reverse complement strand
TTATCTTTGATTAGATTGACCAAGTAATGACGAGCTTCACCCTTAGGGATATTTCTATATAGATGTTTCCGTCCGTATGTCTTTTCTAAATAGTGAAGCGTAAAATTATGTAATTTGTCTTGGGTTTCTAAACCTCTGTTATGTATTTCTAGTTGTTGGGCCGTCAAAGAGCATCCATACCTTCTAGTATAGATGTGAGTAGTTGTCGATTTTAAATCATCAATCATTGATTTATGTTTCATTAACTAGTCTCTCCTTGATTTTTAATATATTCTTTAATCTTACTTAACGGCGCTCCACCAGCAGATTGAATAAAATAACTAGACGTCCAAAACTTATTATTCCAAAGTTGATTAGCAACGTCAGGGAATTCTTTTTTAATAATACGGCTGGTTGACGCCTTATAAACATTTATAAATTTACTCAGTTCAGTGTTTGGCGAAGCCTTAAATAGAATATGCACGTGGTCCCTATCGTGATTCATTTCGATTAGGGTCGCTTTGTATGTTGGTGCCTGTTGTTCAAACATTTCTTTTAATCGAATGAGAATATCGTCAGTTATAACAGGTCTTCTATATTTAGTGACGATGACCAAGTGGTAATATAGGGAAAACACTGACCGTTTATTATGGTCTAATCCTAAAGCTTTAACCATTGATACTCCTTATTTACTTATTCTACTTATATTATACCACACTTACAGGTATAAGTCAAGCCTAGGAACAAAAAAAATAATGAGAAATCTATTGACTAGGCACTATGTGTATTTGCGCCCTTATATCCCCGCACTTAGAAAGGCTATGATTCGCTTCGCTCATCCTACGCCTTTCTTGAAGTGGGGGTCTTACGGGCGCTTATGATAATTGCAGATGTTTGCTATTGAAACAGGAACCACAAATCACTCATGACATCGTCGTATTTATCGAAATTTTTTTCAAAATCTTTATCAATCAATTCTTCGATTTCTTCTAATTGGTCAATGATTTTCTCAACTAGTGAGTCATATTCGCCATTTATCTGCACATGTTCATTTTTTTTCCAAGGTTAACAATTGTTTCTTCTTGTTCAATACTCCTCGAAAAACATCTGAATATTGTGGTTGTAGTTTTACAATAGTTTCAATTGTATTGAAAATATAAAACAAAGTGTTTACTTCTACTTGTTGTTGTGGTATAATGATTTCTTCTAAGAAGTTTTCTACATGTTCGTATTCACTGCTTGGTGCTGGTAATCGTTTCTTCATCTTTGGTTCCTTATTTTGATGCTAGTTCTGCGATTTTATCAGGTCTAAAATCATTCCATGGTTCTACACCTGTTGCTTGAGCTGGGTACACTACAGGCATTGCCATTGCTGATTTGTCACCTTTGAGGAATTCCACATAAGCGTCAAATTCACCAGAGGTTTCAATATTGATTTCTTCAAAATCAACGCCTTTGGCTGTCAGTTGCTTTTTAGTCATCATACATTTTGCACAATTGTTTTTAGAATAAACAATTGTTGTTTCCGGTTTATCGCTTGGTAAAATCATTATTCGTCCCCCATAGGTAGTTCGCCGTGTTCTTTTAATTCCATCAAATCCAATAATACGTCTTCATGGTCATTTACCAAATGGGCAAATAAATGAACTTGGATTTCTTCTGGAAGTGAACGAATGAGTGATAATGACAAATGACCGATTACGTCTGGGTCACCCATAGCAAAGGTGCGGCTGTCTAATTGTTCAGACTCATCATAAGCAATAACTACGATTGTCTTGTCGTCTGGATTTTTAGTTTTCCCATAAGGAATCAAAAATTTAACGATGTCTGAAAGGCGGTGTTGATATTCTTTTAAATTACTCACTTGTTATTCTCCTTAAACCTCTTCTTGTAGGTCTTCTTTTACTTGTCTTAAGTCCTTCAAAAGCCATGTGTACATCTTATAACGCAAATAATAATAACCATCCGTATATTGACAATAATTGTGGTTAATGCGTTGATGTTCCAAAACCTTATATATCATATCCAAATCATAACCTATTTCCTGTCGTTCTTTCTTTGTACGATAGGCTGGTTCTAATCCTTTTTGTTGGTCAAATGATAAACGGGTGGCTTTTTGACCGGCTGCGTCATGTTCCTTGTGATAGCGATTCGCTAATTTCTCACAATATGTGATTGAATCTGTAATATACTCTTTCACATCATGATAATCGGGATTTGTCATATCACGTGGGACATACTCATAGATGCTTGCTAGAAATGAAACTAACTCCATTACTAAATCTTCCGGTGTCACCTCTAAGGATGATTCAGGAAAATCTTTTAGAATTAGGTTTATTGCTGAATCATAATTATCATCTTCGTCATATCTTACGAATTTTCGCAATTGAGTATGTTTTGGATTTTGTATATACTTTGTTAATTTACTCTTAGCTCTCACTCGTAAAACCTCTCTTCTGGTCCTTTCACTAAATATTGACCATCGATTATACCTTTTGAGTTCATTGTGTGTACAAAGCGTTGAATATCACTGTATTTTTTTACGGCATATATGGATTTGTATTTCTTATCTTTTGTCTCATTAACAATGTACAAGGGTGACACATAAGAATCCGCATCAACCATATGTTGATATAATTCTTTTGGCGTCATTTTAGCATGTGTTTTCATCATTACATGACTAAAATTTGGTGAATCTATTGCTCGGTCGTTTGTTATATCTACAACGAATTCAAATTTATCAATTTCGTCGTATATGTCAACCACTAGTCCTACGTCCTCAAAGGGTTTCAAGGCACGTGCTAAAGGTGCTTCCCTTAACATCAATGGTCGTATTCTTACTATCTTTTGCAAAACATGGTTACTCCTTATTCATATACCTTTTCATGATGGGTTGGCTTCCAATAATTATAGGCAGCTGTTGCCACATATACTAAATATGGTACTCCTTTGATTTCTCTATTATGTTTTAATCGGAATTCGATTATTCGACTTAAATACTCGGCCATTATCCAGGGTATATCCGTTTCAGGTAAAGAATAAACCGTCTTTAATTTGCCTAAATATGGTCCAATATTCTTGTTTAATAAATGAAGCATGGACACATATTCCGCATGAGATTCATCCTTATCTGATGCCATTTGTTCTTGTACTAGTTCAACACCTTTGGCATCTTCCTGATAATTGGTGGTCATCAGTAGGTCTACAAGTTCTTTTATATCTTGTGAAACTTCAACTATTTCTAATTGTTTATGTCCAACTTCTGTACAATCTTCAAAATCTGAACGGGTAAGAATGGTTGGTTCTTGAGTTGAAAATTCACCATTCCCGTAAAAAGTAACCATTGAATTAACAATGACTTCTAATCGGTCAGATATACGATATTTAAAGGCGTCTGAATCCGTATAGATTAAATAATGAACCCCACCTCTCGGTGTTTCTTCCTTATAGACATATGGATAAGATTCCACTTTTTGTTTCTCTTCTTCGGTGTATCCCGGTTCTAAATCTAAAATACCAAAAGTCGTGTCTTTTAAATCACAAACAATTGGATAATTGGGTGCTGTATTTGCAATTTCCTTAAATTTAGTTTTTACTTTATCTATTCCAATTGGTACATGAATGTTATTACGGAATGCTTCTGGATTTAATGGTCGTTTATATTTGTCTACATATGTTGATTTTACATTTTCTAATAAACCCATTAACTGAGGTGAATACGTGAAGGTTTCTTCATATGGATAACCAACAAGAGTTGGTGGTAATTTGATATCTGTCAAATCAACCTCATTTGGGATGGTTACATCTGGTTGATTCTGTATCCAATAAACGTGTTCTTCTTCCTCATAAACGGCTATTCCACAATAATATGGGTATAATATGTCGTTTTGATAGGTTATAGCCGGAATTGTTTTCTCATATCCGTCGCCGTATACGTGACCTTCAGCTTTATGTACGTCTTCCACTAACAATCTGTCAGTTTGTGGGTTTCGATGTATGATTACTGATTTGGGTGGCCCGAATTTAACTTCTGGGATTTCAATTCTCTTTGTTGCTACCGTTTTTGTCGACTCTTTAGAATAGAATAGTGGTCCATTGCGCTTTGATTGCTCTATCATCAGTATCCTTTCTAAAATGTGAGAAAAGCGTTTCACCTATTCTTCTCAAATGAAGATGTCTTCATCTCAGAAGAATAGGCGACAAACGCTAGTGCTGTTTATCGCCTGTAGTTCTTACCAGAGTGAACCTGTTGCTGGTGCTTCTGGCGCCACTGGAGCTACTGGAGCTACTGGAGCTACTGGCTCTGTGAATGATGGTGCTGAACCGTCACCGAAGTCATAGACTTTAGCACGTCCACCACGAACAAAGATTTCCGCTGGTGCTTGTTCTGTCTTAAGACGTACGCTGAAGAATGAACCACCGTAGTTAGATTTCATGTCTTTCAATGATACTGTTGCAATTGTACCAGCTTTCAAGTAGTAACCTGGGTTACCTTCTGTTGCTGGGAATTCGTTGTTGTCAAAGATTGTCAAACGACCTTCTGGAGTTTCGATGTTACCGAAGTTACCAAGTAAGTTGATTGTTACTGAGAACTCAAGTTTCAAACCTTGTTGCGCCAAGAAGTTTACAAAGAGTGCTTTGATTTCTGCTGTAGGTGTTGCAGTAGTTACACCGTTTGGTGCAAAGTCTTGACGGATTTCTTCAGTACCTGCTTGACGGTATGTCAAGTATTTGAATACTACTTTACCAGCTTTTTCTGGTTTCTTAGATTGTGAAATCTTAACAGCGAAGAGCTCTTCTGGGATTTCGTTGATATCAGCAATTGAAATGTGAACGCGACGTGATGTCTTGTTGTTCATTGACTCTGCTGCTGGAGTTGTTGAGATAGAGATTGGTTTGTTTACGATTACGATTTCTGTATTTACCATGTTAGGTTACATTCCTTTATGTGTGTGTTTTTAGTTTGTTTACTTAATTGTTTTACGTTTTAGGTTAAGCGACCTCAACAACCTTCGCACACATGGGCCCTATGTGTTGGAGTCTTCCGACTTTTAGGTAATTTTATTATATCACATTTTCTTGAATTTGTCAAGCGATATGAGTGTTTAATTTTGTATTTTATCCGTCTTTTCTTATTCGATATATTTATTATATCACGGACGCGTCAATTTGTCAAGCGTTATGAAATTAATCTTTCAATTGGTTATGCCATACTTCGGCAAAGCTTGCAATTAAGTCTACATATTCGTCTTCACTAATATGTTCATAGATTTCGTTCACTTGTTCATCTGACATTTCAATTATTGAATTGTTGTTAATAGTAACGTTAGCAGTTTCTGCCAAGTTTGAAATCTTCATTTTAGTGACATGCTTAAATGATTCACCCTCGGGCATTTCTTTATATTGACCAACTGTGATTCCACTTTCGAAATACTTATCGATTGCGTTAATATCGGTCAAGTAAGATATTACGTCAGGGTCTCCTAATTTCGAATCATTAAACATTTTAGTTGAATGCTCTGTCAAACCTTTACTTCGACGAGCTGTTCGTGTACCATAACGGTCTAGTTTCAAACCGTCATTTGTCAACCAGGTTCTAATTGTTCCTGGATGTATGTTGTTTTCTGAGTCAATAAAGATTGAACCAGAGGTACTACGCATCACCCAAGATGCCATAGTGATGAACTTGCGTGCATCAACTTCTGTTTGGTATTCTTTGAGGGCTTTACGTATCAAGTCCTTGTTGACTGGTTTATCTACAATATTTTCATTTAGAAGATATTTTGTCATGACCTTATCTACTAAGGCTGGATGTGATAAACGGTTGTCAACTCGAGCTCCCTGCCATGATGTTAGTGTACCACCACGGGCAGAGACAATTTCCATTTCTCCATTTGCATGTACTTCGGCCTATAACGATAGGTAAGATGTTTGATGTTATCTCCATCTTTTCCCCCGCTCCACACCGTGCGTGCGACTTTCACCGCACACGGCGTTCCATCTGTCTTGTGTTGAGTTATAAATTGTCAACTAGAGACAGACTTGAGGCTGTTGCTCCAGATTCATTACAAATCCTTCATCGCTCGTACCTCTACTTTCACTGTTGTTAAGAATGCTTATGTCTTCACATTCAACTATATCCGCCGATATTGGATAATACCAAAACGTCAACAGCTTCCAACGTTCCATTTAACCTATTATTGTTTTAAGGACTTCGTCCCCGATTTAGGTGCTTCCTATACCCCGTGTCTAGCTCCATTGCCTGTAACAATGTTAGGTAATCAATCGATTCGATAATCAATTACCATTAGACAAGTCTTATTTTCAGACTTCGAACCATTTCTGGCCCGCACAACTATCGAGGTGTACATTCGGAAGTTCGTCAGTATTTCTACATTCTCACCATGTCGGTTAACCGCGCACGAGATGAGCTCCAGTTCTTAAATGTTTATTACTCATTTAAGCTTTCGGTTACCATTACGGCACTACGGGTTGTCACTCGCTAATTTCACCCTGCTCTCAACATCTATTTCCGCCGAAATAATGCTGTCGGGAATATTACGGGGATGACTTCAAGGCGTTACTCTATCATTTTCATCCTCAGTTAAATAGTTACATAATTCTTATGCTACCATGTCGCTTATTATATTTCTATAATTACTTACTGGTAAACGTTTCGCACCTAATCTGTTGTTAGCATCTTTCGATACCAAGAATACAGGCTCAGGGTCAATGGCGACGTAAAGTCGTTTTAATTCAGTATCTACTATCTGTTTGTTTAATTCTTCATCAATATCAAACACGTAGATACCATCTGTATTTGATGAAGGTACTGATGCACCTTCTAAGGCTAGAGCTTCCCCTATTAACCAAGTAAACAACTGTCCTATAATACGCATGGACAGTGCCTTATTGTTTGCTCGTAAATTGGTGTCAAAACTTCCATCCAAAACTCCTGATGCTGAGTTCAAAATCAGTTTATAACCTTCTTGTTCAATGTTGGTGTCAATCCATTCTTGACTACCAAACTTGTAATCCTTCAGTTTCTTCTTAACTGAGATACGGAAATTATATACATCGGCGTAGTTATCTCGCCCGTTACCATCATAGAAGGCCCCTAAATTTATGAGCAATAGCGATAGGTAATCCTTTGATATTGTCTCCAGATTTTCCCCCGCTTCACACCGTGCATGAGACTTTCACCTCACACGGCGTTCCATCAATACATTAATTGATTAGTTGTTTATTAGATAATCTTCGTAAATATTCGTTATTACGTAATGTTTGTCTTTTCAATGTAATTGTCATTTCAGTCAATGCACCTACTTTCCAGCAGATAACATTTCTATTAGTCTTACTCGAATCTGAATGACGTCTTATCTTTTTTTGGTTGTATTGACTACTGGCTATCCCTCCACTAATTTTCATTAGTTTCTAAGGTACTGTGCCAGCACTCTCACTAATGTTAACTGTTGTTATGTCTTCCAACAGACCGTTTCATAGCTTGTGTAAGCTCCACGTCATTAGTTTTCCACGTTCCGATTATTCTATCTTTACATTTACCTTTAGGTTCTTCCTTTGAGCCTGTTCGCTTGATAACGCCTGTAACGTTATAAGGTGTTTCATACAATGTATTTTTACTTTACCTCACGAACCCAACGTTTGTTGGTCTTGTCCTTTCGAACAAGTCTACCTCTAGACCCGTACATTCGGAAGTTCGTCAGAATTTTGTTCATTCTAACCATGGGTAATTTATAGAGTTCCGAGCTATAGGTTACACAGAACGCCGCCATTCTGTTTTCGTATACTTTCGTACTTAGGTAACTCTCACCCGTCTTCACCGAGCTTATAACAAATACTATTACACACTAGTAATCGCTATTCGGAGTATCAAACAGAGCATTTCAGGACGTTACTCCTTCATTCTACTCTTCAAATAATCAGTTCTATTTACAATTGTAAATGTGTTATCTTTTCAATAACAAACGTGTCGCACACATGGGGTAATAGCCAGCGAAGTCCTGATGGACTGAGAAACCGGTTGATGTATATTTGTATCTGTCAATTAAAACTTCTGTTCCTTTTGTTTTATCATACATGAATGGTGTAAACTCTTTAGGGTCTACGATTTCATCAACCTCTTGAGTTAATTTATACAACCGTGGAATTTCATGCGATAAATGTTGTGGATAGCCCGAGTATTGTGTTCTCGATTGGGCTGTTATTAAGTTCTTTAACTTGGCAGAGATTTCACCTTTAGGTATAGCTGAGATATACTTATATTCATTACGTAATTCAACTATTTTGGCTCTGTCTTGTTCTAGTTGTTCTTTAAATATTTCTGCGCCGTGAATACCACCCGCTGAAAAGTTGGCATAGGTTCCACTATCGTTACCATACTTATCAATAAATGGTAAGAAGGTTCCCCAATCATCCAATAAGGCTCTACGGTTCGTCTTTGGTTCAGGAGCGATTCCATGTTCAATGAAATGAGAACCTGAGTCATTCCAGTTCTTACCTCGGAAGGAATCATAGTAGCTATAAATTGACATGAATTTTGCTAGATGGGCTAACGCAGCTTGTGGATTATGCTCTTTTACAACATTAAAGACGCGCTCCATATACCAATTCTTGGTATCCTCAAGTACGTCAGTTTGTGGTACACCCAATTTATCTGCAATATGCTTGGCTGGGTATAGATAGGATACTGTTGGATAGTCATCAATCTTTTTGTCAGGCGATACGATGTATTCCACGAACTTGGCTGATGTTGAGTTTACTGTTATTCCATTTTCTCTCAACTTAGGGAATCGTTCCAAGAGCGAACGACGAATATCAAAGGTCTTTTCCATCTTGTCCGGCCATACAACATCCTTCAACTCTTTCACGTCGTTGATGTTGTACAATACGTCAAAATAGATATCCTTGGAATATCCTGTTTTGTTGGATTCTGATTCAATGATTGAACCACCTTTTACACCGACAAGGGTTTTCAAACCGATTGTTGGTCGACCACGTTCCACCATGGTCTCATTCTGAAAGGCGGCGTCTACCTGATTTGCATACTGCTCATACATTTTTGTGTTGATGCGTCTTGCAGTATCATTGATTAGGGTGTCAGAATACTCCCTGAGGGTTTCGGTCGTTGTTTGTACCCGGTCACCAAAGGTTGACTTCAAAAGATAATCAATCATTTGAATATCATAACCGAGGGTGTTATATCCTATATACCAATTCTCTTTTGGTTTAATTTCTACGTCTTCTAATCCTAGAAAACTTGATAATAATGATTGTGTTTCACTTTTCTGTTTCGGTATTCTTTGTTCAAAATGCCAGCGGAATCGAGATACATCTTTTTTCAAGTCGTAACTTGTAAAATTGTATCCCGAATCTCTACAGGCTCTTAAGACTTCCGCTTCATCTGCTTCTGAGTTTACGATATAATACATTTCCATTATATCATGCTCATCAATGAATGCGGCACAGAATAGATTGGTGTAAGACTCTATGTCCCAAAATATTCTCATATTTCCCCTTTTATTTAATTCTGTATTCAAATTCTTCTTCAATTAATGTTTTGAATTCTTGGTAGCTTGTTTGGTTCACTATTAGATTAATGATGAAAGAGGTTAATTCAGCAACAGACACAAACGCTCCGCTAGTGTTATACTCATTTATGCAATATGTTATGATTTCACCTGTTTCGGATTGAGCGATTATGCTAGTTTCGATTTCGTATTCTGACTCGTACCAACAGGTTGGACAGCCAGATGAGCCGTCATCGTATGAAATGTGTGTTTTCAAAATCTCAATAGTGAAGCCGTTACATTGTATTTTTTCTGCCATATTTTACCTCAATCGTAATGGTCTGCCTACTTCAGATTCTGTAACAAATCTGGATACTTTCATATTTTCTTGTTGGGAAGCAATTCGATTATGTGACCAACATAGAGTCAATGACTTCTTAGCTCTTGTATACGCTACATAAGCCAAGCGTCGTTCTGATTCCATGTCTTCCTTGTCTTTACTTGCAATAGTCATGCTTCCTGGGAAGATTGGGTCTTCCATACCGAGCACAAAAACGTGCTCCCACTCTAATCCTTTTGAACCATGAATAGTTGCGATTACAACACCATCATTGTCAGTTTGTCGGATTGATGAGGACATCTCAAAAGTAAAGGCGTTTGCAATATCATACAAAGAATATGATGCGTGTTCACGCTTGTACTCTTCCTCGAATTCTGAAACCAGATTTGATAAGATACTCAAATTATTCTCATGGGTTTTCTTGTTTTTCAAACCGTCTATCCATGCCAAATACCCAGTTTCCCTCAACAAGTAATCAACTGTGTCTGATAAGGTCATTGTGTTATTTGGTTGAATTACTTTAGTGTAAACGTCCACAAAGGTTTGGACTTTACTTCTTAATCCGGGTGTCAATTCAGATACGTGCTCTGATAAGAGATATTCAATTATCCCAAGTTTGTGATTAAAGGCGTTTGCTCTCAAGGTTTCAAGAGCTTTTGCACCAATACCTCTTTTAGGTCTGTCAAGTACAGCCATAAAGGCATAAATATCTCTAGGGTTGGTGAAAATCTTCACGAAGTTCAAGGTATCAATCATGACATCTGAATTCATAAAGTCTGCGAATTTTGTCGTATCATTAATCTTGATGTTTGATTTAGCCAACTCCAAGTTCATGGATGTTATAGCTGTTCTTGAACGAACAAGAATTGCAATCTCTTGCGGTTTTACACCTTTTTTGATTAGATGTTCAATCTTCTTCAATACCCATCGTGATTCCACATGGTCAGTGTCTGCTTCTGTGAATGTGATTCCACCAAAGCCTTCATCTGTTTCCATCAGGGTTCTCATAGGTTTTCTATGTTTTGAACCTGATTTATTGTGGGCAATGAGTTTGTTGGCAATGTCCAAAATAGGAGCATATGACCGGTAGTTATAGGTCATGTTGACAACTTGTCCCTCATCAGCATGTTGCTCCATTAATTCATATCGTCCACCACGGAAGCCATAAATGGCCTGGTTTACGTCCCCGATGATTGTTAGATTGTTTTTACCAACAGCTCGTACAAAGGCATCTTGTAGTGCGTTTGTGTCCTGGTATTCGTCAACAATCATATGAACCAAGGATTTAGAATAGGCCTCTAACATGCCAGCTTTTGACATAAGGTAGCCAATGAAAAGGATGTGGTCATAGTTTACTGTATTTGTTTCTCGACCAACTTTGAGGGATTCAATAAAGGTTGAATGCAACATGTTGATGATTTTATCAATGTTGGTTTTATTGATAGATGTTGAATCAATTTTTTGAATACGATGTTTGGTGTCGTCTGAAAACTCCCCAGTTTCAATCTCTATTGGTTGTGCTGTGTTAACCAGAGTTGATACTGCATTTGCGATTTTATTAAAATCTCTCTTTTGCAATCTTGGGTGAGTTTCATTTACCAACCACTCTTCAGCGGCGGCTATTTTTACAGCGTCTGCTTCTACAATGGATTGGTACATGGTTGTGGTTGAGTTTTCATCAATTACTGAAAATGATGGTTCTAATCCTACAGCTACTGCATGGTTCCTAATTAATTTACCAATGATGGAATGGAATGTCCCGACTTGCACTCGTCGTAATTGGTCTTCGGATATTACTTTCCTTAGTTTTTTCCTAATGTCATTTGCTGCCATTCGAGTAAATGATATCATTAAAACATTCCCTGTTTTATACTCTGTAAGTATTCGTTTGGTACGCTCAAGAATTGTGGTCGTTTTTCCACTTCCGGCTAGGGCAATACCTACAACTTTTTGGTCTAATGGTGCATCAATTAGAACCTGTTGTTCGGAGTTGAATTTTGTCATTTGATTCTACTTTCGGGTTTTTCTTTATTATATCATAAATTTCTGTGAAGCGCAAGCAAAAGGAAAAAAAGATGGCTGTTAGGACGGGATGAACTACCCACCCCAGCCATCCTATCGCTTGTGTTACTGTCGTCTAAATTTTAGAACTAATGTCTTGCAAGGTTCCAAGAATTGCCTTACGTACAGCTTTGCTTACTATTGTCGCAATTTCAGTTTCAATTGCGGCAACAGTGTCTTCATCAATTAGTGGTTCTGACTTGCTTGCTTTCTTAGTTTTTGCTTTTGGTTTAGGCTCAGGTTTAGGTTTAGGCTCATGTTTAGGTTTAGGCTCAGGTTTAGGCTCAGGTTTTGGTTCTGGCTTAGGCTCAGGTTGAGGTTGAGGTGTTGCTTTTGCTTCTGTGATTACTTTTTCAGCTTCAGCTGGGTCAACCTGTGCTCCAAAAATGTCCATATCTACACGATAGTCATCTTTTGGCTCTTCGACTTTTGGTACTTCAACTTTTGGTGCTTCAAATACATTACCAACTTGTGTTTGTGCTGGTTCTGTTGGTTGTGGTGTCGCTTGTACACCTACGGATTTCATTAAGTCGTCAAATGATTGTTCAAAAATATTCATTACAATGTCTCCCATACAAATATTAATTGTTTGATTTGTGTTAACTTGGTTTGTGCGTCCGTTGTACTTGTTGTAACTTCACTTATCATGCTAATTACATCATCAACTGATTGCATTTGTTGTTTCATGACGATGTTTCTTAATAACTCTCCGTCACTTTTTAGTGTTTCTTCAATATTGCTTAGTTTTGTTACATCACCTGTTCGTAAATATTCAGAAAATGTTCTGAATGTGTTACTATGTAATGGTAAATATAACATAACCTTATTTGCTTCCAAAATCTCTTCAACCTGTCCCATATTTATATGGACAACACTTTGAATTGGAGCCCAGTTAGAAATTTCATTACTTACTGCCCCAGAATTAATTTTTGGAAATCTACCAATAAACATGTTTAGAATGGTTTCGCTTAGACCGGTTGACGCAATCAATGGATGCAGGGATAATTCTTCTTGAATTATTTCCCTGAATTTGTTTAATTTTTGATTCATCCGTTGATTGATTAATTGGTCATTCTTGAGTTTTTGCTGTGCCATGTAATTCTTTACCTGGTCATAGCCAATATCTTTAAGCTTCCATTCTAACCATTGTTTATATTGTTTTGATTGTTGGTTTACTGCTTTTGTGAAAGCCTTACCGTAGTCTTCAATATCTTTAACGGTAGCTTTTAATTTGGTGAAATCACTATCGTTTAATTCTTCATCAGCTTGAATTCGTACACTTAATGCTTGAATTTCGTTTGATAGATTTAACCAGGTTGCTTCTGGTACAGCATAGCTTACTTGATTTTCTGTCATTGTTTTCCCCCTTTTTGTGAACCGCAAACCAGTCCACTAAGGGTTTGCTTATGGCTGGTCAGTATACTCAATTAAAATACTAGCTTTGTTGTCATCTTGATATTTAATTTTTACTGCTTTAATTTCAGAAGTTGTTAATTCTTGAATGTTCTCAACTGTTTGAATATCACCAAAATCTGGAATATAGAGTTGATTTGGTGCTTTAACAATAACACCTTGATGGAGTGTTATGTATTCTGTTTTTTGTCTGTGTGGTACAGCCTTATGTCGGTACCAAGCTCTTCGGTTCTTTTCTTTATATTCCGCTTTTTCTTCATCTGTCCATTTTGCTGTTTCTTTCAAGACTTTTTTGTAGTCTTCGAATTTTAAAATTAATGGTAGAAGAATAGCTTCAGTAGCTTCTAACGGTATTCCAACATCTTCCATCGTCCATTGCTCTAATTTCCGATATTGCAAAAAGACTTCGTGTAGCCTTTCAATTAAAGCTTCGTAATTATTCGTATCGTCCATGTCTCGATATACATGTTTACGTCCATAAGTCTTTTCTAAAAACCGTAATGAATAGTCATACAATGTGTTTTGCCATGATAAACATTCTTGAACTAACTCTGATTGCTTGTCTGTTAATAGTCCAGTGATTTGTATATTTTTCATTTTTTCTCCATTTAAAACCGTAAAATCAGTCATTGTTTAAATAATAATAGTAATATGTTGCCATATTTTTCTCCTGATTCGGTCACGCTCATGTTGGCGGACTATTCGATTCCTAAAAATTCGTTTAATGCATTGACTGGTTTTTCATAGAATTGACTACTTCTGTGAATTTCATAATATGAACCACCGGGTTTCAAATGTTCCCTAACGTATGCTCTCGCCTGTTGTTTGGATAAATGTCGCATGTTTTGAACAGCTCTAAATAAACCAGCGGATACATCTTTTGGCATTTGTCTATAGTAGGTTCTCACAAAAGTGTTTAATTCTTCGTCAGTCATTGTGTCAGCGTCAACGTCTGGGTTTACATAGTTTACGCCATTTTGAATGTATTCTCTCAACCACAATTCATCGAAGTTTCCTTCTAATAAAATGGTGTCAAACATTCCTAATGATGTTAAACCTGGCCCAATATCTGTTGGTTCCACAGTGTCTAAGTCTGTACAATATAATAGACGGCTTGGTGGTGTCATTACTTCCAATCCATGGTCTCGTTCATCATGTTTCCGTATGGTGATTCCATAGTTAATGATATCATGGTGTTTTTGTGGATGTAATTCTACAAAGTATGAAAATCCATCATGCATGTAGGTGAATGGTTCATGGTCCTCATGGAAATGAATGTTGTCGTATTTAGCCAAATATAGGTCTAAATTTACGGGTATATTAGATATTCTGAATTTATCTTCTTTTTTCAAAAGACGATATACCGCTCTTGGTATGTGAATTTCTAATTGTGGTTTTCCTGATATTGATAATACTTCTTCGCCGTTAGGTCTGTTAATAACCTCAGCGGATAATCCTAATGTTAAACAATGTCTGAGTAATGGTAGATTGGCATGGTCTGCGTGTTTATGACTGATAAATAAACGCTTTAGATTGTTCCAATCGAATTCTTCGCCATTGTGTTCACTATTACTTACTAATTTTTTTGTCACTCCTGCATCTAGCATGAAATGACCATCTATGATTACGCAGTTCCCCTTGGAACCGGTTGATATTATATTTACATCAAACATTCTGATGGTTATCCTTTCTTGGATGTGATACCGTTAGATGAATATAACATCTTATATTTATCGCCTATAGTATATTTCCTAACGTATTCTAACGATATTTCACGTATTATTTGGGGTTTTGAAAAAAGCGGGGACGAGTCCCCGTATTTCAAAATCGCGTACGCGATTTTGAAAAAAAAGAAGGTCACCTGTTCTTGACAAATTTATCACTTTGTGGTATACTTATAATATAAATATGAAAGTAGGTAATCATACTATGAGTACAGCTCAACAACAATCTCAACGGATTGAGGCTCTATTCACTCGATTCGATTCATTGAAATCTCGTGTTGAGGAATTTAAAAATGCATATATGACCCAAGCTAACCCTACAGTTCAGACCGTTCGAGAACCTGTTCACTTTGTTGAACCAACCATTACTGAACGATTTGAAGCTGTACAAGAAGAGTCAGCTCAGGTTAATGATTTGGTTGAAAACATCAACATTGACGCGTTATTGAATGACCTTAATCTTGATACTCAAATTCAACAAACACAAGTAGTATCTGAATCAACACCTGAACCACAAGTTGATAATAGTTTTGGTGACATTGATATCGATGCAATGTTGAACAGTATGTCATTTGATAATTTACAGCTTTAGGAGGTACTAATGGCTCGTTCAAATAAAAAGGTACACCTCGGTGACCCAGAACATTTATTATCCCGTGATGAAGCCGTAGATTTTATCTCTGCCCAGTTACGATTTGTTCCAGCAGATGAAGGACGACAAGGTATTGACCGTGGAGTCTTAGACTTTGCTGTTGATAAATTTGGATTGATTGACTCACCAAAAGAAAACGCAGATGCAATTGCCAATGCTTTTGTGGAACGACTGGAAGGTAATACGAAGAAATTCGATAAATTTACAGTAGAAGCTCTTGCTTTTGTTAATAAAGATATGTTTGCGGAAGTTCTGTCTTCGGATGAAGGACGTAAAGCTGATATTATTGACCAAGCTGTTGAGTCTCTACCCTTATCTAACGGTAAAACATTCAACGCTTACGACACTGTAAAAGTTGCTAAAATGATTGATATTGATTTCGATAAGTTTGCGGCTCATACTGCAACAACTCGTTTCCCTAAATCATGGATGACTTTTGAAGGTGAATCTCGTAAAGTTATAAATCCTCGTGGTGCTGGTAATATCCCAAATGAATTACATTCTGGTTTCCTCGCTTACTCTAAAGCACCTCAACCACTTGAAAACTTTGATGCTTATAAATCATCATTCGATGCTTTAACTCCTGAACAAAAAGACTTCATCGTGGAAGTGTATAATGCTGATGATAAATCCTTGTCTGACGCAATCGACGCGGCCAATGACTTGATGGACGAAAAGCTAGAAAATAACACTCAAGATTTCGTGGCAGGATTAGAATCACTTGAATCAGAAGGGCTTGCCCTGTAAAAAAAAAGACCGAAAGGTCTTTTCTTGTTTTAAAAAAGACCTTTAAGTCTATTCATTTGTATTCTGTACAGTATTAATGAACTACCCACACCTAGCCTGAGCCTAATTTCTTAGCTGGCTGCGCCAGCGAGCTCAGGCTTGAGGTGCGGGTTTCCTACACTGACTATACTAATCAGTATAGGATTGAGAAGCTGGTTGAATTGATTACTCATTTCTACCAGTGAATGACGACTATGAACTTCCAGAGTATCACCTCTTTATAACATAGAATTACATTCTCTCAACCATCTTACTCACTATTTAATACTCTCATGGTCTTTGTCATAAGAATATAGTTTTCAGAC
>RRZU012953223.1_pt1 | contig 16793 bp, 12 predicted proteins | sample 2165561 | NCBI WGS metagenome assembly RRZU01 (sample SAMN10456909, study PRJNA506462) | wastewater metagenome | isolation source: wastewater sludge | place: USA: Moscow, Idaho | reverse complement strand
TCATTATCAGCTCTTTCCCGTAAACATGGGCAATTGTTACAGCCATTAAAATACTTATCACAGTCCAACGGAACATGGCAACCACCAGTCATATACCACGAATCTCTGAACGATAGAACTACGGGCTTTCCAAGTTTAAATATTCTTTTTAATTCCGATAAACTCAACAAACCACCTTGTGTCCAGTGTAAATAAATTACGTCAGCATTTTTAACCACCTCAGAGTTCGAAAACTTAAACCCATGCTTTGCTCTGTTAAAGGTTTTCACTTTAACAGATTTCATTTTCGATTTTTCAATAGTATTTTTCAATGCATATAGCTTTAATTTTAATCCACTAAATGCTCTGATTCCTTTACCTGAATCAGTCGAAGTAGCACACAAAATTGTAGAATTCAGTTCGTTCATCAGCATTAGCCTGTGAAGCCTGTTTACAGAGCTGCCACTTGATGTTATTCCTGTTTGAAAATGTACAATGTTTATCATCCTGTTAACAAATTACTTTTTGTATTGACTAATGCCAGTCAGCAATTCCTTTATTCTTAATTCTTGACTTATATATTTTAGGAACATCGAACAGTGGATGATACCTTAACAAATCCATCATTGTAGCTTTCGAGAACAGATGCTTTATTACAAAAGCTAAATACTCTTTATACGCAGATAAAAATGTTGTAAAAAAAGGTTTATTTACATCCAATGAGCATGTAAGAAACTGAATATATGCATTATACAAAGTTTTTTCCTTCTTACAAACTAAGCGGTCTTCTCTGTCGTGATATCCAACAGATTTGTACACAACCCCTATTTTAAAACCATGATATAAAGCACGTTGAGCATAGTTTGAATCCTCACCATAATGATAAAACAATGGTTCAAAAACGCCATTAACTTTCAGACATTCTGCGGAAATAAGCCACATAGCAGCCATCACAAATTTAACATCGTAAATTGACTTTAACTGATTGAAATACGAATCATTAATGAAACCTTTTGTATTATCTGGTGCTAATAACCGTTCGAAATACAAATCTAAACCTGTAGCATTACCGTTTAACTGCATAGGACTTAATATCCCGTATTCAGGATTATTCTTCTGATTTTCAATTAATATTTCAATTGTATCCCGGTTAATATAAGCATCCTGGTTAAGTAAGAATACATAATCAGCTTTTTCATTGAAAGCCTGTTTTAAACCAATGTTATTAGCAGAACCAAATCCCTTATTTTCAGTGTTTTTTATCAGAACAACTGGAAATGGAACAGATTCAATTATTTCGCATGTATTGTCAGTAGAGCAATTATCTACCACAATGATATCTGTATAAACAGTTGATAATGCAACACTTGTAATACATTTTTCAATCCATTTTGCCCCATTATAGGTTACTATTATTGTAACTACTTTGCTCATACCGTCAGATTATCGATTTTAATGTTTTAACAATGCCAATTATCTCTTTAAATACTTTATTATTAGAAACATACGAAATTGAAACAAATATAATGAGGTAAATAAGTATACCCAAAATAAGCTTTAAGTATAATAATTGAAATAGCTCTACAACGAAAAACACGATTACACCAGACAGAATTCCAATCGTAAGAATCTTTAGAAACTCTTTATATAGTTCGGTATTGGCATTGCCAAAAATTCTTTTTACGTAATAAATACAAATGCTATTGCTTATTATTGTTGCTAATACAAAACTAATTGCTAAATAAATTGCTCCGAAATAAGCTGAAGCTATCATTAATAAAAAACCCAGAATTTTAGAAAGGATATTTACCTTTAAAAACACATCTGATTTTCCTTTAATTTGAAATAAATTCTGAAATTGTGAATATACAGGAATAAAGACATAACTTACCGAAAGAATTTGTAAAAATGGAACCAGTTCAATCCATTTATCTGTAAGTAAGAATAATACTATCGATTCGGCAAAAACAACAAATAAAACCGAAAAAAATATACTGAAATAGCTTATCAGAAGTATAATTCTATTTGAATATGAAGTTAGTATTGAATTGTCATTCTGATATTTAACCATTAACGGATAGGTGATTTTAACAGCGGTACTATTAATTATATTCGAAGGCATTCCTGAGTAACTATCAGCTGTATTATAAAGTCCTAAAACACTGGCAGAATAATATTTACCGAGAATAAACTGATTGAAATTCTTATAAAGAGTATCAAACAAGCCGCTTATTAAGAGTTTTGAACCAAATGAGAACATTTCTTGCAGCGTTTTTACAGAGAACACCAAACTGGGCTTCCATTTCGAGAACGTCCAGTAAAATAATGCAGGAAAAGCAGTTGCAAGTACATTTTGAGCAACTAATGTCCATACACCAAATCCATTGACAGCTAAAATATACCCGGTTATACTTGTAATCAGGATGGTTACCACATTTACTTTAGCCTGAAGTGCAAAATTCATTTCAATTTTCAATTTTGTTATTTGAATAATCGAAATCGAATTAAAAATAAGCGTCAATCCAATAACTTTTGTAACATCTTTTAATTCCGGCATATGAAAGTAATCGGCTATTTTGCCCGATGAAACAAAAAGGACTAAATAAAATGCAATACTCAGGAAGAGATTTAAAAAGAAGATTGTTGAAAAGTCGGTTTGATTTCTATCCATTTTTCGGATTAAAGCAGATGAAAATCCACTGTCGATAAAAATTGATGCAACTGTTAAGAAGATTGTCAAAACTGCTACTATACCATATTCGCCCGGCATTAATTGACGGGCAATTAGTATGCTGAACACAAACTGAACGGCTAAGGTTAATGCTCTCTCAGCTATAGTCCAAATAACACTTTTTATAGCAATTAATTTATCAGACATTTACTTTTTGATTATAGTAAGTATAAATAAACCCTACAACTCCCATGTTTAGTAACGCAAATCCAAGTCCCAAAGGATATGTACCTCCCATTGCTCCGATGGACGAAACGGATAAACTAACAGCTAAAAACATAAGATGAAGCCGCTCCATTTTTTGTGAAAAAAGGCGTCTTGTTGACTTCACAAAAATCAATATATAAAGCGTTAAAAGATAAATACCCGGAATTAAACCATATACTCGAATAAACTCAATGTACAGGGTATGAGCTCCAAAGCTAACTTCCATAAAACCACCTGTTTCTGTTTCGGCCTCGAAGATTTTTATTACTACCGGAATAAAAATATTTTCTTCCTCAATAATACTTTTTGTGGCTGCAACCCAATAAGGAACTCTGTCATCAATTAGTTTTGCCATACCTCTTTCAAAAAAATTATTCAATGTAATTTCCTGATTAAGTGTGTCACTGTTAGTTCTCTTATCGCCGAAGGCCAGTGAAACTGAAATCATAAAAAGTATGGTAAAAACAAATGGTAATGCACTTGAAAAAAACTTCAGCAATACCTGATAATTATTTGTGTATGAAAGATATACAACTAACGACACAAAAACAGTCAGAATAATAGTAAAGGTGTCCATTTTTATTAAAGCAAACAGTAACACACCTGAAAACAGCACAAAAAGTATTAAACCGGAAGCCGAACGATTATTATTCTTAAACAACTGAACGGCTGAATACAGAAATAAAAATGGAATTGCATAAAAAAGTAGTCTTGCATGAATTATTAATCCGGTTATTAATATCAGCACAATGGCTGTAAGACAATCATTATAGTTAGCTCTGTTTAAATTTTTACGATATACTATTCCGGCAAAAAAAGGTGAAAGGTTCAGGAAAATTGAGTAATTGGCAATAAGTATTAATATATCAGTAGACGATGTAAAATACCGGTATAAAAAATGAAATATAATATAAACCATTAACAGCAAATAACCGATAAACAATACTTTGAACTCTGTTTGAATGATTTCCCTGTTGTGTACAATTATTAAAATCAGGTATGAGATTAAAATAATGTACAAAGTAAAATTTTCAGTTAGTAGTTGAAGAACAAGTGCAGGGTATAATTGAATATCATTTCTCAGAACTAAATAAACGACATATGGAAAAACAATGAACTTTCCCATTGAACCCATGTATGAATACGTAATCAGCAATATACCCGAAATCAGCAATTGCAGATAGGTTTCATTAATCGTGTATTTACCTAATTTTAAATACATTATTTAGTTTTATTCGTTGATTTTAATTTATTAATTATACTCTGAACCTGTAGTACAAATGCAGGCAGCCACAACGTAAACATAGGTAAAAATCTTCGTCCCTCGCTACCGAACCCGGGCATAAGCAAAAGCAATATCAGAAAAACCCAATAAATTGATATATATGGTAATAGCTGCTTGAAATTTGCAAACACACCAAATACACCAAGAATACACATTAAAAACAGCATAATATAAGGCACTATATAAATGATTTTCAACACACCGGGAGCATCGTTAATCAACTTTGATGAAATAATACCGGAGAAATAATTGGGACAGATAAAATAAGAAACAGCAGTTTTGTATTGTAATAATTTGAATTTCATTCTGTTAGCAAAAGTATAGTTAGGGTTTTTCGATAAAGTCGAACGTAGTGAATCACGTTGAGCTTTAAATGTACCATCAAAAGAATATTGAAATTGCTTATTTGAGGGCAATTCGTATAGATAAGACAAATAATCATTTAATTCAGATTTGGACATTCCCTTACAACATTCCAGCATTCGGGCTTCAGTCATACAACCGCTCATTTCTGTGGTAAGCGACACACCAAATGTTTTCAAAACACGAATATCTGAATGATAATTGTATATTTTTATCATCCAGGGACTTATAGTGATAATACAAATAAAAGCCAACAACAAACTTTCTTTAATAAAACCACTAAACTGAATTTTATAAATAAACAAATATGTAACCAGCAAAATTGATAAAACAACCATAGCCTGAAACACTAATATACAGATACCTAACAATATACCTACAATTATCAATTGATAGGTCTTTCTATCGAAGATATAACTTACAAAATAGTAATTGAGGATAATTAATATACCTGTGAGTAAAGATTCGCGCATTAATGTTGCAACAAAAAAGAAAGCAGGATAGAAAAATGCATAAATTAATGCGATAATAAACGCATTGGCATCAGAAGTGATTCTTTTTAGTGTTTTATAGAAGAAAACAACCGAAATAGCTTCAAGCAAAGCAAAAAGTATGCGCGCCCAATAAATTTCGGGGTGATAATTACGAATTCTATCATGTCCTGTTTTATCATTTTCAGGATCAATGTGTTTGATTTCCACCCCGCATAGGCTGGCAATGTTATAAGCTGTGGCAATGAAATATACATTTCCAGGTTCTCTGAAAAAATTCAAATCGTATGGTGCTTCAATAGCATCTGTAAATCCATTTCCAGCGGCAATATTAACGGCATAGTTATGATACATTACAGCATCTGTGTATACATTTTTCGCACTATACGTAAAAAGAAATATCGTTCTGATTAATAACGCGATGATAAAAAGCAGAAAAATTGCCTTCGGACCAGCATATATGTTCATTTTGCTACTTTTCATTTGTGTTCAGTTTTTTAAAATTAATGTCGGAAAACCACAAAACAAAAAGCATAATGCCAATAAATGCCACCAGATACATCTGCAACGAAACAATGCTGTGTAGTTGTTGTATATCATGTTTTTTAATCACTTCCATCTGGTTTAAATGAGCTAACAGCATGGCCAAACGGAACGAATTAATAAAGTTGTACAGCACAAAAAATACCAGAATAAATATGCCTTTATTCAATAAACCTGATTTTATTGAAAATATTATTATGCAAACTATGGTAAAAACACCCAATCCCAGGCATGTATGCTCTAAGCCTATCCAATTGTCATTCAGAATAATATATTTACCGGATATATTGGCACTATGCCCTAAAGTGCGGAGTATAACATTGGAACCCCATAGAATAGAATGAACCAATTCCTTTAAAAAACCGGGAAACAGATAAGTAATCAATACTCTTGTAAGTGAAGGAACTGTTACTAACAGAAATACAATAAAAGTCAGACTAATATTTAAATGCTCATTAATTCTGTTTTCAATTAATTTGTATAGATATTGTATTAACGGACTGAATCTCATTATTGTATATGCAATTACAAATACGGTAATATTAACAGAAGGTTCAAGCCAAACAATTAATACATTATGTACTGTTTGCATGTATATTAGTTTAATGATGGATAAAGCTGTAGCTCTGAACGCCAGAAATAGTAATACAAAAATTATCACATTTATTATCCGAATCCATCTTTTTGCGGGAATTAAAAATAAATACAAAACTGCAATAAAAAACAAATGATATGAATTGTAGGGAAGTTGTATTCCTAGCGTTTTGTTACCGGCTATTAAGCTGAAATCTGAATCATTGTAAATAATATTTAAATTGTAAATATCAGATATTGAAACAATTATAGATGCCGTAAAATTATTATATATTGAATTAAACCAATAATACAACTGAGTAGTAATAAGCCAATCCCAGCTAAAATACACAATAACCGAACAGGCTGAAATAATTATAAATTTAATTATATCAGTTTTGAATGTATATATGTATTTCGGATTTTTCATATCAGATATTGTCCCAATACCAATTTACGGCCTCTTTTAAACCTTCTTTAAAGCTAAATACGGGAGAATAACCCAATAAATTACGTGCTTTATCAATACTGGCCAATGAGTGCGGAATATCGCCCAATCGGTTCGGACCGTGAATTACCTGACAATTTGCTATTTCAGCATCTTTTGCTGAAAGAAAGTCTTTTAAATAACTTACTAACTGATTAAGCGTTGTTTGTTCTGAGCAAGCTGTATTAAATATCTGATTTATTGCACCCGGATTTTCTGTTTCAAGCGCAAGCATATTCATTTTAATAACATTGTCAATGTAGGTATAATCGCGTGAAAATTCACCATCGCCATTAATTGTAATAGGCTCGTGTGCAATTAGTTTTTTTACAAACAAAGGAATTACAGCGGCATATGCACCATTGGGATCCTGTCTGCGACCAAAAACATTAAAATAGCGTAACCCTATACACTCCATTCCATATGTTTTTGCAAACACATCAGCATACAGTTCGTTTACAAGTTTGGTTACAGCATAAGGCGATAATGGTTTGCCAATAACGTCTTCAACCTTCGGAAGTGCTTTACTATCGCCATATGTAGATGAACTGGCAGCGTACACAAAACGTTTAACACCTGCATCGCGCGCCGCAACGAGCATATTCAGAAAGCCAGAAATATTCGTATCATTTGTAGTTATCGGATCGTTTATAGAGCGTGGCACCGAACCAAGAGCCGCCTGATGCAGAATATAATCAACACCCTGAACAGCATTTCTACAATCATTCATATTCCTTACATCTCCTTCAATTAAGGTAAATGAATCAGGATAATCCTGTATTAATGCACTAATGTTAGCACGTTTCCCTGTTGAAAAATTATCCAGACATTTAATATTGTCTCCTCTTTGTAATAGTGCTTCACATAGATTTGAACCAATAAAACCTGCGCCTCCTGTTACTAGTATATTCATAAACTGTAATCAAAATGTTTTCAGCAAATATACTATGTCACAATAGGTTAGGATGTAACACTCTATTGAAAAACACAGTAGCAATAAAAAGTATTTATTGTAGAAATAAATACTACATTTTGATTATTTCATTATGAGACAATTAGCATTATTGTATTGAGAATCAAACCTATAAAATAGCAACAGGTGATTCCGGACTTTCCGTAATCACCTGTATATTATTTTTTCAACTATTATTAATATTGAATATTTAAAGTTGATCAATATAAATTATTCAATGAATGTCGTATCAGGCTTGTAACCATTTAACAACTGATAAAGCAGCGTTTTCGCCATCAATGGCCGACGAAGTAATACCCCCTGAATATCCTGAACCTTCGCCAGCAGGGAATAATCCGGCAACTTGTGGATGCGATCCCGTTTCCGAATCGCGTGGTATGCGAACTGCAGCCGACGAGCGTGTCTCAACTCCTACTACAACGGCATCGTTGGTAAGATATCCTTTCATTTTTCGATCGAATTTCATAAAACCCTGTCGTAATCGTGAAGATATTGATTCCGGCAACCAAAAATGCAAAGGCGACGAAATTAAGCCGGGCATATAGGAACATTCCGGTAAATCGGCCGATACTCTTCCCCGTACAAAATCCACCAATCGCTGCGCAGGTGCTTTTTGACCTTGTCCACCATTGTTTTTATACGATAGATTTTCCAAATACTGTTGGTACTTTAATCCGGCTATGGCACCATATTGTTTAAATTCATCCGGTATGTCTTCAGGTCTGATTTCGACTACAATACCTGAATTTGCGAAAGGAGAGTTGCGTTTTGACGCCGACATACCATTCACCACAATTTCCTCGGTTCCACTTCCTGCAGGTACAATTCGTCCTCCGGGACACATGCAAAATGAATATACTCCACGGTCGTCAATTTGTTCAACTAAACTGTAACTGGCGGCTGGCAAATACTTATTCCGTGTTTTACTATGATATTGAATACTGTCAATCAGTTCCTGAGGGTGTTCAACCCGTACACCCATGGCAAAGCCTTTGGCTTCGAGTAGAATGTTTTGTGAGTGCAATAATTCGTAAATATCATGAGCCGAATGCCCTGTGGCTAATATTAAAGCCTTAGCTTCAAAAATTTTCCCACTATCTGTTTTACAGCCTTTTATAATATTATTTTCAATTATCAATTCAACTAATTTCTCGTCGAAAAAAATCTCGCCACCACATTTACGAATGGTGTCGCTCATATTTCCTACAATCTGAGGTAATTTATCTGAACCAACATGAGGATGTGCTTCGTACAATATTTCATCAGCAGCACCGTGATAATGAAAATTTTCGAAAATACGTTGTGCATTTCCTTTCTTTTTTGAACGGGTATACATTTTACCATCCGAGAATGTTCCGGCACCACCTTCGCCAAAACAATAATTCGATTCTTTGTTAAATGCCTTATTCAGATTGAGTTGTGCAATATCTTTTTTTCGGGCTTCGGCGGGTTTTCCTCTTTCAATTACTACCGGACGAAATCCATTCTCAATTAGTTTTAATGCAGCAAACAAACCTGCCGGACCAGCTCCGATTACAAGAACAGACTCAGCATCCGTTACATTCTGATAATTAAATGGTTCGTAAGTATTTTCGGGTGCTTTTTCATCCACATATACATGCAAACTCAAATTTATCTTCGGATAAATTGAACGTGCATCTATCGATTTTTTAAGTGTGCGGATTTTTGTTATTTGTTCCGGATTTACACCCAAACGTTTTGCAACCTGCTCGGTAAGTAACTCATTTACTTCAGCTTGCTCGGGCGTTAATATTAATTGTAACTGTGTATTCATCTATATAATTTTATATATTACAAAGATACAAATAAACACCTTATATTGTTCATTATTAAATCAGCCAAATTTATAAATCACAGATTTTCAATGCAATAGATTTTGCTTGCTTTACCCTATCAGACATACCTATTCCATCACGAATGCTACCTGCAAGTACTAATCCGGGAAAAGCGCTCTCTATTGCACTAATTGTATTTTTTCTGTCTTCTGATTTAATATCATATTGAGCTATAGCATGTTGATATCTGAAAATACGTATTAAATCCGGTTCTGCATTGGTTTTCATAGTAATTTCAAGCTCTGAAAGTACCAATTTTTTGATTTCCTCATCGGAAAGCAAAATCAATTCGGGCTTACGCATACCTCCAACAAAAACTGATAACATCGCACCATTCTCCGGTGCTCTTTGGGCAAATATGGCAGAAGGGAAAAGCACTCCGAGGATTTGTCGGTTAGCTTTCGAGGATATTAGGCCACCAAATGCATCGAGTTTTATTCCCAGCCAGTTTTTATAACCAACAGCCACCTGTATGACAGGTGCATAGGTTGTATCCGATAAATGAAACAGCTGTTCATCAGTAGCAAATGGAATAAGCTCAGGCAAAGCAAAACCGCCGATAGTTGAAACTACATTAGTTGAATTAATTGTAATCAGCTCACTATTAAGGGTAGAAAACTGCGTAGTAAACCCGGAAGCTTCAGGCTTAATTTGTGCTTGCTGACAAGATGTAATAATATTTTCTTCGCCAATTTCAGTAGCAAGTGCCTGAATCAGATTTTTTAATCCGCCCTGCACCGAAAACACCTCGCGCGTAACTTTATGTTTGTGCGAATAGGGTTTATCTGGCTTTAATCCTTTATGAATCGCAATAGTACCTTTTACAAACCCACCATAACTATTTTCAAGATTGTACAGTTTCGGTAATGCGTGACGGGTGATCAACTTTTCCGGATCACCTGCATAAACACCTGAAATAAAAGGGTCTACTGCATAGTGCAGAAAACTTTTACCCAAACGACGAACCACCATATCGGCTACCGATTCGTCAGGAGAACCACCTTTAGGTCGAAAAGGCTCACCCAGAATACGAAACTTATCGTACCAACTAAAAAGAGGAGTTCCAATGGCCGACATTAGTCCCGAAGGAAGCGCATGCCACCTGTTTTTTTTCCAAATTAAGCGTTTTTTTGCGTCCTGATTTGCAATTTGAAGTTTGCATTTTGATGCAAGTTCGTGGAATAGTTCAATAATTTCAATGGAACCCAAAACTCCGGTTGATGGTCCACATTCGTATGTAAATTCATCTTCTGTTATAGTTTCAATTACTCCACCTATCCGAGCCGATTTTTCAATAACAAGCACATTCTTTCCCTCTTTTTTCAGGTAATAAGCCAATGTTAAGCCGGTTAAGCCGGCACCAATCACTACTACGTCTTTTTTCATGCAATTATAATTGTTTTGTGAGTTCCATATCACTTTTTAAGAATGAAATTATTAAACATTTCCACTAATATCCGATCCGAAACTGGTATTTCAACTCTGCATATATTGCTGATATTCAAATCATTTATACCAAAAGGAATCAATTCAGTATCCAGGTCGTAGCGAGTTTCCAGATTTTCATTTATAAAACTGAGAGGCACTACTACAACATCATAATTTTTGTCGATACTAATTTTTTTCAATACATCAACAGTGTATGGTTTTGTCCAGGGTGTTGGACCAATTTTCGACTGATAGCCCAGACTATACGGCAAATGCAGTGCGTTAGCCACCAACCGGGCTGAGATTTCCATTTTTTCGGCATATTTGTCGCCACGCTTTATAAACGATTGCGGAATAGCATGTGAACTAAACAGCAAATATGGATTTTCTAATTTATTTTTGGATATTGACTTATTAATTTGCTCTACCCAAAAATTCACAAATTGCTGATTATCATAATAATCTTCATAAAAATGAATCTTTAAACCGGGCAAAAGGTTTTTCACTTTATGAATAGAAGTTTCAAGACTTCCGGTAGTTGAAAAACTGGCCTGAGGATACATTGAAATTACTGTAAAGTCTTTCAACCCATCAGTATATAATTCAGATATAGTATTCTCAATAAATGGAGGAGAATAGGAATACACACTTTTTACCAGATAATCATTGCCTAATAATAACTGTAAGTCAATCGCCATGGCATCCATAGAGCGTTGAAGTGGTGTTCCGCCTATTTGCTGGTATTTTTTCCAGGATGATTTGTACCGTATATTGCTAATGATTTCTGACACAAACCAACGGACCGGTTTAGGGGCATAAATAATGGCTTTATCATTAAACATACGCTTAAGAAACACTTTCATTTCTTTTTCTGAAAGTGGCGCTCCCATATTGGCTAATAATATGATCCGTTTCATAAAGTAGTTGAGAATTTATTTGTTACCTGTTTATATTCAGGGTCAAAAGCGACAGCCACATTTCGTACTACCATCATCCCCAGTGCCGAAACTGTCAATACCTGATTATTTATTTCAACTAATCCGTCAGCCAACATCATTTCCAGTTTTGAGGCGTCAAATTGAGTTATTTCGTTGTATTTCTCCATTGTAATATTATATGAAGCAGCAGTTTTCTCAAAATCCAGTTCGCCATTACACATAATCTGGTTAATAGTATCACGTATTATTATCTCCTTTGTTGATAACTCATAACCTCTTTCTACAGCAAAGTTACCGCTTTCGATAGCTTTTGTGTATAAATCATACTGTTTTATATTCTGCGCATATGCACCGTGTAACTGACTTATTCCCGAAGCTCCGAAAGCATAAACCTGACCTGTAGTATGCAAAGTATTATATCCCTGAAAGTTACGGTGTAACTGTCCGCTGTTTTTTGCAATTGCCAAATCATCGTTTTTAAGTGCAAAATGGTCCATGCCAATTACTTCGTAGCCATTTTCGCTTAATTTATTGATAGTTAATGCCAGCATTTCCAGTTTTTGTTCAGGAGTTGGAAACGTCAGATGTTCCATTAATTTTTGTGCCTCATTGAACCATGGAATGTGAGCATACGAGAAGGTAGCTAATCTGTCTGGTTTTAATTCAATTATGCGATCGATATTTTCAGAGTACGATTCGATGGTTTGAAGCGGAAGACCGTATACTAAATCCAGATTTAATCCTCTGAAACCTTTGGAGCGCATATAATCAAGCATTGCTCCCACTTCCTGTTTCGGAGCTCTGCGGTTAATAGCATCCAGTACATTCTGATGAAAATCCTGAATCCCCAAACTAATGCGATTAAATCCTATCCCGGAAAGTATATCCACGTCCGAAAAATCAAGATAAGCCGGACTACATTCCATTGCAATTTCAGCATAATCGGCAAAAACGAACTCTTCTCGTAATGCAATCATGATTTTTTCGATATGCTTTAAATCAATTGAATTGGGTGTACCTCCTCCCCAACTAATTTGTGTGATAAGTCGCTTTTTATCAATATACTTAGCTGTCATTTTTATTTCTGCGACTACCGCATTCACGTAACGTTCAATTCGGTCTTCGGTTTGCGAAATTACAGTATTACAACCACAAAAATGACATCGCTGTGTACAAAACGGAATATGTATGTAAACCGATATATTTTGAGGGTTTTGGGTATTCGAGCGTTTAAGCTGCTCTATGTAATTATTTGCACCAAAAGCACTATGAAACGCAGTGGCTGGCGGATAACTGGTGTATCGGGGTACAGGCAGATTATATTTTTGAAAGAGTGCAGTTCGGATTTTCATTTATTAATCAGTTGACAGATTTCTTATGTGTAAAAACAAAAATTAAAATCAGATAAACCAGCAACGACATTGCTATTTCGCCCGCAAATAAGCCCTTATAATCCAGTTCATGCGCTACCTTTCCACTGGCAGTTGCCAATAGCAGACTTCCGAGGTGTGTTATTACTATTTGAATTGTAAAATCGGTACCTTCTCGTCCGGGACGAACTGCGTCCATCGAAATTGTATAAATTCCAACTGTAGAAAAACCGTATGCACACCACACCATACCAATGGCAATGTAAAGCTGCGTTATTGTAGGTGTAATTCCGGATAAATACAGAAAGTAAGACGCAGCAATAACACTGATTGTCAGGAATAAAAACAAGGAAGTTCGTCGACCGATAAAGCGCATTACAAATCCACCTACAAGTGTTGATACAGCAGCTGTTAATGTACCAAAAATGCCTGACATAAAGGCTATTTGTTTAACATCGTAGCCCAAATCGACCAGATAAGGTTTAAGCATGGTTAGTATTCCAATTATTCCTGAGTAGTAGAATAATAACAAAACTATGTGTCGGATTTTTCCTTTTTGTCCGAAAAACGACAAAATATCGCGTAAGGTTACATTTTCCTTGGTAATATTCTGAGCCGGCAACTCCCTTTTGTACAAAAACAAAGGGATGATTGCCACCACCACAAAAGCAGCCAGCAGAAATAACACATTGGTCCAACCCCAATAGTGATAAGCCACCAGTAGCACTCCGGTACCAAAAAACGAACCTACAAAGCTCCCACCCGACTGCATACTGTTACCTATACTACGCTCGGACTTTTTAAGAGAAAGTATAGCATAAATATCCACCGCAATATCCTGTGTACCTGAAGCTAAAAATGCAACTACTACCAGAAATACAATGAGTTTAAAATCGGTTTCGAGACTCAGAAATGCCACTGCAAAAATGATAAGTGCATAAAACAGTTCTGAAATAAATATCCAGCGCTTTAAGTCTTTGGTACTTCGTGCTTTGTTATCCACTACAGGAGCCCACAGAAATTTAAGAATCCATGGTAGCTTCACTAATTGTAACATACCTATTGACGATAGCGAAAAATTCTCCTGACGCATAATAATTGGTACTACCGTTGAGAAAAAACTCATTGGGATAGACTGTGCTATGTACAAACTAAAAAGTACAGGAAATTTTGGCCAGTTTTTATCACTCATATTATCAGAATTTTAATGCTAATTTTACACCAACCTGCATTGGTTTTGCAGTTTGCACGAAGCTTTTACCAAGCGACTCAAAGTAAAACGAATTATATTTTGTATTCGTGAGGTTTGATCCCCATAAATCAAGTTGTATATTTTTGCGAATGAAACTTATACGGCCATCAAAAGTACCATAATAATCCTGTTTGGCAAGATTGGTATCGTTCCAGTAAATATCTCCGACACCTTTATACATTACACTAAAAATCAATCTATCAATGAAATAATAATCTTGAAAATCAATAGTTTTACGCAACTGACCTGAAACAGTGTGACGTGGCACATACGGAATAAAGTTGCCACTATAATCAGCAGTTGAACTAAGAACATTCTCTGAGAATTTGGCAAATGTAAAGCCATAGTTAGCCATTAATTCAAAACCGCCAATGTTAGCCGTGTTTGCACTTAATTCAAATCCTTTACTTACAGATTTCCCGGCATTTTTCAACATACTACCCTGTCCTGATGGCGTTTTTTGATAAATCTGTTGGTTCTCCCAATCAATATAAAACAACGATGTTTCGGTAAAAAGCAGATTATTGAAAAGTGCTGCTTTTGCTCCTATTTCGTAATTCCAGCTATATTCCGGGTCGAATGTTAAATCCTCAGGTCGTTCGAATGTAGAATTGAATCCACCTGTTTTGTAACCTCTTGATATAATAGAATATATATTTAAATTTTTAAATGTGTAATTTAAAGATATTTTAGGCAGAATTTGCAAAGATTTGAGCGATTTATAAGTAGTATCTGCCATGAGCTTATTAACACCTTGAGTTGCCAAATTGTATTTATATGCCAGCTTATCCTTTTCTGAATCCACACGAACACCTACTGTAACCGACAAATTTTTCACCGGAAAATCATTAATTGTAATTTGTTGAAACAAGGCTAATCCGCTAATTGTATGGTTATAGTTCTTAACAATCTCTGTTTTTTTTGTGTAAGTATCCACATTAACTTCTGTGTTAAACTGTTGCACATAACCATAAGCTCCCATCAACCACGAAAACAGGCTGTTTTTCTTAGTTTGCAGAATCAGTTCCTGCGAAGCCATATTTTGTTTCTGTTTCTGAACAGCAAAATAGATAGAGTCTATGCTCAAATCCTGATCAAGATACTGATTATCATCCAGATATTGATATGCACTTGTGGCTGTTAAGTCAAAATTACTTCCTTTGTATTTTAATAAAAAAGCGTCTGATAAAAGATTACGATTATAGCCACTTTTCTGATTATAGTTGATGTTTGCAACTGAATCTTTAGCTGGATAATATACGGCGTAAGGATATCCACCCTGCCTGCTATTTTCGTAACTCATGATGTTTTCAATCGAAAAACGCTCATTTACATGCCAGATAAGCCTATTTCTTAATCCATAAGAATCAAGCATATCTACTTTTTCATTTAAAGAAACGTTGGTAAAAAAACCATCATTATGGCGGTAATTCAATGCCAACGACCATGCAAATTTTTCGAATGGTTTGGCATAATGTGCCACATTCATCAAATAGGATCCATAACTCGCCGCCTGAATATTCAGATTAGTTCCCTGATAGTTCATTGGCGAAAGTGTGCGTATATTGATAATTCCTCCCATTGTATTTCGCCCGTATTCAGTGCCCTGAGGGCCACGAAGCACTTCAATCCTGCTTACATCGAAAAAGTCAAAATTAAAGGCAGCTTTTTCGAAATAAGGTACGTGGTCTACATATAAGCCTACCGAGGGAGAGTTAATACGAGAACCAATACCCCGAATGTATATGGGAGATGTCAGCTTTGAACCATAATCGGGCATAAAAAGGTTAGCAACCGTGGAGGTTACATCAGTCAAAGAGTTTATACCTAAACCATCAATCTGATTGGTGGTTAATAGCGCCACAGAGCCCGAAATGTTTCTTAGTTTTGTTTGTTCTCGTGACGCTTCCACCACTATTTCGTTGAGAGTAACCGAGTCGGTATTTTGAGTATTCTGTTTGGGTGTAGAAGCCACAGAAAGTGTTGTTAAAGACAACATTAGTAACAACAAATTATTTGTTTTTGTCATTGATATAGCTGATAATTGAATAATTATTATACTTCGGATAATACATGACATGCAAAATCACTTTCCGAAATAAATTTCGGGTTTAATAAATAAAATTAGCAGCTATAAGGTGGAGGGCGCGAAAAACGACGTAAATAGAGATTTACACCAAAAATAATACGATTATCAGATTGAATAGTAGAAATTTCGTCAGCAAAAACAACAGCTAACTCCACATTGTGGGTCTCAGTTGCCACTTGCGAAATTACATCGTAAAAATGAATGTAATTGGCTGAAAAAGCCGACGGT
>RRZU010616634.1_pt1 | contig 16793 bp, 14 predicted proteins | sample 2165561 | NCBI WGS metagenome assembly RRZU01 (sample SAMN10456909, study PRJNA506462) | wastewater metagenome | isolation source: wastewater sludge | place: USA: Moscow, Idaho | reverse complement strand
TGGCGGCGGCGCCAAGGGTCGCGGCAGAGGTGCCGGCGAAATCGCCCTGAAAGCCGCCCATCGGCGTGCGCGCGGCGCCGACGATGACGATGGGATCGTGGTCCATGGTGATCTCTCCTTGGTTCGGGGCAGTCATGTGGGGCGGTCGTCCGGGCGGTTACTTCGGCGCCATGCGGATGGCGCCGTCCAGGCGGATGACTTCGCCGTTCAGCATCTGGTTCTCGACGATGTGGCGCACAAGGGCCGCGTATTCGGCAGGCTCGCCCAGACGCGGCGGGAACGGGACCGAGGCGCCAAGGCTGTCCTGCACCTCTTGCGTCATCCCGGCCATCATCGGCGTCTTGAAGATGCCCGGCGCAATGGTCATCACCCGGATGCCGAAACGCGCCAGTTCGCGTGCCGCCGGCAGCGTCATCGCCGCCACCCCGCCCTTGGAGGCGGAATAGGCCGCCTGCCCGATCTGGCCGTCAAAGGCCGCGACCGAGGCGGTGTTGACGATCACGCCGCGTTCGCCGCCCTCGCCCGGCGCATTCTTCGCCATGGCATCGGCGGCAAGGCGCAGGATGTTGAAGGTGCCGATCAGGTTGATGCCGATGGCGCGGGCAAAGCTTTCCAGCGCATGGGGGCCGTCGCGGCCGACGATACGCTCGCCCGGCGCGACGCCGGCGCAGTTCACCGCCACGTCAAGCCGCCCGAACGTCTGCACGGCGGCGGCAATGGCGGCCTCGGCCTCGGGACCGCTGGTGACGTCGGTCTTGATGAACAGGGCGGCCTCGCCCAGTTCATCGGCCAGCGCGCGGCCGGCGGCCTCGTTCACGTCCAGAAGCGCCGCGCGCCCGCCGCCCGCCACCGCCATGCGCGCCACGGCCGCGCCAAGGCCCGATCCCGCGCCCGTAATCAGGAAAACCCGGTTTTCGATCTGCATTGTCGTTTCCTATGCTTTCGCCTGTTTCTCGACTTCGGCCTTGCGCAGGATGAAGCGCTGGATCTTGCCGCTGGGAGTCTTGGGCAGTTCGGCCACGAAGTCGATCAGTTTCGGATAGGCATGGGCCGAGAGGCGGCGCTTGACATGCGCGCGCAGTTCCTCGGCCAGTTCGGGGCTGCCCTGATGGCCCTTGCCCAGAATGACGAAGGCCTTGACGATCTCGGTCCGTTCGGGGTCGGGCACGCCGATCACGGCGGCCTCGATCACCGCCGGATGTTCGATCAGCGCGCTTTCCACGTCGAAAGGCCCGATGCGATAGCCCGACGAGGTGATGACATCGTCCGAGCGCCCGATGAAGCTGATCGAGCCGTCCGGCTCGAACTCGACGCTGTCGCCGGTGCGATAGTAGCCGCCCGCCAGCGCCGGCGTCGCCTGATTGAGATAGCCCGAGAACCACATCAGCGGCGATTTCGCCATGTCGATGGCAAGGATGCCGGGCTGGTTGGGGCCAAGTTCGTTGCTGTCGTCGTCCAGCACCACGACACGATAGCCGGGCATCGCCAGCCCGGACGAGCCGGGGCGCACGGGATGGGACAGACCGTGATGGTTGTTCACGCACATGCCCATTTCGGTCTGGCCGTAATGGTCGTGGATCGGCACCGCCAGATGCGCGCCAAACCAGCGCATCACCTCGGGGTTCAGGGGCTCGCCGGCAGAGCTGACCACGCGCAGGCGGCCGCGCACGGCCTCGGCGGCCTCGGGGCCGGCGGCGATCAGCAGCCGGTAGGCGGTGGGCGAACCGGCAAGGTTCGTCACCCCCAGCCGCTCGACCAGCCGATAGGTGGTTTCGGCGTTGAAGCCGCCTTCGTGAAAGATCGTCGGCTGGCCCAGCAGCAGGGGGCCGGTCAGCGCATAGTAAAGCCCGTAAGCCCAGCCCGGATCGGCGATGTTCCAGAACACGTCGCTTTCGCGCAGGTCGATGGCATCGCGCATATAGGCGCCGAATGCCAGCAGCGCCCGCAGCGGCACCGGCACCCCCTTGGGCAGGCCCGTGGTGCCCGAGGTGGACATCATCATGAACAGATCCTCGCCCCGGCGCATGACGGGGTCGAAATCGGTGGGGGCGGCTTGCAGCGCGGCGCGGAAATCGATGTCGCCTTCGGGCAGGCTCTCGTCGCCCTTGCGGATCAGGGCGACGGGCGGGCAGTCCTCGACCTCGTCCAGCTTGGGACGCTGCGCGGTGTTCGTCACCACCAGCTTCGCGCCCGAGGTCTTCAGCCGGTGCTCGATCGCCTTGGGGCCGAAGGCGGTGAACAGCGGCTGATAGACCGCCCCCAGCCGCCACGCCCCCAGAACCGTCGCCACCAGTTCGGCGGTGCGCGGCAAAAGCCCGGCGATCACGTCGCCGGGGCGGATGCCCTGCGCCTGAAACACGTTGGCGGCGCGCGCCGACATGTCGCGCAGGTCCTCGAAACTGTATTCGGTCAGCACCTCGTCGGCCGAGACGCAGCGCAGCGCGACGCGCCCGGTGCCGGTATGGCGGTCGCAGCATTCGACGCAGGCGTTCAGCCCGGTTTCCAGATCGCCCCTCAGCCCGGCCATGGCGTCGCGGATGCTGAAGCGCGCCACGGCGTCCTGATAGGCGGGGCGCGTATTCGTCGGGTTCAAGGTCGTCGCAGTCATCATCGCTCCTCCTGGACTGGCGCCGCGCGGCGCGGCAGGCTTCCCGGGTCTCCTCATTTCCCCGGGGAACTGCGGCAGGGTAGCGCAGGGCGCATTGCAGGCAATGACATTAGCGGCCAGAATAGCTGATCGGTTTTGCAACAGGGGCGCGGGCGGGACGGGACATGGAGCGGCGGCAGATCTCGCCCGGCTTTGTCGAGGACGCGCTGGCCAGCCTGACGCGCGCCGGGCTGGACCCGGCGCCGGTGCTGGCCGCCGCCGGGATCGCCGAGCCGGGCCAGCCGGTCAGCAACCTGCAATACGGGCGCATGTGGCTGGCGATCACCGGCCTGATCGGGGACGAGTTCTTCGGTCAGGCGGCGCGGCCGATGCGGCCGGGCAGCTTCAACCTGCTCTGCCATGCGGTGCTGCATGCGCGCACGCTGGAACACGCCCTGCGCCGCGCGTTAAGCTTTCTGACGGTGGTGCTGGACGACCCGGCGGGCGAATTGCGCCTGCGCGACGGTCTGGCCGAAATCGTGCTGAGCGACCGCGACGCCCCGCGCCCGGCCTTTGCCTATCGCACCTACTGGCTGATCCTGATGGGCGTGATGTGCTGGCTGATCGGGCGGCGCATCCCGCTGATGCAGGTCGATTTCGCCTGCCCGGCGCCGGAAAACCGGCAGGATTACCTGCAATTCTTCGGCGCGCCGGTGCGGTTCGGGCAGCCGCACAGCCGGCTGGTCTTTGCCGCGCGCTATCTGGCGCTGCCGCCGATCCGCAGCGAAAAGGCCTTGCAGGCGTTCCTGCGCGGGGCGCCTGCCAACATCCTGCTGCGCTATCGCCACGATCAGGGGCTGACGGCACGCATCCGCGCCCGCCTGCGCGCCCTGCCGCCCGAGGACTGGCCCGATTTCGACCGCCTTGCCAGCGATCTGCACCTGTCCCCGGCCACGCTGCGCCGGCGCCTGCGCGGCGAGGGGCAAAGCTTTTCCGCCATCCGCGACGAGATGCGCCAAAGCGCGGCCCGGATCATGCTGACCCGTTCCGCCGCGCCCGTGGCCGAGATCGCGGCGCGGCTGGGCTATGCCGAACCCAGCGCCTTTCACCGCGCCTTCCTGAAATGGACCGGCAGCAGCCCCGCCGCGTTCCGCGCCGCTAACCCGCCTGTGTCTGCGCCTGTGCCTGTTCCTGCGGGAAAATCCGCAGCACCATCTGGTCGCGCAGGATGAATTTCTGCACCTTGCCGGTCACCGTCATCGGAAACTCATCGACGAATTCGACATAGCGCGGCACCTTGTAATGGGCGATCTGGCCCTTGCAGAAGGCGCGCAGTTCCTCGGCCGTCAGGCTGGCGTCGCGGGCCATGATGCAGGCGCAGATTTCCTCGCCATAGCGGTCGTCGGGGATGCCGACGACCTGCACCTCGCGCACCTTGGGGTGGCGGTAAAGGAATTCCTCGATCTCGCGCGGGTAGACGTTCTCGCCGCCGCGGATCAGCATGTCCTTGCTGCGCCCGACGATGCTGCAATAGCCCTCGGCGTCGATGGTGGCCAGATCGCCGGTATGCATCCAGCCTTCGGCGTCGATGGCCTCGGCGGTCTTTTGCGGCTCGTTCCAGTAGCCGCGCATGACGGAATAGCCGCGCGTGCAAAGTTCGCCCACGGCGCCGGTCGGGACGGTATTGCCGCTCGCGTCGACCAGCTTCACCTCAAGATGCGGGTGGATGCGGCCCACGGTCGAGACGCGCTTTTCCACCGGGTCGTCCATCATCGACTGGAAGGACACCGGCGAGGTTTCGGTCATGCCATAGGCGATGGTCACCTGCGACATGTGCATTTCCTCGCGCACGCGCTTCATCACCTCGATGGGGCAAGGCGCGCCGGCCATGATGCCGGTGCGCAGCGTGCCAAGGTCGTAATGGTGGAAACGCTCGCTGGCCAGCATGGCCGAGAACATCGTCGGCACCCCGTAAAGCGCGGTGCAGCGCTCATCCGCGACGCTTTGCAGGGTCACGTCGGGGTCGAATGCCTCGCCCGGAAAGATCATGGTCGCGCCCTTGCTGACGCAGCCCAGCACGCCCATCACCATGCCGAAGCAATGGTAAAGCGGCACCGGGATGCACAGCCGGTCCTGATCGGTAAAGCCCATGCGGTCGGTGACGAAGCGGGCATTGTTGACGATATTGCGATGGCTGAGCGTGGCGCCCTTGGGCAGGCCCGTGGTGCCGGATGTGAACTGGATGTTGATCGGGTCGTTCGGGTCCAGAACCGCCGTCAGCGCATCCAGCCGCGCCGGGTCGGCGGGCGTGGCGGCGATATCGTCAAAGCGCAGCATCCCCTGCTGCGGCTCGCCCATGGCGACGATGGCGCGCAGGTCGGGCAGGTTCGCGGCGCTGATCGCGCCGCTTTCGGGCAGGTCGGGCAGCAATTCCCGCAGCATCCCCACATAGTCCGAGCTTTTGAACCTGTCCGCCGTCACCAGCACCCGGACGCCGACATGGCGCAGCGCATATTCGACCTCGGCCAGCCGATAGGCGGGGTTCACGTTGACAAGGATCGCGCCGATGCGGGCGGTGGCGAATTGCGTCAGCACCCATTCCGGCCGGTTCGGAGACCAGATGCCCACGCGGTCGCCGCGCGCCACGCCAAGCTCAAGCAGCCCCGTCGCCAGCCGGTCCACAGCCTCGCGGAACCCGCCCCATGTCAGCCGCAACCCGTGTTCGCGAAAAACCAGCGCCTCGGCCTCGGGCCGGGCGGCGGCGGTGCGGGCCAGCAGCCCGGCGATCGTATCCTCGTAAAGCGTGGTGCCAGTGTCGCCGCGCAGGCGCGATTCCTCCGGCCTTGGCCGGTCGCCATAGGTCATGTCCGCACTCCCCCCTCGTCATGTGCCCCGCGCCGGGGGCGCTGCCAGTCTGGGCCATGGCGGCAAGGATTACTTGCCATTTCCGGCCAAGCGCATGTCGCGAGGGTCCACAATAGCACCGTTTTCGCGCGAGTCCCCCGCGATGTGCAGGAAAACCGCCGGCGGTGGCGGCGTCAGGGACGGATCTCGACCTCGGTGCCGATGGCGGCATTGGCAAAGATTTCCTCGATCTCGGGATTGGTCAGGGCGATGCAGCCGGCGGTCCAGTCGCCCTTGACCTTGTAGCCCTCGGCGATCTCGTTGGGCTGGCCGTGGATCATGATATCGCCGCCGGGGCTGACACCGGCGCGGCGCGCGGCCTCGCGGTGGCGCTTTTGCGGATAGTCGAGGCCCAGCGACAGGTGATACTTGCTTTGCCGGTTCAGCCGGTCGATGCGAAAGACCCCCTCGGGGGTGCGCCCGTCGCCTTCGCGCGTCTTGTCGCCATCGGGGGCAAAGCCCAGCGCGATGTCATAGCGGCGGGGCGGCCCGTCCTTTTGCCAGACGGTCATGCGGCGGGCGGATTTTTCCACCAGAATACGTTCGACTGCCGAGGTGATCGGCACGGGCGGCTGCGCAGGCGGCTGGGTGGGCTGCGGGCGCAGGATCGAGGGCAGGCCGATATCCGGCAGCCGGAATTCGGGCAGACGCCAGCCGCCGCCGGGCGGGGCTTGCGGCGAAGGCTGTGGCGAAGGCGCGACCGGGACGGGTTCGGACCGCCAGATCATCGCCAGCCCCACGACCAGCGCCACAAGGCACAGCGCCGAAAACAGCCCGCCCAACCGCCTCATTGCAGATCGCCAAAGGCCTCTTGCAGACGCGCCACCGCCTCGGCCACGCGGGCGCGGGGTGTGGCGATGTTGAAGCGCAGGAAGCTGTCGCCGCCAAGGCCAAAGCTGGTGCCGTGGTTGCAGGCGATGCGGGCGCCCTTCTCGACCCGGGCGGTGAATTCCTCGCGCGTCATGCCGGTGCCGGACAGGTCGACCCATGCCAGATAGGTCGCCTCAAGCGGCATCGAACGCAGGCCGGGGATCGCGTTCACGCCCTGATCGAACAGGCGGCGGTTGCCGTCCAGATAGGCGACCAGCGCATCGACCCAGGCCGCGCCCTCGGGCGAATAGGCGGCGGCGACCATGCCAAGGCCGAACATCCCCGGCGAGATGCCAAGCGCCATCATCCGCCCTTGCAGCGCCTTGCGCAGTCCTTCGTCCGCGACGATCAGGTTGCCGATATGGGCGCCGGCGATGTTGAAGGTCTTGGTCGCGGCGGTCAGCGTCACCAGCCGCGGCGCGGCGTCGGGGGCAAGCGTCGCCAGCACCGTATGGCGGCGGGCGCCGGGCATGACCAGGTCGTGATGGATCTCGTCCGAGACAAGGATCAGGTCATGGGCGGCGCAGAAATCGACGACCTGGCGCAGTTCGCCGGGCGTCCAGACGCGGCCGCCGGGATTATGCGGCGAACACAGGATCAGCATTTTCTCGTTGCCGGTCAGCAGCTTTTCCCATGCCGGCCAGTCCATGCGGTATTCGCCGTCGACCTGCGCCAGCGGAAATTCCCGCACCTCGCGCCCGGCGGCGCGGGTGACGCGGGCAAAGGCGTGATAGACCGGGGTCATCAGGATCACCGCCTCGCCCGGCCGGGTGAAGGCGTCGACGCACAGCGCGGTGCCGTTCACCAGCCCGTGCGCGGTCAGGATCCATTCGGGTGCGACCTCCCAGCCGTGGCGGCTGGCCATCCACCAGCGGATCGCCTCGATATAGGGGCGGTTCGCGCCGGGATAGCCATAGATGCCATGGGCGGCCATGCCCTCGACCGCGCGCTGGACGCTGGCCGGCGGGCGGAAGTCCATGTCGGCCACCCACATCGAGATGCCATCGCCGGGCGCGACCCCGTAGATCGCCTGCATGTCGTCCCATTTGCTGCATGCCGTGCCGGTGCGGTCGATGATCTCGTCGAAATCGGGCTTTGCCATCCTGCTCCCTTTCCTTCGTGCCGCTGGCAGCATAGCGACTTGTTGCGCAAGGCCAAGGCTTGCCCTAGATCACATGCATGACATTGCGCAGCATCATCCTTCACCCCGATCCGCGGCTGAAAAAGCTGTGCGAGCCCGTGGCCCGCATCACCCCCGAGATCGAGACGCTGGCCGCCGATATGCTGGCGACCATGTATGACGCCCCGGGCGTCGGCCTTGCCGCGCCGCAGGTCGGCGTGCTGACGCGGCTTTACGTCATGGATTGCGAAAAGGACCCCGAGGCGCCGCGCCAGCCCATCGCCATGCTGAACCCCGAGATCACATGGACCTCCGAGGCGCTGAACACCTATGAGGAAGGCTGCCTGTCGATCCCCGACCATTACGCCGACGTGACCCGCCCGGCCGAGGTGCGCGTGCGCTGGCTGGGCCTTGACGGCAAGACGCATGAGCGCGATTTCGGCGGGCTTTGGGCGACCTGCGCCCAGCACGAGATCGACCATCTGGACGGCAAGCTGTTCATCGACCACCTTGGCCCGATCAGGCGCCAGATGATCACCCGCAAGATGGTCAAGTTCAAGCGCGAGCGCGGGCGTGCCTGAGCACCTCTTCAAGGAAAGACGCGATGCTTGAGTTACGCCCCAATTGCGAATGCTGCGACCGCGACCTGCCACCCGAGGCCGGCGCGATGATCTGCACCTTTGAATGCACCTTTTGTCCCGATTGCGCGCAAGGCGTGCTGGCGGGCATCTGCCCGAACTGCAAGGGCAACCTTGTCGCGCGCCCGGTCCGTCCGCCGGAAATGCTGGTGCGGCATCCGGCATCGACCCGGCGCGTGCTGAAGCCGCAAGGCTGCGCGGCATGACGGTTCGTGCCTTCCTGCCCTATCACGACCCACGGCTGCACAAGGCCGCCGAACCCGTCGCTGCGATCACCGAAACCGTGCGCATGATCTGGGACGACATGATCGACAGCATGGAGGCGATGCCCGGCGTCGGTCTTGCCGCGCCGCAGATCGGCATCATGCAGCGGCTGGCGGTGGTGGACGCATCCGAAAAGCGCGGGCAGGCCGTGCGCATGGCCAATCCCGAGGTGCTGCATGAAAGCGTGCAGATGCGCGCGCATGAGGAAGCCAGCCCCAACCTGCCCGGCGTCTCGGCCCGGATCGAGCGGCCCCGCGCCGTCACCGTGCGTTTCCTGAACGACCAGGGCGAGATCGAGGAGCGCGATTTCGTCGGGCTTTGGGCGACCAGCGTGCAGCACCAGATCGACCACCTGAACGGCCGGCTTTACGTCGATCGCCTGTCGCCCCTGCGCCGCAAGATGCTGGTCGCGAAATCGGCCAAGCTGACGCGGCGTTGAGGCCGCCCGGGGGCGCTTCGCCCCCCGGACCCCCCGAGGATATTTGGACATGAAAGAAGCCCGGACATGCGCGTGATCTTCATGGGGACGCCGGATTTTTCGGTTCCGGCGCTGCGGGCGATCGCCGCGCGGCACGAGGTCGTCGCGGTCTATTCGCAGCCGCCGCGCGCGGCCGGGCGCGGGCAGAAGCCCCGTCCCTCGGCGGTGCAGCGCGCAGCCGAGGAGCTGGGCTTGCCGGTGCGCGTGCCCGAGCGGCTGAAATCGGCCGAAGATCAGGCAGAGTTCGCGGCGCTGGGGGCGGATGTGGCCGTCGTCGTCGCCTATGGGCTGATCCTGCCGCAAGCGGTGCTGGATGCGCCGCGGCTGGGCTGTCTGAACATTCACGCCTCGCTTTTGCCGCGCTGGCGGGGGGCGGCGCCGATCCATCGCGCCATCATGGCCGGAGACGCGGAAACCGGTGTCGCCATCATGCAGATGGAGGCCGGGCTGGATACCGGGCCGGTGCTGGCCGAGGCGCGCACGCCGATCGGGCCAGAGGACACCACCGCCGATCTGCATGACCGGCTGGCCGGGATGGGCGCGGGTCTGGTCGTCGATGTGCTGGGGCGGCTGCCTTTGTCCGCCGTGCCGCAGGCGGCCGCGGGCGTGACCTATGCCAGCAAGATCGACAAGGCCGAGGCGCGGATCGACTGGACGCGCCCTGCCGCCGAGGTTGACCGGCTGATCCGCGGGCTGTCGCCCTTTCCGGGCGCGTGGTGCCTGATCGGCGACGAGCGGGTGAAGCTTTTGCGTTCGCGGCTGGTTGCCGGTCAGGGTGCGCCGGGTCAGGTGCTGCCGGGCTTTGTCGTCGCCTGCGGCGATGGCGCCGTCGAGGTGCTGGACGCGCAGCGCGAGGGCAAGCGCCCGATGCCCGCCGCCGAGATCCTGCGCGGGCTGGCGCTGCCCGACCGGCTGGGCTGAGATCACGCAACCGTGACATGCGCGCCACGGTTGCGCGCGGATCGAAGCCGTCTTGCGACCATTCCGCCGCTGCCGCGTTATCCCCCGGGGCGGGATCCGCTTCCGCCCTGGTTGCAACCATTTCAAGGGGGTTTGGCGTGGAAAATCTTGTGCGTGTCATGGCCGACAACTGGTGGGTGCCGCTGCTGCGCGGCATCGCGGCGGTGGCCTTTGGCCTGATGGCGCTGATCTGGCCCGGGCTGACGGTCTATGCGCTGCTGCTGGTCTTTGGCGCCTATGCCATCTTTGACGGCATCATGTCGATCATGCTGGGCTTTCAGCGCAAATCCGGCGACGACCGCTGGTGGAGCTGGGCGCTGGACGGCGCGCTGTCGATCATCATCGGCCTGATGGCGCTGTTCTGGCCCGAGGCGACGGCGCTGGCCTTTGTCATCTGGATGGCCGCCTGGGGCATCGTCGCCGGGGTCTTTCGCATCATCGCCGCCATCCGCCTGCGCAAGGAGATCGAAGGCGAATGGGCGCTGGGGCTGAGCGGTCTTCTGATGGTGGTCTGGGGTATCCTGATGGCGATGATCCCCTCGGCGGGGTTGCTGAGCATCGCCTGGCTGATCGGGCTGATGGCGCTGCTGATCGGCGTGGTGATGATCGTGCTGGCGTTCAAGCTGCGCGGGATGCGCGCAGCCTGACGGCGGCCCGGAACGAAGCGGCCGGGCGCCTGACGGGGCCGGGCCGTATCGTCTTGTGTGGGAACGGCGCGATCAGCTTCGGGCGGCCTTGTCGGCCTTGGCCTTCGCCTGCTTCACCGCCTGCCGGAAGCCCATTCCAAGGCCAAGACGGATGAACAGCCCCTGCACCAGCAGCGCGACCAGCATGATCGGCAAAAGGATCTGCATCTGGCCGGGCTGAAGGCCGGCGGGGCTTCCGAGCATGTCTTGCACGATGCCGGTGGACAAAAGCAGGGCCGCCAGCGCGCCTTGAACCGCCACATTGACAAGCCCGCACAGCAGCGTCGCCTTCCAGATACGGCCCGAGGCAGGGCGTCCGCCCTCGCGTTCATACCATGTGACGGCGACGGGCATGGCCGCAAACATCACCACCAGAAGCCCCATCGCGCCGTTGTTGGCCGCATCCAGCTTGAAGACGCTTTCGGCGATCCAGATGAGGGCGAACACCCCGACGATGCAGACCAGAAGGATCATCAGATATTGCCGGGCGATTTTCGACATCGGATAGGTGGTCGCAGCGGCGGTATTCTGGGATGACATGATACTTTTTCCAACCGGATGTTTTTCCAGCTTTTATCGATCGGTTTACGTAGCGGCAATCGGCATGACTGCCTATGTCCCGCGCGGTTTGGCGCGGGTGGTCGGGTCGGCGTCAAGCGGGTTTTCCGGCCATGGGTGGCGCGGATAGCGGCCGCGCATGTCCTTGCGCACATCCGCGTAGCTGCCGGCCCAGAAGCCCGGCAGATCGGTGGTCACGGCGACGGGCTTGCCGCCGGGCGACAGCATCGAGATGCGCAGGGCCCGGCCGCCGACGACCGGGTGACGGGCAAGGCCGAACAGCTCTTGCAGCTTCAGTTCGACCGAAGGGGTTTCGTGGTCGTAATCGATGGGCACGCGGCGGCCCAGAGGGGTCACGAAATGCGCCGGCGCGGCGTCGTTCAGGCGCTGCTGGCCGTCCCAGCCGATACGCGCCTTCAGCGCCTCGGTCAGGTCAAGCGCGCGCAGGTCGGCCAGCGTCCGCGCGCGGCCAAGATAGGGCAGCAGCCAGTCGGGATCGGCCAGCAGGCTGGCGTCATCGACCGGGCCAAGATCGGGGATCAGCGCGATGCGGGCGCGCAGGCGGGCGGCGGCGGCGGTCCAGTTCAGGCCGTTCTGGCGCAGCCCCTCGAACGCGGCCAGCGCCAGCGCCTGCGGGTCGGGGGCGTCCAGCGCGCGGTCGGCCAGAACCAGCGCGCCAAGGCGTTCCTGACGCCGCGCGGTGACGCGGTTCTCGCGCCGGGACCATTCGACGGTTTCGACCATGGCGATGCGGTCGGCGAACAGGTCGCGCAGCTCGGCCTCGTCCAGCGGCGCGGCCATGCGGATGCGGGCCTCGCGCGCGTCGCCATCCAGATCGGTGGCGACGATCAGGCGCGCGGCCGCCAGCGCATCGCCATCGGGCAGCACCGCCCCCTTGCCGCCCGACAGCACATAGCGCGGCTGTTCGCCCTTGCGGCGCAGGCCGATACGGTCGGGATAGGCCAGCGCCGCCATGGCCCCGGGCGACAGGCCGCGCCCTTCCGGGGCAAGGCGGCGCAGGCGCTTCGCGTCGTCGCGGATGCGGTGCAGCGTGCCGGGATTGGCGGGCCAGGGGTGGCGGTCGGCATAGGCGCGGGCATCGCGGATGGCGCGCAGGCGCAGCGTCAGATCGGTCGGTGCGCCGGTCAGGGGGTCGCGCTCGGCCATCAGGGCGGCCAGATCGGCGGCGTCGCGCCCGGCCAGCATCAGCATATGCCCCAGCCGCGGGTGCAGCGGCAGCGCCACCAGCGCCCGGCCATGGGCGGTGATGCGCCCGGTCGCGTCCAGCGCGCCCAGATCGGCCAGCAGGGCGCGGGCCTCGGCCAGCGCGGCCTCGGGCGGCGGGGTCAGGAAGGCCAGGTCCGCCCCGTCCGAGCCCCAGTTCGCCAGTTCCAGCGCCAGCCCGGCCAGATCGGCGACGGCGATTTCCGGCGGCGCAAAGGCGGGCAGCGCGCCCTCCTCGGCCCGCGCCCACATGCGATAGCAGATGCCCGACGCGACCCGGCCGGCGCGGCCGCGGCGCTGTTCGGCCTCGGCGCGGCTGACGCGTTCGGTCACCAGCCGCGACATGCCGCTGCCGGGGTCAAAGCGCGCCCGCCGCGCCCGGCCCGCATCGACCACCACCCGCACATCGGGAATGGTCAGCGAGGTTTCCGCGATCGAGGTCGCCAGCACGATCCGCCGCCGCCCCTGCGCCGGCTGCAGCGCCGCGCGCTGCGCCTTGAAGTCCATGGCGCCATACAGCGGCACCACCTCGGCATCGGTGTTCAGCAGGGCCGCGACGCGGCGGATCTCGCCCTCGCCCGGCAGAAAGGTCAGGATGGTGCCGCCGGTATCGCGGGTCGCCGCCTCGGCCTCGGCGACCAGCCGCGCGGCTTCGGGGATCAGGCGCGCACCGGCAGGCAGGGGGCGGTCAAGCCAGCGGGTTTCGACCGGAAAGGCCCGCCCCTCGGACTGGATCACCGGGGCGTCGTCCAGCAGCGCCGCCACCGGACCGGCATCCAGCGTCGCCGACATGACCAGCAGCGCCAGATCGGGACGCAGCGCGGCGCGCGCCTCCCATGTCAGGGCAAGGCCCAGATCGGCATTCAGGCTGCGTTCGTGAAATTCGTCGAAGATGACGCAGCCGGTCCCGTCCAGCGAGGGGTCGGATTGCAGCATCCGCGTCAGGATACCTTCAGTCACGACCTCGATGCGGGCGCCCGGGACGGCCTCGCCGCGGATGCGATAGCCGACGGTCTGGCCGACGGCCTCGCCCAGCGTCTCGGCCATGCGCTCGGCCGCGGCACGGGCGGCAAGGCGGCGCGGCTCAAGCATGACGATGCGGCCCGGGACGACCGGCAGCAGCGCCAGCGGCACGCGCGTCGTTTTGCCCGCGCCGGGCGGCGCCATCAGGACGGCACGGCCATGCGCGGCCAGCGCGGCGGTCAGTTCGGGCAATACGGCATCGATGGGCAAGGCGTCGGTCATGGCCGGGGTATAAAAAATGTCGCACCCGTCCGAAAGGGACAGTGGATAAATGGGCCATCCGAAGCCGCATGGGATCACAAGATCAACGCGGCCTTCACTGTTGCGTCTGACGGCGCCGCGCAGCCGCCCGTCCCGGCAGCCACCAAACCATCTGACGCAAGTGTTGACAGACGCGCTGTCGAGGCGCTCACTGACCATACATATTAGTCATATTTAGTTTGGAGGTTGAGAAGATGCGTTCCTTTCTTTCATTTCTTCTGACGCAGATCCGCGATTGGATCGTGACCCGGTATTTCCCGGAATGGGGTGGCGGCGGTGATTGCGACAACGGCGGCAGCGATGGCGGCGGCGACGGTGGTGGCAGCGATGGCGGTGGCACCCCCACGATCCCCGGCGGCGAAACCATCGACGTCGGCAACCAGTCAGGCGTTTTCGAGGGCGGCACCGGCAACGACACCATCACCGCCAACCACAGCTCGCCCGCGGTCAGCTTCGTCCTGAACAGCGAACTGACCAACCTGCGCACCGAGGATTATTCCATCTCGGGCTACTGGGTCGACCGCTCCAACCAGAACCGCATCTGGAACCCCGAAGGCCCGATCCCGGCAGCGGGGTTGCGGGACGGGCTGACCGTCCTGCGCGGCGGCGCGGGCGATGACAGCATCACCGCCACCGGCAATTCCATCGATGCCGATGGCGGCGCCGGCGACGATATCCTGATCATCCATGGCGGGGCCAAGGCCATGTGCGCCCGCGGTGGCGAGGGTGACGATACCATGACCGTCACCGGCACCTATGTCGTGGTCGCGGGCGGCGCCGGCGATGACAGCATCACCGCCAACGGCACCCTGATGACCGTCAATGCCGGCGCGGGCGACGACTTTCTGCGGATCTCGGGCAGCGGCATGACCGTCTCGGGCGGCGAGGGCGCGGACACCTTCGACGTCAGCGGCATGACCAGCGGCTGGGTGCGGCTGGACGGCGACGATATCGTGACCGGCCAGAGCCTTTCGTCCTCAGGCGTGATATTCGACCTTGTGCTGAACGCCGATTTTCAGGGCAGCGGCGCGGGCGAATACGTCTTTGCCACGGGCGGCAGCGTCGTCGATGGCATGGGCGGCGACGACACGCTGCGGGTCACCGGCTATAACGAGGCCGGCTCGACCCTGAACGGCGGCGGCGGCAATGACGTGATCGACGGGACCGAGTCGCATTACGACTATATCGAGGACTCGACCGAGTGGTGGGAATACGACACCTACATCTATCACATCGGGCGCAGCGACGACGTGTTGCAGGGTGGCGCGGGGCAGGACCTCATCACCTTCGACCGCGCCGACACGGTCAGCGGCGGAGCGGGCGCCGATACCCTTGTCGGCTTTGTTGCTGGCGACCGGACGGCGGTGATCGCCGATTTCGACCGGGGCGAGGACTCGCTGCAACTGAACGTCGAGCCGTGGTCCAGCCAGGCGCCGGATCGCAACATCAACTATGACGCCTTCGCCTTTGTCGAGCAGGACGGCAACACGCTGATCCAGATCAACGGCCAGACCGCCGCGCAGATCTCGGGCCAGACCGACCTTGTGATCGGCTTCCTGATCGACTGGACAGCCTGGCCCGACGGCAGCAGCACCTCGGTCAGGCCACCCTATTACACCGACATCGACGGCAACCGGATCGACCCGGCGACGCTGGACGTGGTCATCAACCGTTATGAGGACAATTTCATCTGACGTCGGAGCACCTTGCGGCGATCACATGATGGTGAAAACGGGCAGGCCCTTCGGATGAAGGGCCGTCCCGGCCGGTCCCGGAATGCGGCCTGACGCTGACCGGCGGCGATGGCGCAACCGATGGGACCACGATCCCCAACGGGTTCACGCTTGAGCCGACGCCCGAATGTGCCCCGACGCCTCCGGGCGCCCAGCCGCTGGCCGGCGCCGGCAGCTTCCTGCTGTGGGGCTGCGACCGTCACGCTGCGGCCCCGGCAAGGCGGCGCATCGCCGACCGCCCTGCCTCCCGGCTATGGCGCGCCAACGCGCCCTCTAACATTTTCAGGCCCACGCACATATCTTGCGGGGGCCATGATGTTTTGCAGGTGGGAATAGATGACGCTTGGCAGCGATCTGATGCAGGGACTGGGCCTTTCCGACCCGGTGATCCGGCTGGGCGTGACGGGGCTTTCGCGCGCGGGCAAGACCGTGTTCATCACCTCGCTGGTGGGCAACCTGCTGGACCGCGGCCGCATGGCCGCGCTGCGCGCTGCCGCGGATGGCTCGATCAAGGCGGCGTGGCTGCAACCCCAGCCCGACGACACCGTGCCCCGGTTTGAGTTCGAGCGGCATCTGGCGGCGATGACCGGCCCCGACCCGCATTGGCCCGAAGGCACGCGCCATGTCAGCCAGTTGCGCCTGTCCCTGCGCGTGCAGCCGCGCGGCATGATCGCCGGCTGGCGCGGCCAGCAGGTGCTGCATCTGGATATCGTCGATTATCCGGGCGAATGGCTTCTGGACCTGCGGCTGATGGACAAGGACTTCGACCAGTGGTCGAACGAGGTGTTCGAGCGGATGCAGGACCGCCCCGGCGCCGACATGTTCCGCGCCGCGCTGGCCGCGACCGATGCCACCCGCGTTGACGAAACCGCCGCGCAGGCCCTGACCGACGCCTATACAAGCCATCTGCACATGACCCGCGATGCCGGCTGGTCGGATTGCACGCCCGGCCGCTTCCTGATGCCGGGAGAGCTTGCCGGCTCGCCCGCGCTGACCTTCACGCCGCTGCCGGCCGAGATGCGCGCGGGCGCGCTGGGGCGCGAATTCGCCCGCCGCTTCGGCGCCTACAAGTCGCGGGTGGTAAAGCCTTTTTTCCGCGACCACTTCGCCCGCATCGACCGGCAGGTGGTGCTGATGGATGTGCTGGGCGCCATCCATGCCGGCCCCCCCGCGGTCGAGGACATGCGCCGCGCCATGGCCGATATCCTGACCGCATTCCGCCCCGGCCGCGCCGGCTGGCTGGGCCAGCTTCTGGGCACGCGGCGGGTCGAGCGCATCCTGTTTGCCGCAACCAAGGCCGACCATCTGAACCATGTCCAGCATCCGCGCCTGACCGCCATCACCGCCGCCATGCTGCGCGAGGCTGTCGCCCGCGCCGACTTCTCTGGCGCGCGGACCGACGCCATGTCCTTCGCGAGCTTGCGTATCACTACCGAGGAAATCATCCGTCAGGATGGCGAGGATCTTCCCGCCGTGCGCGGCACGCT
>RRZU010660992.1_pt1 | contig 16798 bp, 15 predicted proteins | sample 2165561 | NCBI WGS metagenome assembly RRZU01 (sample SAMN10456909, study PRJNA506462) | wastewater metagenome | isolation source: wastewater sludge | place: USA: Moscow, Idaho | reverse complement strand
TTGTGTATATAATTGATTTCGAATTGAGTTTGTGATCAGCACAAACCGCCAAAGGCAGTATTACAAATAAGAAAAAAGGCGATACTGTGAGTAGGACGTAAAGCGGCGGTCATGCTAGGGACTGAGAAAAAGAAACCACCTATAAAGGTAAATATAAACAAACCATGGGTGATTATCGTATTGTATCCAAAACCCAAATTGCCTATTTGGACGAAAATGGTAAAATTGATGACAGTTGTCTTTTGAGTACCTGCCAAACCACATTAGAAAATAAAAAGTTTTGGTAAACATAAGTTAAATATTTTGCAGGGCTTTTATATACTGCTTAACTAGGGTGTTTTATATACCAATAAAACACCCTGCATTTAAATTTTATCGATAATTTAATTAAAAATACCATTATGAACAATCTTATTTTTAATTAAATTCCCCAACCCTTAAATTAGTAAGGATTATTCATGCCATTTAACACCTTTTCCGACCTATTTTATGAAAACGCCTTTACTCACCGTCATCTCGGCGATGATGATAAGGCACAAGCCGATATGCTAAAGACAGTGGGCTTTGATGACCTAGACAGCTTTGTCAGTGCCGTTGTGCCAAAGACGGTACGCCTAAATAAAGCCCTAGACCTACCGCTTGCCATGAGCGAGCATAACGCCCTAGCCAAACTGCGTGTCATGGCGGATAACATCACCGTAGCAAAAAGCTATATCGGGCAAGGCTATGCCCCCACTCGCTTACCTGCGGTAATCCAACGTAACGTGCTAGAAAACCCCGGTTGGTACACCGCCTACACCCCTTATCAAGCCGAGATTTCCCAAGGTCGCCTAGAAGCCCTGCTAAACTTCCAGCAGATGTGCATTGATTTGACAGGCATGGAGCTGGCTGGGGCAAGCCTGCTGGACGAAGCGACCGCTGCCGCAGAAGCCATGGCGATGGCAAAGCGAGTCAGCAAGTCCAAATCGGTGCAGTTCTTTGTGGACGCGCGCACCTATCCGCAGACGCTGGACGTGATTCGCACCCGTGCCAAATATTTTGGTTGGGAAGTCATAGTTGGCAACTTTGACAGCGCACGCACGGGCGAGTATTTTGGGGCGTATTTTCAGTATGTGGGGCGTGATGGCGATGTTGTGGATTTGACCGATATCATCACAGACGTTAAGGCAAAAGGGGCGTATGCGATAGTCGGTGCCGACATCATGAGTCTGGTACTACTCAAATCCCCTGCACAGATGGGGGCGGACATTGCCTTAGGTAATACTCAGCGATTTGGTGTACCGATGGGCTTTGGCGGTCCGCACGCTGCGTATTTTGCCTTTAAAGACAAGGATAAACGCAGTGCTCCAGGGCGTATCATTGGCGTATCCAAGGACGCACAGGGCAACACCGCCCTACGCATGGCACTACAGACCCGTGAACAGCATATCCGCCGTGAAAAGGCAAACTCGAACATCTGTACATCGCAAGTGCTACTTGCCAACCTAGCAGGTATGTATGCGGTGTATCATGGGGCGACTGGGGTACGCCGTATCGCCACACGCATTCACGCACTGGCAAATGCCTTTTATCAGGCACTAAGCGGTAGCTATCAGGTGCTAAACGGTACGTTCTTTGATACCATAACCATACAGCTTGACAATGCCGAAACTGCTCAAACCCTTGTCAATACCGCCAAAGCCAAAGGCTATAACCTATATCACAATGATAATATCGTGGGCGTGGCGTTCCATGAACTCACCGATGAAGCCGAATTTTATGAACTGTGTGAGATTTTTGGCGTGAAGGGTAATTTGGACAAAGCAGAAGTTGCCCTAGGCGAGCTGTTACGCACTGATGACATCTTGACGCACCCTGTGTTTAACTCGCACCACAGCGAGCATGAGATGTTACGCTATCTAAAGTCCTTAGAAGATAAGGATTTGGCAATGAACCGTAGCATGATTTCGCTGGGTTCTTGCACCATGAAACTAAATGCTACTAGCGAGATGTTGCCGATTACATGGAATGAGTTTGCAAATGTACACCCATTCGCTCCAAAAGAAGATGTGGTAGGTTATCTTGAGATGATTGCCAGTTTGCAAGAGCAGCTCAAGGCAATCACAGGCTTTGATGAGATTTCCATGCAGCCTAATTCAGGGGCAAGTGGCGAATATGCAGGGCTACTTGCCATTCGCCGTTATCACGAAAGCCAAAACCAAGCACACCGCAACGTATGCCTAATCCCACGCTCCGCCCACGGCACCAACCCAGCAACCGCCCAAATGATGGGCATGCAAGTGGTCGTGGTCGCCACAGACGATAATGGTAACGTGGATTTGGACGACTTACAGAGCAAATGTGAAACGCACAGTGACAATCTGGGTGCATTGATGATTACTTATCCGTCCACGCATGGGGTGTTTGAAGAAGGCATTCGTGATATTTGCGATATGATTCATGCTCATGGCGGTCAGGTCTATATGGACGGAGCGAATATGAATGCACAGGTCGCCCTAATGCAACCTGCGGACGTGGGGGCGGACGTACTACACATGAACCTGCACAAGACCTTTTGCATTCCCCACGGCGGCGGTGGCCCGGGTATGGGTCCAATTGGGCTAAAATCGCACCTTGCTCCATTTATCGCAGGGCATAGCGTAACAGGTGTATTTAATGCCAAAGATAATCTAAGTGCTGTATCAGCCGCTGCTTATGGCTCGGCAAGCATTTTGCCAATCTCATGGATGTATATTACCATGATGGGGCGTGATGGTCTGCTATCAGCTACCAAGCAAGCCCTGCTCAACGCCAACTATGTCGCCAAATCACTTGCAGACGATTATCCTGTACTCTACACAGGCAAAAACGGCTATGTGGCACACGAATGTATCATTGACATACGCCCACTTAAAGAAGAAACAGGCATCAGTGAATCAGACATTGCCAAACGCCTGATGGATTATGGCTTCCACGCCCCTACCATGAGTTTCCCTGTAGCAGGTACACTGATGATTGAGCCCACCGAATCCGAGAGCAAAGCCGAGCTAGACCGCTTTATTTCAGCACTTAAGCAAATCAAGCAAGAAGCCCTAAAGGTCAAAGCAGGCACAGATGGTTGGACAGCGGACAATAACCCACTGGTAAACGCCCCCCATACCGCAAGCGTCATCATGGGCGAGTGGGACAGACCCTACAGCCGTGAAGTGGCGGTGTTCCCCTTGCCTTATGTCAAAGCCCATAAATATTGGCCGAGCGTTGGGCGTGTGGACGATGTCTATGGTGATAAGAATCTGGTGTGTAGTTGTCCGAGTATTGAAAGCTACGAATAAGGCTTGACGACTTAAATGATGGAAAGCCGCTCAACTTTAGTTGGGCGGTTTTTTTTGGTTAAGTGATTTTTTATGGCATAAAAAAACACCCTTTGCATAACAAAGGGCATTTTTTAAACTAGAGCAAATTAGTCTTGGAAGTAGCTGATCAAACGCATAAATTCAATATACATCCAAACCAACGTTGATAGGATACCAATACCATAGACCCATTCAAACTCTTTATCCACACTCCAAGATACCGCTTTTTCAATATTATCAAAATCAATCAGCAGGTTAAAAGAAGCAATCAGCACCACAAACACGCTAAAACCAATGGCAATCATACCACCGTCAAACAGCATAGGAATACTACTGCTAAATACCAAACTCATGAAAATTTGAATCAGGTAAACGATACCAATGGCGATACTGGCAGAGATGACCATGGAGCGGAATTTTTCGCCCACTTTAACAATACCGGTCACAAACAAAGTCAACATGACCGCTGCTGTCACAAAGGTCGCTGATAGAGCGAGCAGAGGCACGCTGGGGAATTTGTAGAACATGGCAGCACTAAACGCACCAATCAGCACACCTTCCACCATGGCATAAGGCATAGCCAACGCTTTAGCCAAATGTGGTTTAAAGGCTGATAGTAGCCCTAAACCCATGCCTGCAAATACCGCCACGATAGCAAGCATATACAGCGCGCCTGACGACATACGACTCATTAAAGCAAAAAAGAACAGCCCAAAACCTGTGATGGCAGATAAGCCAAGTAGCATGGCGGTTTTTTGGATAACGCCATTGATGGTCATTGGGTTGGCACTTGCCGTAAGTTCGGTACGGCTGACAATAGGATTTGCCATGTATTTTCCTTCTAAAAAAAATGCGAATGCTTGATTTATACAATAAATTGACTAATAAATCAATATTTTTAATCAAATTTAATAAAACTTTACAATAAACTAAATAAGCGTATTAAATATTCACCTGGACAGCGAATGCTTGCCATGTTCTCGTTACGTTTTTCTTGAGCTTAACGCCAACTTTCGGTATGATACGTCATATTCTGACTACTCATTACATTCATGACCACAGCCACACAAACATCACCCAACCCCACCCCTTTTATGCCCGAAAACAGTCATTTTAAACGCATTGGACTCATTGGGCGAGCGGGCAAAAAAAGCGTTGTTACCACCCTAAACCAAGTGATAGACCTGCTTCGTTATTGGGATTTGGCGACCGTCATTGATACCAGTACCGCAAGCATTGAAGGAATTTTGATTGATTTTAATCACACCGATGAAAACCACATCAAAATTGTTCCCCGACAACGCATGGGAGAATATTGCGATCTGGTTATCGTAGTTGGGGGAGATGGCTCGATTTTACAAGCGGGGGCGGTGATGGCAGGGACGGGTGTACCTGTTTTGGGGATAAACCGTGGGCGACTGGGGTTTTTGGCAGACGTTAATCCTGACAAATTAGAAGAACAGTTAAGCGATATTTTAAGCGGGCAATACCATACCGATGAGCGGTTTTTACTGCGTATGCGTGTACTTGGACAAGACGATGATGACGAAAGCAAATTAAAAGTCTTTCATGAAAGTTTTGCTTTAAATGATGTGGTGCTTCATGCAGGAAAATCAGTTCATACCATTGATTTTCAATTAAAAATTGATGATATTGCTGTCTATCGCCAGCACGCTGACGGGCTCATCATCTCCACACCAACAGGCTCAACCGCCTATTCTTTATCGGCAGGCGGTCCTATCATACACCCCAATTTAGATGCCATTTGCCTTGCCCCAATGCACCCACACACACTGTCTAGCCGTCCGATCGTGGTGGCAGGCACCAGCAAGATTGCCATTAACATCAATAAAGACAATCGCACCCAGCCGATGGTTAGCTCCGATGGCGAAGCCAGTGTGCCACTAGACAGCGATCAGACGCTACTTATTACCAAACATGACAAATCACTGATTTTATTGCACCCTGTGGGCGTGGATTTTTATCAAGCGTGTCGCACCAAGCTTAATTGGAGCTTATATAGTGATGAATTTGCTTTGATTGAAGACTAGGCAACCTTTATGAATATCGTCAAATATTGCCTATGGGCTTTATTGTTGGTCACTTTGTCCGCTTGCCAAAGCCTACCCAAAACACCCCACCTAGCCAAAAGCCTAGAACTGACCGCCCGCAGTCAAGCCTTACAGCCCCCCTATAGCACGCCTGCCCCTTTATCAAATGAGTCATTGGGCGATGATGTTTTTTTGTCACAAACTTTTGCTCAAAGCCAAAGCACACCCGAGTTGTCAGGCTATCGCTTAATCACTTCGGGGGCTGATGCCTTTGCCCTACGAGTACAGCTAACCACCCTTGCCAAAAAAACCATAGATGTACAGTATTATATTTGGCATGACGACCTAACGGGCGTATTTATGTTAAAGCAGCTATGGGCAGCAGCAGAACGTGGGGTCATTGTGCGACTACTGCTTGATGATTTTAATAGCACACCCCAAAGCGACTATCTGCTTGCCAAACTTGCCAGTCACCCCAACATTGCCGTGCGTTTGGCAAACCCAATGGTGTATCGCAAATTTCGCCCCTTAAACTTCATTCAGCACCCCTACAAAGCCCAAATTCGTATGCACAATAAAAGCATGACCTTTGATGGTAAAGTCAGCATCATTGGCGGGCGAAATATTGGCGACGAATACCTAAACAGCCACGAAAACAACAATTTTGCCGACCTTGATGTACTGATGTCAGGCAGTGTGATAGGCGATATTGAACGTACTTTTAATGATTATTGGCACTCTAACCATGTGTTTGACATAGAAACACTTGCCAATCCCAAAGCCCCAAAACACAATAAACACAAAGATGTGGATTTTGGTCGTATCAGTGCTCTTGAGCAGACCATTTATGAACGTGCTACCCGCTCTGCGTCTATTATCAAAAACAGTACTGTCTTACGCCAAGCCCATGTTAGCTTTTTTACCGATAATGCCATTAAATTAAGCAACAAACATAGCGATGATGACTTACTGATTACTCACCTAAAAGAATATGTGGGGCAACCGATGAATCGCCTGTCCATCATTTCATCTTATTTTGTACCCACCAAGGACGGTGTGGCACTACTAACCAATCTTGCAAGGCAAGGAGTTAGTATTAGCATCTTGACCAATGCTTATAATGCCAGTGATGTCAGCTCGGTGCATTTAGGCTATGGGCATTGGCGTGACGAGCTTTTAAAGGCGGGTATTGTGTTATATGAATTTAAAGATACTGCACGCCACCCTAAAGCGCCAAACCCCACCACCACAAGTCTACACACCAAGGCCTTTGCCATTGATGATGACCTTACTTTTATTGGTTCGTACAATGTCGATCCTAGAAGTGCCAACATTAACAGTGAGCTTGGCGTGGTGATTGACGATCCGTTTTTAACTGAGCATTTACATAAGGCATTAAATAATAACCATAGCACTACAAACTCCCATGCTACCGTAACCAATCCTAACTTGCTTTATCAAGCCTATAAAGTAGAATTAGACAACCGTGGTAATCTTTACTGGCAAACCCTTGAAAACGGCAAAACCGTTATTTATCACCACGAACCCAAAATTGGACTTGGCATACGCACACGCATTACCTTACTTAGTCTGTTGCCAATTGATAGCTTTTTATAAGATTTTACGATAGAGAGAATAGGAATGCCTAATTCGCCTTTTACATCTGCTCATTTTTATCTTCTGTGTTTGGTCAGTGTGATTGCAGGCGTAGGTTATTTTGGACTGATGATTTTTTCTTATATGACAGACATCATCAGTCAGCTCTTTTTTATTAACTCGGGCAAAGACTGGCTCTATTACACCCAAATGGGCGGACTATTGGTTGCCAGTTTTGTGATGATGCCACTGGGTGGACTGCTGATTGGGCGTTATGGTGATACTCATGGTCGCCACCCTGCACTGCTGCTTAGTCTGCTTGGCATGGGGGTATTTACTTTTTTATTGGGACTGTTGCCTACCAGTGAACAAATTGGTGTGATTGCCCCATTATTATTTATCTTTATCAAAATCGGACAAAGCCTCGCTTTTGGTGGACTTATTCCCACCGTTTGGGTATTTGCCAGCGAACATCTACCCAAGCGATCACTGGGTTTTGGGTTTGGCGTTATTAGTGCCTGTGGTATTTTGGCAATTTTGGCACTGCTTGGTGTACTCTTTATCTTAGAAAATACATCCACCCAAGAACAAATGCTTGGGTTTGTTTGGCGAGTACCGTTTTTGTTGGCGGGAGCAATAGGTTTAGGTTTGGTGTTTTTAACCTACCAATTAGATGAAACACCTGTATTTCTCACCGCCAAAAAAGAAACTACGCCAAGCATTCCCGATAAAGAACTCACCCTACAAAGCCTTTTAGATGAAGAAACTGGCAGCGGTATATTTTATTTTCTAAAAAAACACATGGCGATCCTACTGCCTGCGGTCACCTTATCATGGCTGACGGCAAGTTTGGTCATCATCGTCGCTCTACTATTACCCAACCTTATCAATTCTGCATTTGTTATAGAACATGGCGTACTGCGTTTAGGTAGTATCATCTGCTTGGTATTTATGATGCTTGGCTGTATGGTGTTTGGTTTTATGGCAGATTATAGCAATGCAGGCAAGGTCATGTTATTTGGTGGTACATTTTTTGTGGTGCAGATTTCGCTATTTTTTGGACATTTGATTTCAGGTGGTGAGCTGATTTTGGTATTTTTTGCCCTTTTGGGTTTTGGTACGGGCATTATTGCAGTAGCCCCAACCGTCATTGTGCAACTGTTTAACACCAAACACCGCTTAAGCTATGTAGCAGCTATTTATAGTAGTATGTATGCCATTGCTAGTGGAGTGTTGCCATTTGCCTTGGGTTATGCCACGTTTTATATGCGCATGGCTCCTGCGCTGTATTTGACTTTGGTGGTGGTAATGACAATCTTTATCAGTTTTTATTTGTATCATTTACCTTATATCCAAAAACCTAAACAAGACATATATCACGAAGCATAAACATAAAAACCGTTTGACACAACAAACGGTTTTTTATTATTCCCATGTAAAACACAAATCAACCTTTTTATTATCCGCCCGAAAGCATTTCATGGCAGACTCTGTGTCTATATCTCTAACGACCTTTAATGACTTGTCACGCTCATAGTCGCGTGCTGGCTCATCGCCAATAAAGGCGTATTGATTGCCCGCTGAAGTATAAGTCCCCGCACGGTACGTTTTGCCAGAGGCAAGCTTAATCTGTACTTCATACCCGCCTGCTCCGCCAGCCCCCTGCACCACACAGCGGGTCTTTTTCTGGAGTTTGTTCCCCTTAAAAAAGTAACAAGTCGCCTCTCGGGTGGGATAGGCTTTGGCGTGGCTTATCAGTGGCAATACAGCCATTAGGGTAAATGTTAGTATTAAGATTGGTTTCATATTAGATTTAGTCATAAGATTAAGCCCTTAATAAGCTACTGCACTCGTATCAATTTACCATTTTTTTCTACATAGTACTGAGTTACACAATCCCTTTCACCCAGATTATCAAGACCAGAGCCAATCACTGAGCCATGCACCACCATCAGGCGACTGTTTGGTTGAATGCTAATACCTCCTTCTAAGCCGTCACGACATCCCACATAAGGATTAAGGTCTAACTGCTTAGACACTTCTAGCGGTTTGCCTGTTTTGACGTTTAAATAAAACTCAATATAACAGCCCGTACCACACCCTGCCCCACCTGTGGTATAAACCCCTGCAAATTCAATGGGGGCGGACTTCATCTCCTTAAACCGTGTGGCATACGTTCGTGTTAGGCTGGTGGATTGCAAAGTGCGTTTGCCTTGATAAACTTTTGTAGAATAATCACCAAAACTAGGTTCAGCGGCATGACTAATGCCACCAACAAGTAACGCTAAAACGACCAATAATGGTTTAATCATAATACTCTCCTTTTTTGATGATAAAAAGTTCTGTCTTTATTCTACAAGGTTTTTAATTATAAGTCTAGCTACACCCACCCCAGCACCCTAAGCCACGCCATACCCACCGCCATGCCAAACATACTAAACACCGTGGTAAATGCCAAAATATTCGCCGCCAAAACCTCGTTACCACCCATCGCTTTAGCCATCACATAACCTGCCGCCGCCGCAGGACTGCTTGCCATAATAAACAGCACACCCATCGCAATCGGTGGCAAGCCAAAGAGCACCCCCACGCACACCGTCACAATAGGAGCGATGACAATCCGCCCGATGCTCGCCTGCATGGACACCCCAGACAGCCCGAGCATGGATTTCATGTCCATCGTCGCCCCCGCACAAATCAAGGCTAAAGGCAGGGCAATATTCGCCAGTAGCTCCCCTGTCCGCATAATGGGCTTGGGCGGTAGGGGCAATGCCAATGCCTTGTACACAAAGGCACTTATCAGGGCGATGATTAAGGGGTTTTTTGCCATAGAAACCAGCATGGCAATGGCTTGTTTTTTGAAGCTTTTTTCGGCTTGGGTGCGGGATAAGGTAATCACGGACAGGATATTATAAAGAATGGTCAAAATCCCCATATACACCGCCCCAATGCCCGTACCGTCCGCCCCATAAGCATTCTCCACGATAGACAAGGACAAAATCGCCATGTTAGAGCGGAACACCCCCTGCACAAACACGCCCTTATCCCGCACCTCAGGGACGAACAGCTTGGCATAAATTTCCGCCCCAAAAAATAAGGCAAAGGTCGTCACCGCCCCAGCAGTCAGCAGGGAAATTTGGTCACCATAATTGACATGGCTTTTGACCACGCTAAAAAACAGCAAGCACGGCAAGCCCACATTAAAGACAATCTTAGACGCCACGTCAATAAAATTAAGGTCAATGACGCTTCTTTTTTGCATAAAAAAGCCAATCCCCATCAAGGCAAGATTGGGAAAAACAATCATAAAAGCAAAGCTAATGGCATCTAGTATGGCTTGGGCGTTCATCAGGTTCTCAAAAATTTTTATGTTTTAAAGACATCTTTAAAAGCGGTCAAAGTCTTTTGTTCTGTAGAGTTATCACAAATGGCAAACACCGCCTCATCAAAAGCAGTGGCAAACATCGGCTCACTTAGCCACTCATAAAAGACACGAGCAACAAAGGCAGGGTCATTTTTAAACACGCCACAGCCCCACGCCCCCAGCACCAGCGTGCGATAGCCCAGCGATTTTATCAGTGCTAACAGTAGCCCCGTACGCTCTATAAAGGCACGCTCCACATCAGCCTGCCCCGTAGGATTTTTGGCAAGATATGCCCCCATGTTCGGTGCTGGGGCGGTAATCACACTTGCCAAAAACACCTTATCCAACCAATCCTCAAGGCGAAAAAACGGCACATCAGGCGAATAAATCATGCCATCAGTATAAATCGCCGAGCCAAAAGCACGGTTGGCGGTATAATATTCAGGGCACATCAGCTGGCATTCATACAAGCCAGACGCACGGCACAGGTCTTCTTCTTGGGCTTTTGCCCCGCTTAAAAAACCACCGCCTGCATTTTTAGCAGACGCAAAGTTCAGCACTAATACCTTTTTGCCCTGCTCGGCAAGCTTAAAGCCCGCCTGTTGGGTGCTACACGCCCACACATCAATGGTGCAAGGCTGACCGCCCACTTCGGCATAATGATGCTCATTAAATAAGCCCTGCAATGCATCAGGCGTAAAAAACCTACTGCCTGCCTTAGCATGGGCTTGGGCTTGGCTAAAATCTGTGCCGTTGGGCAGTTTGCCTGTTTGGCTGATGAGCAGGGCTTGACTGGCGATTTCTTTGGCGTTCACAAATTTACCCTTAGTCTTTGGTTTTTTTTACAAATTTAATAAGTCATACACCCAGCGTTTAGCATACCAAAAGCCACCGACACCACGCCCAATATCAAGGCTTTGGCGGTGTTGTTTTGGGTGATGCCGTCCGTCAAGCCACGAAAGCCCAGTCGCACCACCGCAAAGGCAAGTAGCTGTACCACCATCGCCACCACGCCCCACGCCACCATGTCCAGCAGACCCACGCTGTTTTTGATGACAGAAGCCAGTGCAATAACAAAGCCCAAAATCGCCCCCGATAGACTAACAGCAGGGGCAATCAGCCCTTGTTTAATCAAGGCAAATTCATCATAAGGGGTAATCTTAAGATAAATCGCCACAAACACCGCCGTCAAGACGCTGGCTAGGGCAAAATAGGCGATAAATAAAGGCAATGTCGCTAAAATTGTCATCTTTTTATTCCTTAAAATCAATCTACAAATATATGGGGTACAAATAAACTGGTATCTTGGGTAATCAAACTGCTGTCTTCACGAATACCAATCCCAGCAGGCATATGCTCAACCATCCAGCTACCAATCACCGCATACACTGTCTGACCCTGATGATTGGTGAATTTTGGCAAGGGGGCTAAGGCTTGATAGACATGCCCTTCTGCACCATACTCACCTTGGGTATGCTCTTTGGTATCGCCATCTATTAGGCTGACATTTGCCCCTTCACGAGAAAAAAAGGGTTTTTTGACATAACGTGTGCCTAAATCGTCCGCCGTAAAATAACAAGGTACTAGGTTTGGGTGTCCTTTGAACATCTCCCACAAGAGTGCCAGCATCGCTTTATTACTTAGCAGCAGCTTCCACGCAGGTTCAAGCCACTGCGTGTCAGCCGTTTCAAGGTGCTGACTAAAAGGCTCATCGGTTAGCCACTCCCACGGATACAACTTAAATAACACATCAATCGGCTCATTTGCCAAATCCACAAAGCCTGTGCCATCATGTCCAATACCGCCAATGTCCAAAAACTGCGTGTCTAGCCCTGCTTGTATGGCGGTGTCTTGTAGATAACGGCACGTTACCCAGTCTTCTAGCGACTGACCCACTGCGGTAAAATGCACACGCTCCCAATGTTGCGACTTATGCAGGGCTTGCCACGCCAATACCAGACGCTCATGTATGCTGTTAAACTGGTCAGCATGACGAGCAAGCTCTGGGCGGTCTTTTAACCAGTACCACTGTGCGACACTGGCTTCAAATAATGAAGTTGGCGTATCGGCATTGTATTCTAGTAGCTTTGGGACACCCACACCATCATAACTTAAATCAAAGCGTCCATACAAACAGGGTTCATTAGCCAGAAAACTTCGCTCAATCAAGCGTGCTTGCAACTTGCTTAGTCCCAACCGCTCATAATCGCCTGTCTTGACCACATGAGCTATCACCTGTAGATACATGGCGTGCAGCTCTTGGGTCGCCTGCTCTAGGGTATCAATCTGTGTGCTATCAAAGGCATAATAGGCATTTTCTTGCCAATAATTGCCGTCCACACTATGATACCCAAAGCCCATGCGTTCAAGGGTCTCTTGCCAATTGGGTCTTGGGGTGATGTAATGGCGTTTCATGATTTTGTTTTGGGGTTTTGTTTTACAGTTTTATGATTTATGATTTTACAGTTGTATGGACTTGCACTTACGAAGTACTGGTCATTCGATTGCCAAATCCGCCACGCTCAATATTGACCGCTTGGGTCTGAGCCTTGCTTCTTGCCCTATTTTCACGGCGGTAATAATGATACAGCCCTGTGCCTGCACCTGTTAATGAGCCTTGTGATTGTGGCGGACAGACTTGCCCCCAGTCCTTAACGCAGTCATCACGATTGCGATAATCGTAGCGAGTTTCACCCTTGCTAGGCTTTCGCACTTGCCCTTGATAAGGGTCATTGCTACAGGCAACCAGTGTACCGCCAAGCAGTACCAGTGATACTTGCATGGATGATTTTAGCGGGCGTTTTAAAGAGTCTGTTACAGATTGGTCTAATACGCTCATGAGTATTACTCTTGTAAGTCTTGCAATTTTTTGATTTTTTTCACCGTCATGGCAAGCAAACTCACCGCCGCAGGGGTTACACCACTGATACGACTGGCCTGTCCGAGCGTGGCTGGGCGAATGTGCGACAGCTTCTGTACGATTTCATTAGACAACCCTGACACCGCCCCATAATCAAAGTCTGTAGGCAAGGCGGTGTTTTCTAGGCGTTTCATCTGCTCAATTTCATCATTTTGACGGTCGATATAGCCTGCGTATTTCACCGCAATCTCTATCTGTTCGCCTACTTCGCTATCTACCGCAGAATCCGCAACTTTGGCAATGTCATTAAAGGTAATGTTAGGACGCTTTAACAAATCCAGCAAGGTGTTTTCTTTGGTCAAGACTTCGCCTGTATTATCCATAAACGCCTTACCCACCCCATTATCAGGCGTTGCCCAGATAGCTTGTAGGCGTGCGGTTTCATCAGCTACCGCAGACTGCTTTTGTTCAAAGCGTGTCCAGCGTTCATCATCAATGAGTCCAAGCTCTCGCCCAATGGCGGTCAGACGCACATCGGCATTATCTTCACGCAGCAGCAGACGGTGTTCGGCACGAGACGTAAACATACGATAAGGTTCGTTTGTGCCGTGGGTGATTAAATCATCAACCAGTACGCCAATGTAGGCTTCGTGGCGTTTGGGTGTCCAAGGCGTACGCTCTTGCACTTGTAGTACGGCATTGATACCAGCCAACAGACCCTGTGCTGCCGCTTCTTCATAGCCTGTGGTGCCGTTGATTTGCCCTGCAAAGAACAAGCCGTCAATGGATTTGGTCTCAAGCGTTGGCTTTAGGTTTTGTGGGTCAAAATAATCGTATTCAATGGCATAACCTGGGCGCGTGATATGAGCATTTTCTAGTCCACGCATGGAGCGAATAAAGTCCACTTGCACATCAAAAGGTAGGCTTGTCGAGATACCATTGGGGTACAGCTCATGCGTGGTCAAGCCTTCAGGCTCAATAAAAATCTGATGACTGTCCTTATCGGCAAAGCGGTGAATCTTATCTTCAATGGACGGACAATATCTAGGACCAATGCCTTCAATCTTGCCACTAAACATGGGGCTGCGGTCAAGGTTGGCACGGATAATGTCGTGGGTGCGTTCATTGGTATGAGTGATGTAGCAGTTGATTTGGCGTGGATGCATGGACACATCGCCCATATAGCTCATCACAGGCAAAGGCGTATCACCTGCTTGCACTGTCATCACAGAAAAATCTACCGAACGTGCGTCAATGCGTGCAGGCGTGCCAGTCTTTAGCCGTCCTACAGGCAAGCGTAATTCACGCAGTCTGTCCGCCAGACGAATAGACGGCATATCCCCTGCTCTTCCGCCACTTTGACTATCCAAGCCCACATGAATCACACCGCCTAGGAACGTGCCTGATGTCAAGACGACCGCACGAGCATTGATACGCACGCCTGTGGCGGTAACGACAGCGACCGCACGTCCGTTGTCAATGATGATGTCATCCACAGGCTGCTGAAACAGGTCAAGATTGGCTTGATTTTCTAAGGTATGACGAATGGCGGCTTTATACAAAATGCGGTCAGCTTGGGCTCGAGTGGCACGCACCGCCGCCCCTTTACGACTGTTTAGCACTCGAAACTGAATACCTGCTTTGTCGGTTGCCAGTGCCATTGCTCCGCCTAATGCGTCCACTTCACGCACCAAGTGTGATTTACCGATACCGCCAATGGCTGGGTTACAGCTCATCTGTCCTAGGGTCTCGATGTTGTGAGTGATGAGCAAGGTGCTTGCCCCCATACGTGCGGACGCAAGGGCGGCTTCTGTGCCTGCGTGTCCGCCGCCTATCACAATTACATCATAATCTTTTAAAAATGCCATGAGTTACCTGTTTTGATAATTTTTTGAAAAACTTGTTATTATACCATAAACAAAAATGCCATAATTTGAAATTATGGCATATCATAATAAGTACAACCAAATATAAAGTAAACGATAGCTATCTGATATTTTCAGAATTTCCTAAACACTAAGCCTAAGTTTACCAAAGCTAACGAAGGGGTTCGCCCTGCTCTTCGGCAATCACTTGTCTTGCCACATGAAGTATCAACTGCCTTAGCCATTTATGGGCAGGGTGATGTTGTAGTAGGGGCGACCATGCCATGGTTAATTCAAATTCAGGAATAAAAAACGGCGGTTCTTTGACCACGATTTTAGAATCGTTATTGGCCTGCATTTTTGCCACACGAGTAGGTAGTGTGGCAATTAGATCTTTATTAGCCGAAAGCATGGCAGGCATTTGATAATGACGGGTAAAGACGCTGATTTGACGCTTTTGTCCCAAGCGTTCTAACGCCTTATCAATAGAACCCAAGCCCCCCGACTTTTCAGGATTTACCCCAAAACCCACACCCATGCCTGTTTTAGACACCCAAACGTGCTGGGCTTTTAGGTAGTTTTTTAGGTTAAAGCGGTGCAAATAGGGGCTTTCGGCAGACAGCAGGCAGCTAAAAGTATCCCGCCATACCAACACCTGATGAAAACTTTGCGGTATCTCGTTAAAACGGTTAATCGCCAAATCTACTCGCCCTTGCTCCATGTCCCGATACGACACATCAGACGGCGTTAAAAAGTCCAAAATGACGTTTGGGGCTTCAGAACGCAGTGCCTTGACAAGGCGTGGCACCAGCGTGGCTTCGGCATAATCAGAAGTCATGATGCGAAAAATGCGAGACGTGCTATAAGGGCGAAACTCAGTGCGTGGCTCTAAAATGGTCGCCACATCAGACAAAATCTCCCTGATACGGGGCTGAAGTTCATGAGCTCGCTCGGTCGGGGTCATGCCTTCGCTAGATCGCACCAGCAGGGGATCGTTAAACAGTGACCGCAGTCGCCTTAAAATATTACTCATCGCAGGCTGGGTAATGTCCAGCTGTTCAGCGGCACGGGTAACGTTTTTTTCTCGCAACAATACATCTAAATAAACAAGCAGATTTAAATCAACTTTTTGTAAATTCATTGTTTTCTCAATTGGATTTTTTATAGATTTTATTTGGGGGTAGTTTCATCTTGGCTAACTTTGGTCACACCGTCAATCGTTTGATAAAACAAAATCGTATCTGTTAAGGATTTGACATCTTTGACATCAATGGTTATGGTATTAAAAATTTGGTCATCAAACAATATGGTATCGCCTTTGGCGTTAATGGCGTTGATGATGTTTGCTTTTTTATTTTCGGCAAAAGAGATGTTAAGTATGGCATTTATTTTTATGTCTTGGCGTTGGTATTGATAATTGGCGGGCGTGACTTCAGACTCTTGAATCACAGGCTCGCTTTGATCTCTTAATAGCTGGGGGTGCACGGTTTGACAAGCGGTCAGCATAAAAGGCACTAAAAACGCACAGGCGACTAATGGGGTTTTTTTTATCATGATTTTCTCCTTATATAATACTTACTTTTGTACCAACCGATACTTTATCATAAAGCCAAATCAGCTCATCGTTTCGCATACGAATACAGCCATGCGACATTGGTACACCCATAGGCTCGCTGTCGGGCGTACCATGAATATAGATATAACGGCTAAAGGTATCACAGTTTAGACCG
>RRZU010470250.1_pt1 | contig 16798 bp, 5 predicted proteins | sample 2165561 | NCBI WGS metagenome assembly RRZU01 (sample SAMN10456909, study PRJNA506462) | wastewater metagenome | isolation source: wastewater sludge | place: USA: Moscow, Idaho | reverse complement strand
TGGTTAAGACCTGTTGATTATTTGTCATTTGATACGTTGTCTTATGCAGTTAATCGTGTTTTTGCTAATATCGGTAAGTCGCTTTCGTTAAGTTTTTCTTCATTTACGAGTGTAGGTATTTAATTTTGTTAAGGTACTTATGCGAGAAAAAACCAACCCGAAGGTTGGTTATTGTTGTGGTTTACCTCATGACAGGGTACATGGAAGACTCACTGGACTGCGCCTAGATACCGTACCTATTGCAGATAGCTCAATCACGTTTGCGTGATTGCGCCAGCGAGCTATTGCAATAGGTACGGTATCTAGGCAATAGCAGGACTGAAACAGTCTTCCTTGTGTCAAATGGAGTGGCTTTAATCAACGGCGACGCAACATCGCCCTCACCTTGCGGTGAACGCTAAATCTCACAACTGGCAACTATTGTGCCTAACTGATATTAACTTGTCAACGGAATTTTTTAACAATCTTTTACTAAATCGACAGACAATGACGTTTAACTTTATCCAACTTTTCTACGTCATTGGCTGTCGTTTTAGATGGTTAAAATTAACTTTTGTCCTTGATTTTTTTGGTAAAACATAGTTTGATATAGCGTCAAGAAGAACAACAAAGGCAACCCCCATGAGTTACCGCTTTGAGCAAATTCAACACGCCTACCAAGTCCAAGATCCTGCTTTGGTCGAGATGTTAGTGGCACTAAGCCAACAGCCCGACCCTATACCAACCACGCCGATTCCCGATGATGAACTGACATTTGAGCGGTTTTTAGCCAAGATTTTTAGCATTGAGTTTCGTCAAAAGCACCCCGAAGTGCAGTTTGCCGAGCGGTTGGCGATGATTGCCCAACTTGAAGCGGATGAAGGTGTGTATCCGCTGCCCGACCGTTTCATGATTCATCTCATTTTGCGTAGCTTGTGGGACGATAATACAGCGTACGCACGCGCGATTTTGCTAGCGGCGATTGATGCCTTGCCGCTCAGTTATGGCGTGTGGAAGGGTTTTAAGCAGATTTTTAAAGACGCTGAAGCCCGCCATGATTATGAGATGTTTGCCCGTATTGCGGTACGCATTGATTGTGAACGCTTTGACCCATCGGCTCGCACGCCAGTTAGCATGGCGACCAAGACCTATATGAGCCTACGGGCGTGGCGGGTGTTACGCAATATCGGTGAGCAGTCGGGATTTTTGTACCCCGAGGTGGCGGTGCAGGTGCTGGCGTGCTATCCCGAGACCTTGCAAGTCAATAGCCAAGCCCGTAACCAAAGCTGGGTGCTAAACCATATTTGTTTTCATAACAGCGTCAGTTACGGGGTCAACCGCTTTAGCAACGCCCATCGCCACCAGTTGTTTGATGAAAAAGGGCGGGCGTTTGCCGAAACGTGGCAACGTGACCCCGAGCCGTTGTTTCGCTTACTGATGACCGCCAAAAACGAAGCGGTACGCCGGTTTGCCACCGATAGCCTAAAGCACGATTTTAAAAACCAACTGCGGGATGTGTCTGCCGAGCAGATTGTGGCGTTGTCCGCCAATCAGCCCCGTAGCAATGCCAAAGACGCGCTTATCGTGTGGCTTATCAGCCAGTCGCCCAACTTTGAGCAGTCGCAATTTCGCTCGCTTGGGTTACATGACGTGGTGCTGGGCTTGCTGTTTTCTAACCATGCCCCAGCGGCAAAATACGCCTTTGAGTATGCCAAAAGTTATGCGTTGGATTTACCGCTCACCACTTTGCTACTGTTAGCCGATTCGCCAAATGCCGATGCCCGCCAGTTTGCCATTGGGCAGATTTTGAGTCGAGATGCTCGCAAAGATATCGGCTTGGCAGGTTGGGGGCAACTGCTCGATTCGCAGTATCATCATGATATCGCCACTAAACAGTTACTTGAGCATTTTAACCGTCGGGATTTTAGCCAAGATTGGTTTTATCAGCGGTTACTCAGTCAAAATAGTTATAGCGTGGATTTTGCGGTTAAAAACTTGTTGGCGTTTTATCCTGCCGATGAATTGGGCATGGACTTTTTTATTCAGCTTGCCCAACAAATAGACAATAACCGCCTTCATGCCCCAACCATGCAACTGGCGTTGGATAGCCTAAAAAAACTGGGGTTAAGTCAAGTGCCTGTCAGTGTTTGGCAAACTTTGCTGTTGCACCCATTAGCAAAATCACAAGTCAAAGCGTGGCTGGATGCCGATGTGATTCATGCCAATACCTTGCCTATGGAGTATTGGCACGCCTTGGCATTTGAGCCTGATTGGCAACGTAGCGAGTGGGTCAAATCGCTTCTCACCTTTGAGCCAACTCGCCCGACCTTGTGGCAGTCGCAGTTAAACTTTGACCCGCAACTTGCCGAACAGGTACGGGGCTGGCTGAGTGATGTGCGTCGATTCGTGCCTGTGACGCTTGGCTTTGATTGGCTGATGATGCTTGCCAACAGCGATAACAACGACGCTCGCCAATTTGCCATTGACCGTATTAACAAGGGCTTTTTGCCTGCCGACTTTGCCCCTGCCACAGCCGACACACCCAGCCTTAACAACGCAACCGCAGACACAGACACAGGCACAGACGCAAGCCAAACCGAAATCACGGTGGATTTGGCACAGCAGGCGTTTTTATTCACGGGCAAAATGCAAAGCATGACCCGAGAAACTGCCGAAGACATGGTGAAACAAGCCAATGGCAAGATATCCAGTGCGGTGAATAACAAACTGGACTTTTTGGTGATTGGCGATGACGGCTCGCCCTTGTACGGCAACGGTCGCAAAGGCAGTAAACAGGTCAAAGCCGAAGAACTGATTGCCAAAGGGGCAACGCTGAAAATCATCTCGGAAACTGCCTTTTTACAAATGTTATCGGGACAAACTCGTGAAGTCGATACCGACCAGACTATCGCAGGGGCGGAAGCCTTGTGGGACATGGCAGTGCGTGACCCCAACTCGCCGATGAGTGAACTGGCTACGACTTACTTGCTCCATCATCATGCCGAGCTTTGTTTGGCATTGACTGACCGCCCTGTTGACCCCGATGCGGTGATTCCTAATGACTTCTTTAGTGCCGAGCGGGTCGTGCCGTTGCTCGCTCATGGTAATGCCCGCTTGCGTCAGTTTGCGTTACAGCTTGCCCATTATGAATTTGCCCATTGGCAACTCACCCCCGAGCAGTGGGTGCAAATTGCCGAATCGACCCACAGCGATGTGCAAGACTTTATCAACAAGGCGTTGCTCGATAAGCCATCGGCAGACAATCGCCGTTATCATGTGTCGGTGGACAGGCTGTCTGCCAATATGCTGTATGCCTTGCTCGATAGCCAAAAACGCTCGGCTCGTCAGCTTGGCGTGACCTTGTTGATGCGGTATCCGCAATTTCACGAAGCCCAAACGCTGTACCGCTTGACCGAAAGCACCGACCGAGAAGTGCGTTATGCGGCGGTCAAAATGCTGTGGCAACATTACCGTGAGCGTCATCTACCAACGACTTGGCAACCCAAAACCGCCAATCCAAGCGATGATAAACCAGCCGAAGTTTTACCCGCTTTAACTACTTTGCATAAAGACACGACATTGCCCGCCACACTTGAGCAATTATTGCTACTGCTAAAACGGGGCTTGTTTGAATTACCGCCCGCTCGCTTAAGTGAAAACACCAAACCCAGTGACGACGCTAACACAGCCACCAAGCCCAAATTTTACAACGGACAATTGCAAAAACCCAGTGAGCAGGCCCAACCTGCCAAACCCATTTCGGCAAGCCGTGCCAAACTGGCGTTAATCGAAACCTATCGGGATGTGGCGTTGGATGATGCCGAGTGTGCCCAGTTGGTGTTGCCGATATTGCAGCAGTTTACCCTGTCGGCGGGCAAAATGGAGCGTCATGCGTGTTTGGTCGCTGTCACTCGCATAGTGGCGAAATTCCCGCAACTGGCTGAAAGTAAAACCGCATAACTTGATTAAAATAGGACTTACACAAAACTTCGTTGTAGGGTGGGTTGAGCTGTGCGTTACCCACTGTCTTTTAACAAAAAGCTGGGCTAAAGTCACAGCCTACAGCCAAAATATATAAGTTCTAAAACTTAAAAAAATTGATAACGAGAATATCCATGAGCCAACCTTTGACCACCACCTTGCCCTATTGGGGACAGATTCACGGGCTAATTAGCCAAGATAGTATCAGCCTATTTCTTACCAAACTATCAGATAAATTCGCCAAAGCCACCCCGCATTTGTACCGACTGGACAGCAGTAACGAACATCCGAGTTTGACCACGCTGGCGTTACCCGTGGCGATGGACGGGCTGTGTGCCATGGCGGATAGCACGGTGATGCTAATGGGGCGTGACGGGCAGTTGTACCAAAGCGACTGGCAAGCCAAAAAAGTCACTCAAGTCAGCACGCAGTCTGCCTTTGACCTAATACAAAAAATGCAGGGTGAAGACGACGAAGCAGAAACCGCAACGCCAACGCCAATGCCAACAGTGGTGGCGATGGCAAGCCTAACGGTTGAACCTAGCAACAGCAATATCGCCGTGCTGTATGCCAACTATTTACTGGTGTGGCGTTATGACAAGCACCAACTGGGCGAGTGTATCGCCACCATTCGTCTTGACAGCGTGCTGCAAACCAGCGACAGCCCCACTGACAATCCTTTAACCATGAATCAAGCCACGACCTTAGCGGTTTCAGCGGATGGCGAATGGCTGATGGTCAGCGACAGTCAAGGGGTGGTGTCAAGTTTTCATATTAATGCCGAACGCACCGCTGTGTTGCACAGCTCAAGCGAACTGTTGCACCAAGGGGCAGTCACGGCGTTGTGTTTTGAGCCAATTGCCCAGCAGTTTTTTTCGGCAGGGGCGGACAAACAGCTTTTGCGTACCCATGCTCAAGGCAAACTGCAAGGCATTGACCGTGGCAAGGCAAGCCAACACAGCGAGATGATTCGGGCGATGGCGGTGTCCAATGCCCGCCTTTACACAGGCTCGGACGATAAAAGCGTCAAGTCATGGCAGTTTGACAAAGGTCAGCCCAACACTTGCAAAGACGATTTGGTCAAGGTGCGGTTACTCAGCGTTTGCCAATATCTTAATCAAGCCAGTGTATTGGCGGTCGGCACTGACCAAAGTTTACGCTTTATCCCTGTCGATAGCGAAGGCAAACTGACCCAAGTCGCCCATATCATCAAAGACGGCTATCAGCGGTTAAGCGATTTGCTCAGTGATAAGGACGACAAGGCATTTCAAGAAGGCTTGGCGTTGTTAGCAAGCCACAGCGACAATAACCGCTTGACGATTGTCAGTAAACTATTAGAAAAATCCACCGATGGCTACCGCAGTGAGCAGTTGGCAAATTGGCTGGTTAGCAGTGATTTGCCCAAAACCACGCACCAACTCGAGCAACTGCTCAATCACCCTGTCGAAAAAGTACGGGCGATTGCCCTTACCGCTCTAAAACATCAAGCCAATAACACCGCTGTGCCAAACCCGCTTCGCTATTTGCAGCTTGCCCTTGACAGCAAATTTGTTGATATCAATGAACAAGCGATTGGCGAGTATGTTGTCGTTGCCCAAAGCGTGCCAAATTTGCAAAGCCAGATTTTGCCCGTGTTACAGACCGCCATGTCGCACTACGATGCCCGTATTCGCAAACAGGCGTTAGCGGCACTGGAAACCTTATTGCCCAGTGACAGCCCCCGAGCCGATTTATTTGCGTTAGCCACGGTTAATAGCGATGTGCAACAAGCCGGCTTAATCCGCCTGTATCAGCGGGGCATGCTGAATAATTTTGAAGTCAAACGCCAGCTAGTGCTACTGCAAAACGACAGCAATGCGGTGGTGCGGCAGACAGCGTTTTATGTGGCGGTGTTATCGCAGCCAAAACTGGCAGATGCTTTGTCAACACTGGATGAACAATTTACCCACACCTTGCAAGATTTTGCCGATTTTCGCTTATTGCCAAAGGCTAAAAATCAAAACACGACAGACACACAGGTTGATTTATCGCTAAATGTCAGTCAGTCAAGTGATAAAAATACGCCAAAAACCAAAACCTTACCAGCCCTAGACACGCAAAGCCTAGAACCATTGCTACAAGGTTTAAGCAACCGTTATAGCGATGTCAGTTTTCGCTCGGCGTATGCGTTGGCACTGCTTCACGATGAGCGGGCGTTTGGGGCATTGATGCGACTGATGCACGACAAGGACGACAACACTCGCATCGGCGTGGCGAAAGCCTTTGGCGAGTTGGGGCAAGCGGACGGCTTAACCGTGTTGCCGTTACTGCTGGACGATAGCAACGCCACCGTGCGACAGGTCGCTATGCAAGCCTTTGGCAAGCTATCACAGCAACATGGCAAATCGCTACTCGACTGGGCATCGGTGGGCTTTGACAGCCGTGAGCAGGACATTCACCAACAGGCGTTATCGGTGCTACTCTCGGCTTTGCAACACGCTGATAACAGCGATTCGCAATCCGCCATTGACACCTTAACCCAAGCGTTAAATGACCCGTTTGAGCCGATTCGCCAAGAAGTGGTGAAAGTGCTGATTAACCGACTTAATACGGGCAAAACGGCAAACAGCCAAAATGCGTTAGACATTTTTGCCTTGCTAAAACAAAGTACCTTTGCCGATGTGCATCAAGTGGCACTCGATGAATGGCAAGCCATGCTCCGCCAATCCCCGCAAGCCAGTGACACGGTGGTCGCCATGTTGGGCGAGTTTTTAGCCAATCCATTTGCGTCCATTCGGGATGGGGCGTTTGACGTTGCGTTAAAAGAGTATAAACGTATTCCACTCAAGACCTTGCTGATGTTGGCGTTTGCCAGTCCGTTTGTCGAAACCCGCAAAAAGGCCTTAAACACCTTAATCAACCACAAAACCGCCGAATTGATGCCGCTGGTCACCGCCTTGTTTAACGATGACAACAGCGAGTTGCGACTGCAAGCGTTAAACGTGGCGTTGGGCTATGGCGACCCGCACGTGTTGGCGACCGCCTTGCAAAGCCCATACACCGACATTCAGCTTGCCACCGCCCAAGCCCTTGCCAAACAAGGCAATACGTCAAGTTACGCCATTTTTGAACGCTTTTTGACCTTGCCGATGCCCGAGATGGCGGATGAAAAAACCCAATGGCAAAAAAATATCATCGAAGCACTTTGGGGCTTGACTGACTTGGCAGACAAGCAGGGTTTTGCGTGGTTTGACAAATACTTACACGACCCGAATATCGATGTTGGCAAAACGGGCAATTTAGCGTCACAAGTCATGTGGGTGAGCCGTTTTGACAACCTTGAACGCTTGGCAGAATGGCAAAGTGATGACAGAGCCAATGTCAAACAAGCGGCAAGCCTTGCTCTAGCAGTATGGGGCGATAAGCGGGGCAACATCCTACTCAAAGACGATAAGCAAGCGACCACATTGTCCGCCAAACAATGGCTGTATGCCCGTGTCGGCTTGGGTGTTGGCCATGCCAAACAGCTACGTCCTGCCTTACAAAAAAGCGACACCCAATTTGCCAGTCGCTTGCTGTTGGCGTTTTATGATGTGTTGCTCAACCCCAGTCAGCCAAAGCGTTTGCTCGAAGCGTTGGCGTTTGCCGATACTGACACGGCGTTATTTTGTGCGGGGGTGATTGCCCGTTTTGCCGACAGCTCGCAAGTGTGGCAGTACCTTACCGACAGCATCAACCGCCATCTGCAACACGCCCGTGAACCGTACAAAACCAAGCAAGAAACCGTTTGGTCACTGGATGTCGCCACTGTACAACAACTGGCTAAACTGGTTGTGTTTGGTTCACCGCTGTTAAAGGCGAATGCCGTGACTTTGCTCACTGATTTTAGCAAAAACGAAGCCTTTGACGCATGGCAAAGCCGTTGGTTGCCGTTTGTGCAGGTTAATCGTCAACGGTTAGCCGATATCAATGTCGAGCATCCAGTTATTTTACACAGCAATTCTGCCCAAGCCCCGCATTACAAGGCATTGGCGTTTGGGGCGTGGCTCGGGGTGCTACGCCAAACCGATTACACCAGTATCAGCCATGCCGAGCAAGCGATTCGGGCGTTGTTACAGCTTGCCCAAGACGACCCCAACTGGCAAGACAGCGTACAACGGGCGTTTATTCCGCTACTCAACCATGACCATTACCCCGTGCGACAGTTGGCGTGGCAAGGCTTGCAAACATTGGGGCTATCTGCCGAGCGGTTGGGCGAACAGGCGATGAGTTCCCCGCACACCGACATGGTGCAACAGGGCTTGGCGTTGTGGCTGACCCAGTTTGAACAAAACGGCAATGCCACCCAAGCCGCTAATCAGGCTAATCAACAACTACAAGGGCTTTTGCAAACCAACAGCCCCGTACTGACCCAAGAAGCCTACCGTCTATTGGTAAAACGGGTGGGGGGTCTGCAAGCGGGTCAATGGGCATTAGATAGCTATTATTTGCCGCTGCGTAGCCAAGTGGTGAACGAATGGCGACAAGTCACCAATGCCGACCGTCAAGCCGATAAACTGGCGTTACTGGATTCAGCCAGTCAAAATGACGATTGGCAAACCCGTTTTTCGGCGATTTCGCAACTACTGGGCATCAACAACACCCCGCAAGCTAACCTATTTGAAAAAACCATCGACCTATGGCAACACAGCCAAGACATCGGGCAACAGCGGGCGGTCACGAATCTGCTTGATAGCCATGTGGTCGCCATTGCAAAACAGCTGGATACCGAGCCAAGCCTTGCCAATCGCTTGTTTGCCCTGCTCGATAGCCCACAACGCAAGGTCGAACTTAACGGGCTATACGCCTTGATGGGCAACACCCGAAACACCGCCTTTGTGCCACTGTTGATGCAGCGTTATGTCACCAAGCAAGACGAGCGAGCCGAGATTGTCAAAACTTTGACCAAAATCAGTGGTTTTGACCAGCCGATTGACGATTTTAACGATGATTACATTGATAAGCGTTGGTTGGAGCGTCAGCATCCCCGCCATATCACCGTGCTGTTTAACTTGGCTCAACTGTTGTTGCAACACACCGATTATCTGCGGTTTATCAACCTTTTGGACAATTTAAGCTGGGCAAATGACCCCATTTATAACGCCCAAATCGACAAGTTATTGCAACGGGCTTATACCCAACTGCCGAGCCATCACACCGCCAACATCGTCAAAGCGATGGCATACCGTGCCGACAAACGCCAAGGCGATGTCACTGGCTTGCGAAAAGCCTTGGGTAACAAAGACGCTCAAGTGCCGTTTTTGGCGGCGGAAGGCTTGGCAAAACGGGGTATCAAAGACGGCTTTGCGGTGCTGATGGCGACCATCGACTACAACACCGATGGCGAATTGCGTCGCCGAGCGGTGCTAGCGTTGGGCGAATTGGGCGATGAACAAGCCTACGATAAGCTCATCAAACTGGCAAGCGACCCCGAGCATTATTTGCAAGACGTGGCAAGCGAAGCCTTGGGACATCTGGGGCAAACCGAATACGGACAACGGATTTTTACCTTACTCAAAACCCAGCTTGAGCAAGTCGAGAGCGGTAACCCCGCTATCGAACATTGGGTCAATGGTCTGCGTTGGCTCAATACCTACGACAGTTGGCAACAGATTCGGGACTTTATCGAGCATGCCAAAGACGAGCCTTGGTATTTCGGTCACGATGTGCCACACGCCCTCAACGTGCTACGCCATCACCCTGCCAATGACGACATTGGTACTGCCAACCGTCAATTGCTGTTAACACTGATTCGCACCCAAGCCGATTTTGGCGTGGTGGATGCCAGCGTCAATACCGCCCAACACCTATGGGGCAACGACCCTGTCAGCGTCTATCCGTATGATTGGGCGGTGCTTGAGAGCCGTTATCCGACCCTGCAGGACAATGTCAGCCTAAAACGGGTCAGCGAGTTTGCTACTTTGGATGAATTGCTTACCTTTATTAGCGATTACCCAAGATTATTGCAACAAAATCATATTGATACCAACGATTATATGTTGCAAAACAATCTTACCACCGTGATGAATACCTTAAGCCAAGCGGTGCTAGAGCGTCAAAATATGCCTGCCGAAGCCCTACAGCGACTGCTAGGCGACAATAATCCTGTGGTGCAACAGCTTGGCTTACGCTATCTGACCCAAAACCCACAAAGTTACTGGCAACCTGCTATCGAAACCTTGCTATGGCAACAACTTACCCAAGCCAAAAACCAATGGCACACCTTGGTCAAAGCGGTTAGCGAACAGCCCAGTTTGGCAACGACAGGTTACAGCCGTAGCCCATCTGCCGAGCGTTGGCAGACCGAGCAAGCCCACCTTGCTACCACGGTCAATCAACTGCTGTGGCTACTGCTTCGCTTTAGCCCAGTGACATCGCCCAACATTGCTGACACGCTAAATTGGCTATTGACCGAACAACGTCAAACGCTGGTGCAAGCCGTGCCTGTGTTGGCGGATACGCTTCATGCGTGGCTAAAACAAAGTCTATTGGCACTGCTCGCTCGCTCAACCGATGAAAGGACAATTATCGCACCTTGGCAAAACGTGCTACAACAGGTCACTTACTGGTCATCTGCCGAACTGCAACAACTGGCAACGCAGCTATTGGCTGACAACGTACTGCCTACTGAAGCGGATAAAAAACCGTCACTCGTTGAGCAGGTCAAAGGCTTGTTTGGCAAACGTGCGACACCCGAAACCCCGCATTCCAATGCTAGCCTTAGCCCAAGCCAACAACTGATTGCATGGGTACAGCAAAACAACGTCGAAGCCCTGTACCAATGGGCAAGCGATGGCAATATGGCAGAAAACTTACGCATCAGTGCCATCGAAGGCTTGGGGCAAGTGTCGCTGACGCAAGCCGATGCGGTGATACCACGGCTCACCGACTTACAGCAACACGACAGCGACCCCGATATTCAGCGTGCCGCCTTTAGCGCGTTACGCCGTTATCAACGTCGCATGACACCCAAAACGCCGAAACATACCACCACCAATTTAAATGTGGGTTAAAAGTTTTAAAAAAATTAGAACAGGAATAACAATGACAACATCCGCCACTGACACGCCCGAAACAGGCGAAACGCCACAAAACGATGCAAATAACGCCAACAACGGTATCGCCATGCGTCTTGATTATGCCGAGCCAAGCCAAGTTGTTAGTCAAGTCGTTAGCCAAACTATTAGCCAAGCGGTTAGCGAATCAGCACAAACCTTAAACGACCGCCAAGCCGAGCAGTATATCGACCATGTCGCCTTGTTTGCCCAGCTCAATCGCCCTGCGGTGGTGTTTCATGCCAAGGTCACGCAGCCGTTGTTGTTTCGGGATTGCTTGTTGGCGTTGTTTGATATTGTGAGTTCTGATTACCGCTATGTGCCAAAAGACCGCACCGCTTACACCGCCTTTATGCAGATGCGGCGGGCATCCGCCAACGCCAATCTATTTGCGTCACAGCGGGCGTATTTTGACTGGATATATAACAACGACCCGCTGGCGTACTGTATTCTTGACCCGATTGTGCAGGTGCATGAAGATGGCGTGACCTTTGAAGTGTTTAGCAAGGACGAAGGCAGCTATGCGTCGCTGACCTTTACCCATGTCCTTTTTGACAACCTTGACAGCCCGACCTTTGGCACGACTTACATCGACTACAGCCCTGCGTTGTTGCAAGGCATTGAGCAAATCCGTAGCTACCGTGACACCCGCCTTGATATCGGACAGCAAGCGGTCGCCTTGCAAACGCCCAAGCCCGATGTCAATCCTGACAGCCCCGACACCCCAGCGGTTATCGAAAAACGCATCAACGTGCCAAAATCGTGGATTCGCTCGCTGTTGCAAGTGCAATCCGCCACCCAATTGTCGCAAGACACCTTTGAGCTTGACCCCGTATCGCTATATAACTTGCTGTTTGAATTGCGGATGCACGCTGATGTTAAAGGCAAAAAACGGGGCTTGGTTATCGAACTTGTGCCACAAAAAGCCCCCGTACTGACCCTTGAGCCGTTTGGCATTGTGGTGCAAAGCCAGTCCGCCACCTATCAAGGCAACTCGGCAAAACTGCTACGGCTGTGGGGTCGCCGCCGTTTGGCATTGCTTAAAAAGGTCTTGCCTTACACCGACAAGGTGAGCGTGACCTTGCTTGGTCAAGGGATGCCAAGCTACTGGACGCTGATGGGGCAGGGTTTTCGCTTGACCTTTGCCATGACAGGCTTTAGCCAAGCCAACTGGTCGCAGTCGCTCAATTTTGATTTACTATTGCCAAAACGCCCGACTGACAACAGCGACAATGAAAAAAACGGTGACATGGCACACATCACCACCGCCTTACAAACCGCCCAAACCATGCCCACCTTGGCAAAGTATTTGGGCAAAAAACCTGCCGAGATTCGCCAAAGTCTGCTGACCCTTGCTCAACAGGGCTTGGTACGTTTTGACCTTGCTACTCAGCAGTTTATTTATCGTCCCTTGACCGACATTCCGCTGAATATGGACGATTTTGCCTATCATAATTTGGCAGAAAAACACGCCTATGAACTAGTGAATCGCCCCAAAGCCATTAGCAATTTTAGCGTGGAAAATATTCCCAATATCAACGGTCATAGTGGGATATCAATTGCGGCGGATGTCGAAGTCAAAGAAGACCGCCGCACTTACCACAGCCAGCTACAACTCAACGATGAAGGCATGGCCACCCGTGCCGAGTGTAGCTGTCCGCAGTTTTTACAGCACCGCTTGACCCAAGGTGTGTGCAGTCACTTGATTGCGGTGCGGTTGGCGTATGCCAAGTACGACCGTAGCAAAGACGAAAAACTGCGCTGGCAACAAAGCAAACTGTTTAGCAAACGCTTAAGCAATCAAGCACCGCCTGTAACAGCGACTGAAAACAAAGACGAACAGGATTTAACCATCAACCAAACCAACCCGAATGTGGCGACGACTGAGCAGATTTACCTTACCTTAAATCAGAAAAAACTTATCATCGAGCGAACCAACGACACGGACAAGGGCAAAAAAACAGGGCGACAACAACAGCTATTTAACCGCCCCGAACAAGCCTATGCTGCCTTTTTGCAACAAATTGACCAACTCACCGCCGCAGGCTATTTAGAAAATCAGGTAATTTAACATGACAAACAACGCAACCACCAGCTTACAACAACAATGGGAACAACGCTGGCAAGCCATCGAACAAGCGGGCGGACGCTACCAATATGTGTTGCAAGAGATGAAAGCCCACGGTTTTTTGGTCGAACGCAAGCCCATCGACAACATGACCCCTGCCGAGCGGGAACGCTACAAAAAACAGTTAAAACAAGAAGCCGCTGAACAACGCAAACTCAAAAAAGCCGCTTGGCAAGCCTACAAAGCCAACCATATCGTGTATTTGGGGCAAGGGATTTACTGGTCGGATGACACCAGTGAAGACCAATGGGATGCCAAAGACGGGGCAAAACGCCTACTGGAAAACCAACTGCCCACCTTTAAAAACGCCAAAGCACTGGCAGAACAACTGAATCTTACCATCGCACAGCTTAAAGGCTTGTGCTTTCATCGGGAAGTTGCCACCCGTATTCCTTACACCCATTTTACCATCGCCAAACGCAGCGGCGGTGAGCGTCAAATTTGGTCGCCTATTCCACGGCTAAAATATGCCCAACGCTGGATTTTGGACAACGTGCTTAACCCGATGCTGATTCATGGCTCGGCACATGGCTTTGTGCGGGGCAAATCGATTGTCACCAATGCCGATACCCACACCAACAGCCAACTGCTAGTCAAACTGGATATCAAAGACTTTTTCCCGTCTATCAACTGGCGGCGGGTCAAAGGCGTGTTTCGTCAAGCGGGCTACCCTGAACATATCGCCACGCTGTTTGCCATGCTATGTACCGAATCGCCACGCCAACTGGTCAAGCAAGGCAATGTCACCTATTATGTCGCCCTTGCTGACCGCTGTCTGCCGCAAGGTGCGCCGACCAGCCCTGCCTTGACCAATGTGATTTGTCTTACCCTTGACCGCCGTTTGACAGGGCTTGCCGACCAACACGGCTTACGCTACAGCCGTTATGCCGATGATTTGACCTTTAGTTTACCTGCTGATACCGTGCTTGAGAAAGATGCCAAAAATCAACTGATTTCTACCTTGCTCGGCTCAGTGGCAAAAATCTTGAGAGAAGAAGGCTTTGCCATCAACAGCAAAAAAACCCGCATTATCCATCAAGGCGGCGTGCAACAAGTCACAGGCTTGGTGGTCAATGGTGATGCTGTGCCTCGTGTACCTCGCAAACTTAAACGTATGTTGCGTGCAGCGATTCACAATCTCGAACAAGGCAAACCCTTACGAGAGAATGAAAGCTTAAATCAACTGCGAGGTTATGCGGCATTTGTTGTAGCTGCCGAGCCTGAAAAAGGTGAGTTGCTTTTACAAAAACTGCAACACCTAAAAAATAACAAGAAGATTAAGTAGTATCCACAAGTCAAAAAATAGCTAAAACCTGCCAAAATAAGCCCAAAACTATGACTTTGGGCGAATAAACATGGCGCAACTTGCACTGACCAACCAAGTATGGGAGCAACTAGGGGTTAGCACAGAATTCGGGCCATATTGTACGCTAAGGAATTATGTTGAGCTTTAGCCCAGTCTAATCCCAAAAGATGAGCAAAATTCTTCATAATTGACAGAAAAGACATTATATCAAACCCTTTTAATCACAAATTTACACAATTTGATTATATTGGCTTTAATGTATGGCAGAAATCCGATAAATAGGCAGAATCTTAAGAAAATAAGAAAATAAGAAACTCTATGAAAAACAAGTGTTTTCCACAGATTGCTCTCATTATCACACAAATTTATAATGGTAAATTACTCGATAAAATTCCTTAGCGTACATTATGGCCCGAATTCTGTGCTGACCCCTAATAAAAAACTGTCTAAAAAACCTCGTTTTTTAGCTTATTCTAACAATTTTTATAAAGTTAAAGATATATTATCATGCATAATTTTTTTATTTTATAAGGTAAAAAACTATGTATAATAGAATAAATTATCATTATGAAGTAAATTTATGATTTCTCGCCCCATTTATCTATCTCAACTTAAACAATTTATCGATACCCCATTTATCAAAGTTATCACAGGGTTACGCCGTAGCGGTAAATCAACCGTGATGAAGTTGCTACAAGCCGAATTGCTTGACCGTGGTGTTCCACATGAGCAAATTATCTATATCAATTTAGAAAGTTTTGTGTTTTCTGATTTGAAAGATGCCAAGTCATTGTATGCATTTGTTCAAGATAAACTTGTTGCTGGTCAAAAGCATTATGTGTTGCTTGATGAAATCCAAGATGTGCAAGATTGGGAAAAGGCGGTAAATGCCTTTATCGTAGATTTTGATATTGACTTGTATGTCACAGGTTCAAATTCACAGTTGTTGTCGTCTGAACTAGCTACCTTTTTGGCAGGTCGTTATGTTGAACTGACCATTTATACGTTATCCTTTCAGGAGTTTTTGAGTTTTAAGTCATATTACAGCCAACAAGTGGTTGAGCAAGACAAAACCTCTTTGCTCGCAGCTTTTAATGAGTACTTGCGAAAAGGCGGTTTTCCTGTGGTGCATATCGCCAACTATGAACAGGACACTATTGATAAAATTGTGCAGGATATCTATGATTCGGTTATTCTCCGAGATACGGTGCAACGCCATAAAATCCGTGATGTTGAATTATTGGAGAGAGTAATCAAATACGCCTTTGATAATATCGGCAATACTTTTTCTGGCAAGAATGTCGCTGACTACTTCAAAAGCCAACAACGTAATCTCAATGTCAATACCGTCTATAACTACCTGCAAGCATTGGAAAGTGCCTTTATTTTGCACCGTGTTGAACGCTTTGATATCAAAGGCAAAGAGATTTTAAAAACCCAAGAGAAGTTTTATTTGGGTGATGTGTCGTTACTTTATGCCACGATGGGCTTTCGTTTAACCTTGATATCTGGGATATTGGAAAACTTGGTGTACCTTGAGCTCAAACGCCAAGGCTATACAGTGTATATCGGTAAGTTGGGCGATAAGGAAGTAGATTTTATTGCCCAAAAGCAAAATGAAAAACGCTATATTCAGGTGGCTTATAAGCTTGAGAGCGAGAAAACTCTTGAGCGAGAGTTTGCCCCACTTCTACAAATTGCCGACCATTATCCTAAATATGTGGTGACAATGGATGAATTTTGGCAGGGTAATATTGAAGGGGTAGTGCATCTCAATATCGTGGATTTTTTGATGCGAGGAATTTAAGAAAACAAGCTTATAGCCAAATAGTTAGTTTGCTAACTATTTTCTCTTTGTTTTTCAGCCTATATCACTAGATTTGTGGGCTTGTTGTACGTTATTTAATAGATAAGTTGATATACAAAAATAGGGGCTAAAAACCCCTGTTTTTTTGCCTAAATGGAAGTGCCTACAAAACCGACGTTTTTTAGATACCTTGACCTTTATCATTTTTATAAATACTCGACTAAATTCCTTACCGCCCTATATGGTCCGAATTCTGTGCTGAACCCTATCTTTACACTTTCTTTATATCTGCACTTTAACAATTAACGGCAAATTTACAAGCTTCTTGGCAATAATAAGCATTGACAAATTTTATGCTTAATCTATCAAGGAGTTGGCTATGCAAACGTTAGCAGGGTTGATGGCACTCGGGTTATTTATCTATCTGGTGTACGTCCTTATCAAAACGGAGGAGTTTTAATGACTTCCTCTGCCTTCATTCAAGTCCTTTTATACCTTGGGGTATTATTTATGCTTGCCTATCC
>RRZU011808926.1_pt1 | contig 16804 bp, 19 predicted proteins | sample 2165561 | NCBI WGS metagenome assembly RRZU01 (sample SAMN10456909, study PRJNA506462) | wastewater metagenome | isolation source: wastewater sludge | place: USA: Moscow, Idaho | reverse complement strand
TTTGAATTTTTTCTTCTGACAATGGCTCGTTTTTATGGTTCATGGCAGTATCTCGCCCCCTTATGTACAATATTGAACTGCAACATTATACTCTTTATATTGCGGCATAGGGGGAATATTAATGAAAGAGATGCGCCCGACAACAGGTAAGGTTGTGCTGGCACTTTTTAATATACTTGGTTCTCTTAGGGAAAACAGTTTCCTTGACCTTTTTTCCGGAAGCGGACAGATAGCAATCGAAGCTTTTAAAAAAGGAGCCTCTCCGGTCTATTCGGTGGAGTCAGAAAGGAAAAGAGCGGCTGAAATAGCCAAAAAGGCACCAGATGGAGTTAAGTGCCTCTGTATGGACGCTAGACGCGCCGTTGGCAGATTTGCCAAAAACGGAGAAAAATTCGATATAATATTTGCCGATCCTCCTTATGAACTTGGATGGGGCAAAGAGTTTCCTGCACTGATAGACCAAAACGACGCTATTTTGTCGGAGGGCGGCGTAGCTATCTTTGAGCATTCTGACAGAGAAAGCATCTTGGAGCTTGATCCGCAGAAATGGGAGCGAGAAGACCGCTCATATGGAGGCACGGTGCTTACATTTTACCGAAGGAGAAAAGACTGATGATCAAGGCGATATATCCTGGTTCATTTGACCCAATTACAAATGGGCACATCTATATTACGGAGAGGGCCGCATCATTGTTTGATGAACTTGTGGTAGCCGTGCTGGTCAACCCTGAAAAACGTTCGACATTCAGTGAGGCGGAGCGCCAAATTATGGCGCGTGAGGCTCTTATCCACCTTCCTAATGTCAAAGTTAAATATTTTGACGGTCTTTTGGTGGATTTTATGAGACAGGAGCAGAGCCGGATTATCATCAGAGGGCTGCGTGCGCTTTCTGACTTTGAATATGAATTTCAGCTGGCGCAAATGAACAGGCAGTTGGCTCCGGAAATAGAGACCTTTTTTATCGCCACAGAAGCCAAATATTCCTACCTGTCAAGCCGCGGAGTTAAAGACGCCTTTCAGTTTGGCGGTGCGGTGCGTGAGATGGTTCCGCCAGGTGTTTTCAGAAGGCTGCGTGAGAGGATACCGCCTCGCAACCTTTAATCGGTCACCGCTTATATGTGCCGATTGTGCCGTATTCGAAAAGTAACCTAAGCGATTGGTGAAGAAACTATATTCTATGTATGCAAATCAAGGATTTAAGGAAATCGTATGTCAGGCGAAATCACTGACTATCGCTCCTTGATTACGACAAGAGACCTAAACGACGATTGCCAATGGAGGCTTGCTTCTAAATTTCCTTAGCAATTATTGCGTGTGCATCCTGTCCGTTTTTTACCGCTTAAATATGAGTAAATCCGCCGCTTATGCTGCTATTGATATAAAATCAATAGGGCAAGCGGCGGATTTCATATACTCTTTTACTAATGTGTCAGATCGATGGCGAAAAGGGCGGCCGCTCCGCCGCTATGAAGAAAGACAATGTTCTCTTCGTCGGCAAACTTGCCAGCTCCTATCAGCTGCAGCATCCCCGCGAATGTTTTGCCGGTGTACACAGGGTCGATAATCAGCCCCTCTTCAGCCGCAAGCATGGAGATAGCACTAGATCCTTCAACGGATGGGATCGCGTAGCCGCTGCCGAAACAGTAGTGAATGTCGATGTCCGCTTTTGAAATATTAATATCCGCCTCAAGCAGAGCTGCCGTTTTCTCCATTAAATCAAGAGAAATTTCTTCAAAAGGCTCGTCGCTAACACCTATTCCCGTAACCTTTGTTGCCGGGGAAAAGAGCTTGGCCCCGAGAGCCAGCCCCGCATAGGTGCCGCCGGAACCAACACAGCTGACAATACGGCTGACATTGATTTTCAAGTCTTTTGCCTGTGCGAAAATTTCAGCGGCGCAATTCACATAGCCCAAGGAACCCAGCGGTACGGATCCGCCGACAGGCACAAAGTATGATTTGTGTCCACTTGCGCTAAGATTCGCCTCTATTTGGTGCATTTGCGCATAAACATCGTCGTAACTGTCACTGTCTACAAAACGCACATCAGCACCCAAAATATCATCTAAAATTAAATTGCCTGCTTTAGAGGTAACTCCGCGTTTTTTTAGTACCAAAATAGCCTTCATACCGATTTTATTGGCGCAAGCGGCAGTTAACATCGCATGGTTTGACTGAGCGCCGCCGGTGGTAATAACGTAGTCACAGCCTTGCTCTTTAGCGTCAGCGAGCAGAAACTCCAGTTTGCGCACTTTGTTGCCTCCAAGAGAAATTCCAGTCATGTCGTCGCGTTTGATATAAATATTCTTTCCCAACCTCTTACTAATGTTTTCCAACTTATAAAATGGGGTCGGCAAAATTCCCAAATGTATGCGTTTAAAGTCGTTCAAAGTTTTCAATACCAAACACCTTCCTTAATTTTTATTTTTTTAAGGGGCACACGGCCCGTAAAACAATCTTGTCTTGGTGCTTTTTGCCCGCCGGAGGGTATTGCTATTCACCTGCGGCCATAATTATACTTCGCTTATGCTCCAAGCCGCGCTGTGGTTCTGCTACAACCTCCTCGCGAATCTCCGCTGCGAGAATATCGTAATCCATTATTTTTTTCGCGTAAGCTGAGACCCGAGCGGCATCACCGCAGCGAGTGACTATTGGAAGGGCGGCGCAGCTTTTCATCTGGCGCAGCAGTTCGCGTCCGCGGTTTTTCAGCCCGAGGACCCTGATATAAGGCGGCCCTAGGCGCTGAAAAGCACGGTTAGACCAATGGTCTACAGCTAGCAGAACATGTACTCCATGCCTTTTAATACGCCCCATGGTATAGCGTTTGCTGGTGCAGATATCGGCCCACTCTTCAAAAGAGGAGGCCGAGTATGCCGCTTTTATCAGCTTATATTCTATCCCCTCACTTACCTCTGCGATCCTTGCTATCTGCGAAGGAGGTGTCCGCAGCAACACTGTCCGCAGCAGACGCCAAAGTCTATCGCTTTCCAAGTAGGCGTGCCCGGCCTCTATTTCGCCCTTTAAAATTTTCGCCGTCTCTTGCGGCATTTCTGCCAAAGCCTCGCTGATTTTTCCGCAGGAAATTGCTTTTCTTATTGCGGTGGCACTGGAAAAAGATCCTAAACGATCATCATTGTAAGAGGCTCCAACCCTTTGAATTGGCACAGGAACCATGTTATAGCCTTTCTTCCTTATCTGCTTGAGATAAGCCAAGGCTAAAGTGTTGTTGGAGCCGCGCAGCATTTCCGCTGTTCCAGGAACCAAAATATCCAGTGCGGAAGAACGTGCTTCAACAAAAGAATACCCTTTTTCTAAATGTTCTTTAAGTAAAAACTTGAAAGGTTTTGGTTCTTCGATTACAATATCTAAGATTTTGTCTAACTGCCAGTTTGGATTCTCAAGTCCGAAGGCTAAATGAGTAACAATTTGTGAAGCACCCAGTACATCGATTGCCGCACTTGCAAACACTCCCGCGTTATGAGAGGAAAAGACTGCCGGCAGCTCAAGTACCAGGTCAGCCCCCGAACTCAGAGCCATTTCCGTCCGTTTCCATTTATTGACAATGGATGGCTCACCGCGCTGGACAAAATCAGACGACAGCACGGCAACTACAGCTTCTGCTCCGCATTTGCAAATAGCCTGCTCGATGTGATGTTTATGTCCGCGGTGAAGCGGATTGTATTCGGCTACGATTCCTACTACGGGAATGTGCATAAAATTCACCGTCCTCTTGGGGTAAGAATACCATAAAGAGGCGGAGATATAAGACCTAGGGAGGCAGTTCTATGAAAATTCTTGTTCTTAACTGCGGAAGTTCATCTTTGAAGTACCAGCTTATCGATATGAATGGCGAAGCCGTTCTTGCAAAGGGACTCGTTGAGCGCATCGGCATCGACGGTTCGCGTATCAAACACACCAAAACCGGCATGGACTCAATATCACGTGAAGTCGACTTCCCGACACATACCGAAGCTATCAAATATGTCCTCGATATGCTTGTTGATGCAGAATACGGTGTGCTTAAGAGTCTCAGCGAACTTTCCGCCGCAGGACACCGCATTGTTCACGGAGGAGAAAAATTCACCACCTCTGTTCTTGTCACACCGGAAGTAATGAAGGGCATCGAAGAAGTAATCCCCCTCGCTCCGCTCCACAATCCAGCGAACCTCCAGGGAATCAAAGCGGTGCAGACCGTGCTCCCCGAACTACCCAACGTTGTCGTATTTGACACTGCCTTCCACCAGACAATGCCTCCTAAGGCGTATATCTACGGTATAGACTACAAGTACTATGAAGAAGACAGAGTTCGCCGTTACGGTTTTCACGGCACAAGCCACTTCTATGTGGCCAATCGTGCGGCAGAAATCCTCGGTAAAGATATTAAAGACCTTAAAATAGTAACCTGCCACCTTGGCAATGGCAGCTCAATGACAGCAGTAGACGGAGGAAAATCCGTTGATACCAGCCTCGGCTACGGCACAGCTGAAGGTGTGGTAATGGGAACACGCAGCGGCGATGTAGACCCCTCTGTTATGATATTCCTCATGAATAAACTCGGTGATGCGAAACTTGTCAACGAAGAAATTCAGAAAAAGAGCGGACTTCAGGGCCTTTCCGGAATATCAAGCGACCTCCGCGACGTGGAAGATGCCGCTGCTAAAGGAGATCCTCGCGCGCAGTTGGCTCAGGACAAGCTTATCTACGGCGTTAAAAAATACATCGGCGGATATTCAGCAGGCATGGGCGGAATAGATGTATTAGTATTCACAGCCGGCATCGGCGAAAACGGCAGCGAATTCCGTAAGACAGTCTGCGATGGTCTGGAATTCATGGGTATCAAAGTTGACGCCGTTAGGAACAACTGCCGCGGTAAAGAAGTTATCATCAGCACACCCGACTCAAGGGTTACAGTCATGGTCATCCCCACCGATGAAGAGATGGTCATTGCCCGTGATACCAAACGCTGCGTTGAGGGTGCGAACTAGCTTCTGCTATGGCTAAATTCCTCGAATCGGCACCATCCAACTGGAAACATCCGCTGGTTATCTCGGCTGTTCCCAGAGATGGAGAGCCCTACAATGATGATTTCAATCTTACTGTTGAGCTGCCGATCAGCTATTGGTCTCAAATCTACAGTTTCAAAGAGCCTATAGAGGTGAAAGTTGAAGCTTATCGCACCGAGGGGCGTATTCTTACTGAAATTTATATAAAAAGCGCTGCAAATGTCCCATGTTCAAGATGTCTTGAACCTGCGGGGGTTGCAATAAATGGAATTTTGCGGTATCTTTTCTCATTGCGGCCTAATGAGTTTACGGAAGAAACAGAAGAGGGTGCTCAGGACGGAGACGAAGAACTTATTCTGCTTGACTCCTGGGAAGATGAAATCGACCTTGCCCCGCTGATTTGGGAAGTGTTGATAACAGCTCTGCCTTCTACGGCTCTATGCAGTGAAAGCTGCAAGGGGCTTTGCTCTAGGTGCGGTGCTAACCTGAATATTGCTCCGTGCTCCTGCGAAGGAGAAAAAGGCGACCCGCGGTTCGAAATTCTGAAATCTTTTACAAAAGATTCCCAGAACAATTGATACTGCAAAAATAATAGAATAGTGATAGAATTGTACAGGCGAATTTTTCGCTGAAGATTTAAGGGGGGAAACAAAGAATGGCAACTCCAAAAAGGCGAGTATCCCACTCCCGCACACATGAACGCAAGTCCCAGTGGCTTGGAGCCCTTACAGGGCCCAGTCTAACAACGTGCACGCATTGCGGTGAAATGATTCAAACATACCGTGCATGCCCCGCATGCGGTTATTACAAGGGACGTCAGGTTGTTAAGATTTCCGAAAAGACAGCAAAAGACTAGTATCTTACAAAAAAGAAAAGCAGGACTCGAGGGTTTCCTCGGGTTCTGCTTTTTTTTTGTCACTTTTTAAGTTTTTAAAATGTGTGCGTTGACAATACATACACAATAGTTCTGCGAAGAAAACAAAGCTAAGCTCGTTAAAATCCACCAAAAACATTGTTTCCCCATTGACAACGAGCTTTTGATGTAATATCGTGTCTGGTGTTACGACCAGATACTAATTTGATTTTCCGGAGGGGTTTTATGCGTTCAGAAATAAAAAGAAAACGCCATCAGACGCTTATCAATCTGATAAATGCAAACCCTCTGATGACTGATGAAGAAATAGCAGCTTCTTTATGTGTCAGCCTAAGCACTGTCCGCTTGGACAGAGGGCTTCTTGCTATTCCTGAAGTCCGCGAAAGAATGCGTTCGATGGCCGAGCAGGCTACTAGCAGACTCAAATCTATGAGATCCGATGAAGTCATAGGAGAACTTCTTGAGCTTGAGCCTAATGAATGGGCCGTCTCTGTTCTTACCGCATCTTCGGATATTGCTTTTCGCCATACCGACCTTGTAAGCGACTACTATATATATGCTCAGGCCGCTACCCTTGCCATCGCGACCATCGGCGAGGATATGGTCATTGTCGGAGCGGCGAGATTAAGATACCGCCAGCCTGCTTACGTCGGTGAAAAAATATTGGCAAGTTCCAAAGTAGGAACTCACAAAGGCAACAAATATGTTGTAAGTGTTCATTCCAAAGTTGCAGACAGAGAAATATTTGTCGGCCGCTTTATTGTAGTTGCCAAAGACTACGCTGATGAAAACCAATTGGAGGCGAAGAAATGCTCATAGCACTTGATGCAATGGGTGGGGATCATGCTCCTGAAGAACCGTGTCAGGGTGCGATTCTTGCATGCCGGGAAAATCCCCATCTATCCATCGCGCTGATCGGTGATAAAGATAAAATAGCCCCACATTTTGAAAAGGCTGAGAATACTGTGCGCTCTCGTCTTCATATTGTTCACGCGGAGGATGTAATTACCGCTCATGATTCACCGTCACTCTCAATTCGGCGCAAAAAAAATTCCAGCTTGGTTGTCGGATTTGAGATGGTGCGTTCAGGAGAGGCCGCAGGCATCGTTTCTTCCGGCAGTACAGGCGCTATCGCCGCAGGCGGAGTTTTGTTGCTTGGCAGAATTCCCGGAATCGACAGACCTGGGCTTGGGGCCATGCTTCCGGTACTTAATAGACCAACTCTGTTGATGGATGTAGGTGGTACAGTCCGCTGTAAGCCGATTAACCTTTTTCAATTTGCTCAAATGGGGTCAACATATATGAAGCTGTTTCAGAATGTGGAAAACCCCTCAGTCAGATTGCTTTGCAACGGAGAGGAAGTAACAAAAGGCGACGATGTTATTAGTGCCGCGCGTGAGCTTATCGAAAACAGCAGCATTAATTACCAAGGATACGCAGAGGGCAGCGATTTGCCAAACGGTGTTTCCGACGTTGTAATCTGCGACGGATTTAGCGGCAACATTTTGATAAAGTTCGGTGAAGGGCTGGGAGAGCTTCTTAAGGGTCAGTTCAAAGAAGAGTATACCAACCACTTGCTTCCCAAAATAGGTTTAATGTTCATGTGGCCGGCAATGAAGCGTGTTCTGGGGCGATTTGACTGGGAAAAAGTCGGCGGTTCACCGCTTCTCGGTGTTAACGGAACTGTCATAAAGGTACATGGACGCTCGAAACGCAGTGCTATTTCTTACGCTCTTCTCGGTGCGGCGAATTTTGTCAACCGCAACGGAGTTGAACGAATAAGAGAAGAGATAGCAGAAGGAGGAAACTAATTGTCATATTTTAGCGGTCGTTCGTCAAAAATTGCCGGTACAGGCAAGTATCTTCCCGGACGGGTGATGACCAACTTTGATTTTGAAAAAATTCTCGATACCAACGATGAGTGGATAGTTGAACGTACCGGCATAAAAAAGCGCCACTTTGTTGAAAAGGGACAGCAATGCAGTGATTTAGCCTATTTTGCGGCTCTAGAAGCCCTGAAAGACGCAAAAATCTCCGCATCTGAAATAGACATGATTTTGGTGGGTACAAATTCGCCAGAATCCATGTTTCCCAGTGTTGCTTCCAAAATCCAAGACCGTCTCGGAGCTAAAAGGGCCGGAGCTATGGATATCCATGCCGGCTGCACAGCCAGCCTCTCCGCAATGGCTGTCGGAGTATCGGGAATTGCCTCGGGCATGTGGAACAATGTTCTGGTTGTCGGAGCTGAGGCGTTCGGAGAAATCCTTGACTGGAGCGACAGGGGAACATGTATTCTGATGGGAGACGGTGCTGGTGCGTGTGTTCTGACTGTTTCCGATGAGGACGGTCCATGTTTTGTATCGTCAAAATTCATCTCAGACGGCAGTAAACACGATATTTTGGCCTATGCCAGCGCGCGAGAAGGAGAACCTAAAACCTTCCAGATGAAGGGACACGAAGTTTTTAAATATGTTAATAAAGAACTTCCGCCATTTATCAGCAGCTTTTGCGAACAGTCAGGAATTCTTCCTGAACAAGTAGATTTATGGGTTCTTCACCAAGCGAATACTAGGATAATTGATTCAGTCTTTAAGAGAGTGGGCATCTCCACAGAGAGAACCCTCCTTAACCTCGAACGCTACGGAAACACTTCTGCCGCTTCGATTATGATAGCACTTGATGAATCAATGAAGGCAGGACTTATAAAGAGCGGACAGAGAATTTGTTTTATCGCCTTTGGCGCTGGAATGACCATCGGCGGAATGTTGTACGAGGCGTAATTGCCTCAGGAATTATTTTTATTCTAGCTCGTACCGGCTTATAGTCAGATACAGGCGGAAACAGGTGATCTTAATGTTTGAGAACAACAGGATAACAAAACTACTGGGGATAAAATATCCGATAATACAAGGCGGAATGGCTTGGGTAGCGGATGCTGATTTGGCTGCAGCTGTCAGCAACGCCGGAGGGCTGGGAATTATCGCCGCAGCTAACATGCCGCCCGAACTTCTGGAAGCTCAGATAGTTAAGGCACGCAAGCTTACGGACAAACCATTTGGTGTAAACATAATGCTGATGTCGCCGACAGCCGATGACGCTATAGAAATCGCTGCTAAGCTGCGTGTGCCTGTAGTAACAACCGGAGCCGGTGCACCCGGGAAAGTAATTGAACGGTTAAAACCTCTGGGTACAATTGTAATTCCCGTGGTACCCTCTTCATCATTAGCGGAAAGAGTAGAAAAACAGGGCGCTGATGCCGTCATTGCTGAAGGAAGTGAAGCGGGAGGGCACATAGGTGAAGTCAATACAATGGCTCTTATCCCTCAGGTTGCCGATGTCGTATCAATACCGGTAATTGCAGCGGGTGGAATTGCAGATGGGCGCGGGATGCTGGCTGCCTTTTCTCTCGGAGCGGAAGCTGTACAAATAGGCACTAGGTTTGTCTGTGCTTCAGAGTCTAATGTTCATATAAACTATAAAGAGAAAATTGTCAAAGCCGGAGATAGGGCCACAGTGATTACAGGAAGGTCTTTGGGACACCCTGTGCGCAGCCTTAAAAACAAACTTTCCAAACAGTTTGACGAATATGAAAAGAGAAACGCTCCTGCTGAGGAAATAGAGGCATTAGGCGCCGGAAAACTTAGAAGTGCTGTGGTTGACGGTGATACAGAATGGGGTTCTCTGATGGCGGGACAGTCCGCTGGTCTGGTAAAAGCAATTGAACCTGCTGCGGTAATAATTGAAGATATTATTGCAACAGCAGTTAGCGAATCAAGAAAAGCAGCGAGGTTTAGTGAATGAAATCAGCATTGATATTTCCGGGACAGGGTGCGCAAAGACCCGGAATGGGCAGAGAATTTTATGACAGATATCGTTCGGCGAAAGCCGTTTTTAACGAAGTTGACGACGCTCTTGGTTTCTCACTCAGCGAAATCATTTTTAACGGTACACCGGAAGAGCTGGCTCATACAACAATCACGCAGCCGGCGATACTGACGGTTAGCATAGCAGCTTTTAGAGCTTTGGAAGAAGAGTTGGGAACGGAACTTACTCCCGCATGCGTCGCCGGACACAGTCTAGGAGAATATACCTCTTTGGTTGCGTCGGGAGTGCTCTCTCTGACTGATGGAGTGCGGCTTGTTCATCTTCGCGGCGGGCTGATGCAGGATGCTGTTCCCATTGGAGTGGGCGGAATGGCGGCTGTAATCGGATTAACTCTTGATGAGGTGAGAGATGTCTGTGCAGAAGCCGCGAATGGAGATGTCTGTCAGGCGGCCAACGTTAATGCTCCCACTCAGGTGGTAATCTCAGGACATGCCTCTGCAATAGACAGAGCGGTGGCGATGATTGAAAAAAAGGGTCTGGCAAAAGTCGTTCCCTTAAGAGTAAGCGCGCCTTTTCACTGTGATCTAATGCGTCCTGTCGCAGATAAACTGAAGGAAAAGTTTGAAACGATTGACTGGCATGAGCCAAAATGTAAAATTATCGCCAACTCAACGGCTCATGCCGTAAATAGCGTGGATGAAATCAAACAGGCTCTTTATGCTCAGACCTTCTCCCCTGTATTATGGGCACAGAGCGTACTGACAATGGAATCATTCAGCCCTGAAGTATATGTGGAACTTGGGCCTGGAAGCGTACTATCAGGTTTAGTTAGAAAAATCTGCAAGGGTAAAAGACCTTATCCCGTGTCAGTAGGGGAAGAGCTTATAGCCGCGGCTGACTTTCTTAGGGGGAAATCCGAATGAGAACAGCACTTGTAACAGGAGCCGGAAGAGGTATAGGCAAAGCTATTGCACTTGAACTGGCAAAAGAAGGATGTTCTGTGGCGGTGAACTATAATAACTCCTCTGCAGCTGCAGAAGCAGTGGTTTGCGAGATAGAGGCTGCCGGAGGCAGGGCAATTGCTGTAAAGGCGGATGTGTCTTCAGCCGGAGAGGTTAAAAATCTCTTTAAAGAGGTGGAGGAAAAACTATCCTCGGTAGAGATCCTAGTTTGCAATGCAGGAGTAACAAAAGATAATTTGCTAATGAGAATGAAAGACAATGAGTGGAACGATGTAATCTCTGCTGATTTGACCTCTCTCTTCTACTGTGCTAAAGAGGCACTTCGCCCGATGCTCAAGGCTCGATACGGGAGGATTATCGCCATTAGCTCTGTAACGGGGCTTGTAGGCAATCCTGGTCAGTGCAACTATTCTGCTGCTAAAGCAGGTATGCTGGGGTTTGTTAAAAGCTTGGCAAGAGAGGTAGGCTCACGCGGTATTACGGTAAATGCCGTTGCTCCAGGATATATTGAAACCGATATGACCGCTGTCCTTTCTGCGGAAGCACGAGAAGCCATGGTCAACGGAATTCCTGCAGGCAGAACCGGCAAACCGGAAGATGTGGCAAAAGTCGTACGTTTCTTGGCATCAGATGACGCAGCGTATGTACATGGTCAGGTTATCGCTGTTGACGGCGGCATGACAATGTAATAAAACAGGTTTGATGACCGCTAACATGGTCTAGAACATAAATAGCTATCAAAGTTCGGACTACTATTTTGGAAGGAGGTGAACTGTATGAAAATGGAAGAAGTACAGGCAAAACTTAAGGAGATCGTTATCGATCGCCTTAACGCAGAAGAGGATCAGATCAAGCCGGAGGCGTCATTTGTTGAGGACCTCGGAGCTGACTCCCTTGATATCGTTGAACTTATCATGGGCATCGAAGAGGAATTTGATATCGAGATCCCTGACGAAGATGCAGAAAAGCTCACCACCGTCGGCGAGGCTATGGCCTATGTCAAGACAAAACTTGGTGCTGAAGATTAATTAAAATACCGCTTGGGGGGCTCTCACAGCCCCCCTGGTATGGAGGGACGCCTATGAGAAGAGTAGTAATCACAGGTGTCGGTGCGGTGACACCGATAGGACTTGGAAAAGACGATTTTTGGAAAGCACTGGCTGAAGGTAAAAATGGAGTCGGTAACATCACTCTGTTCGACACAAAAGACCATACAACTAAAATTGCTGCGGAAATAAAAAACTTTAACCCCGAAGAGTGGATGGATAAAAAAGAGGCCCGCCGCACAGACAGGGTTCTCCACCTTGCCACAGCAGCAGCTGATATGGCTATAAAAGACTCCAAGATTGATGTGGAGACATTAGACAAGAATATGTTCGGTGTCTATATAGGCAGCGGTGAGGGCGGAATTGGCACAATCGAAGAAAACTTCCGTTCGCTTTATGAAAAAGGACCTAACCGTGTCAGCCCATTTTTGGTACCGATGATGATAACTAACATGCCTGCCGCCTATGTGGCTATCCGCTTTGGCGCAAAGGGACCCAACATGGCTGTTGTAACGGCTTGTGCTTCATCAGTAAACAGTATGGGAGAAGCCTACAACTGCATTATTCGCGAAGACGCTGACGTGATTCTGACCGGCGGTACAGAAGCTCCAATAACATCTATCGCCACTGCGGGTTTTGCCTCCTTAAAGGCCCTTTCCGGCAGAAACAACGATCCTGAACATGCGTCACGGCCGTTTGACGCCGGCAGAGACGGGTTTGTCATAGGCGAGGGTGCCGGGGTACTGGTATTTGAGGAGTACGAACATGCAAAGGCCCGCGGAGCTCACATCTATGCAGAAGTAAAGGGATATGGCATCACCTGTGATGCACACCACATTACCGCTCCCGACCCTGACGGAGACGGTGCATACCGCTCTATGTCCATGGCTGTGCGTAAAGCAGGCTGGAAACCTGAAGAAATTGATCTCATCAATGCTCACGGGACATCGACGCCTCTAAATGACAAAATGGAAACGATGGCAATAAAACGTCTTCTTGGTGATCATGCTGATAAGGTTCTTGTACAGTCAACAAAATCGATGGTTGGACACTCACTGGGAGCCGCCGGCGCTGTTGAAACAATTGCAGCTCTGTTGGCTGTGGAAAAAGGTATTGTTCATCCTACGATAAACCAATTTGAACAGGATCCTGACTGTGACCTTAACGTAGTGCCCAATCATGCTATAAAGGCTGACGTTAAAAAAGTGCTGATAAACAGCTTTGGGTTCGGCGGTCATAACGGGGTTCTCGCCTTGGAACGTTTCGAGGGCTAAGATGAATAAAACAAAAGGACGCGAGGGTCTTCTTTGCGCCTTTCAGGAAAAAATAGGCTACACCTTTCAAAAAAAAGATCTGCTAGAAGAGGCTCTGACTCATTCATCTTATGCGAATGAGTCCGGGCTCTTAAATTTTAATGAGCGGCTTGAATTTTTAGGTGATGCAGTTTTGGAACTGATAACATCAGAAAAACTTTACGCCGAATATCCCGACCTTGCCGAAGGACAGCTCACAAGGCTGCGTTCTCAGCTGGTTTGCAAGAACAGTCTCAGCATCTGGGCTGAGGAAACAGGGCTGCACAAGCTGATAAGGCTTGGTAAAAGCCTGATAAAAAACGGGGCAACCCAGTCTGTGGCGGCTGATGCGGCAGAAGCAGTATTTGGTGCGGTTTTTCTTGACAATGGTTACGAAAGTGCAAAAATTGTCATACTTAATTTTCTCGAAAGTCAAAAAGAACTGATTTCTATTAATGCTATAGATCCTAAGACGGAGCTTCAGGAGCTTTTGCAAGGCAGGAATGAAGGGGTCCCCTATTACAAAACTATAGAACGCCGCGGCCCTGACCATGCGTTAAGCTTCAAGGTACAAGTTACTCTAGGTGATAAAGTTCTTGCGTCATCTTGGGGCGGTAGCATTAAGGAGGCGGAGTTTAAAGCCGCTGAGATGGTGTTAAAACAAATACGAATGTGAACGACAGCAGCTATATATCGTTAAATGCGCTAAAAGCAACTGGCAAGATAACTAATAACAGTTATCTTGCCAGTTGCTTTTTATAACCGAGTTTTAAGTTAATAGTGGACAAATAATTCCAGAATAAATGTCAGTTATTTTTTAATATAAATTAATTTTTTTCTGACATTTAAATTTATGATATAATATAATTTATTAATGAATTTTTTCTCTAAAATTGCAAAAACTATTGACAGTTTCATCCTATTAGCTGTAATATTTGAAAGCCGAAACTAATAAATCTAATTTTATTTTTTTTTTCATATTATCTGTGAAATATTAAAAAATATTGCTCTAGGTTCTTGGTTTTGTCGTCTGATCACGATCATAGTAGTCTGTTTTGCATTCCTTTGATAAGGAAACGGTCTGTAAGTTGTAATGAGCTGATGACAATTTAATTATAATAATAGAAAAATATTTTTTTATTATAATTTTGCAGGAAATATGTTCCCATATATTACATTTATGGGTTTATAAACTAATAATAAAAGTCTATTTATTTACATTAAAGTCTGTAAAACTACTGATATATGAATTATTTTCATGTCAGTATAAGGATAAATTATTTTTTCATCGTGGTTTTTAAGTATTTAAGGTTTTTTGAAATAAAATATTTCTGTGTTATTAAATTATATTATTAGCTTGGAGTGATTGCCTTGCATCTGCGTACTGAAAGTTTGGATGATGAACCTAACCAGAAGAAGGTTTCTTCTGCTAAAAGAAGCACAAAATCGGTAGAGGTTAATCTTGATGTTATAAGAAGGTCTCGTGGTATTTCACAAAAAGATCTCGCGGACAAACTGAATTTATCACAGCCTGCGATATCAAATATTGAGACTTGCGGAAACTGCAGACTGGACACTTTGAAGAAATTCGCTGATGGTGTCGGTGGCAAGTTAAAGATAAAGATCAAATTTCCAGATGGAGTATCCTATAAGCTGTCCAGCCGCCGCTAAATACTGAAGGCTGTTTTAGGCATGGACAATCAAACAAACCACAATAAGTATTATGACTTATTTGCAACCGATTGCATAAAAATAAGAATTGGCGTATAATACCCTGCAGCTTGCAGGATTGTGGGGGAAAATAATGGAAAACCGTATGTTTATCTTTTGTTTGCTGTCTATTTGTTCTGCCCCGCGCCGCGGGTCAATATGTGATTTATTGAGACTGCCTAAATAGGCAGTCTCATTTTTTTACTAATACGAGGAGGGGTCAAATTGGCAGAACTTAAGGAAAAAGCGCAGCTGATGAGCTCACAGGATTTAGCTCGAGTTATTCGCAGGATAGCGAATGAAATAGTTGAGCATAATAAGGGCACGGAAAATATGATTCTTGTCGGTATCCATAGGAGAGGGGTTTACCTCGCACGGCGCATTCAAAAAATTATTGAAGATACTGAAGGGTCGAAAGTTCCTTGCGGCGAGCTTGACATTACTCTGTACAGAGACGACCTTACCACCCTTTTTGAGCAGCCGATGGTTCACAGTACCAGAATGCCGCAGGACATTTCCGGTAAGAAAGTATTTTTGGTAGACGATGTACTTTACACAGGCCGCACAGTGCGTGCGGCGTTGGAGGCTTTAGTAGATTTAGGCCGCCCATCGCAGGTGCAGCTTGCGGTTATTATCGATAGGGGACACAGGGAGCTGCCTATTCATGCAGATATCTGCGGCAAAAATGTCCCTACCGCTAAGAATGAGGTTATAGAAGTAAAGGTGGAAGAGCTTGACGGAAAGGACGAGGTGGTAATCTGTGAACGCGATGCCTAGTGAAATCGGACAGCATGTATGGCGCCACAAAAATGTTATAGACCTTGACTGCTGGAGCAGAGAAGATCTCTATTTTCTCTTAGACCAGGCAAGACACATGGAAAATGTTATGGACAGGCCGATTAAAAAGGTTCCTGTCCTTCGAGGCAAGATGTGCGTAAATCTCTTTTTTGAAAACTCCACGCGCACCAGAGTATCTTTTGAACTTGCAGAGAAGATGCTTTCGGCTGACGTCGTGAACTGGTCTGTTTCCGGTTCGAGCCACGCTAAGGGAGAAACAATGAGAGATACTGCTTGGACACTGGAAGCTATGGGAGCTGATATTGTCGTAATGCGCCACGGAGCCGTCGGTGCGGCGCAGTATCTGGCGTCAAAGCTTAAGAGAGCGATTGTGCTTAACGCAGGCGATGGGACCCATGCGCACCCCACACAGGCTCTTCTTGATCTCTATACAGCTTGGAAGCATCTAGGAACTTTGGAAGGCAAGAAAATAGCCCTTGTAGGAGATGTGCTTCACAGCCGCGTCGCCCGCAGCGATGTTATAGGTTTTAAGACAATTGGCTGTGATGTGGTACTCTCCGGGCCTCCGACAATGATGCCGCGGGATGTGGAAGCTTTGGGCTGCCGTTATGAGAAAGATCCGAGAAGAGCGGTGGCGGATGCGGATATGGTCTACCTCCTTAGAATACAGAGAGAGCGTCAGCAGGACGGACTTTTCCCCTCGGTTGATGAGTACCACACGTGGTGGGGAGCGGATAACGAGCTTATGTCATACGCAAAGCCCGAAGCTTTGGCGATGCACCCAGGGCCGATTAACAGAGGTGTTGAGATAGCGTCAGAAGTAGCGGACGGACATCAGAGCGTGATACTTGAGCAGGTGCGTTCGGGAGTAGCAATCCGTATGGCACTTCTCTATCTCTGCGGAGGGGGCGCAAGATAATGGAAAAGACACTTTTTAGAGGTTTTAAAATTTTTGACGGACATAAATTTATCGCGGCTGATTCTCTGATTACAGAGGACGGCAAAATCATCAAAGTGGGAACGGATCTCAGCTGTGATGGTGCAGAAGTAATCGAGGGTGAGGGAAAAACTCTTGTTCCCGGTTTTATCGACCTTCACGCTCACTTCAGAGATCCTGGCGGAGAATGGAACGAAGATATCGCTTCCGGAGCCAACGCCGGAGCGGCAGGGGGCTTTACCACTCTTGTGGCTATGCCTAACACAAAACCGGCTATCTCAGAGCCATCGCTTATCGAGTATGTCCTAAGCCACGGCAAAGCAGCCGGAGCGTCGAGAATTCTTCCCGCGGGCTGCGTAA
>RRZU011306448.1_pt1 | contig 16804 bp, 23 predicted proteins | sample 2165561 | NCBI WGS metagenome assembly RRZU01 (sample SAMN10456909, study PRJNA506462) | wastewater metagenome | isolation source: wastewater sludge | place: USA: Moscow, Idaho | reverse complement strand
GGAAGATTCGTAAACGAGAGAGTTGCCTGCAGAACCGTAAATGGTACAGTTCAGCTCATCGACAGAAACAGGGTAGACGTAATGGACGTTTCTCCAAAGCAGGTTGTTTCAGTAGCTACGGCAATGATACCATTCCTTGAGAACGATGACGCCAACAGAGCCCTGATGGGATCGAACATGCAGCGTCAGGCCGTACCTCTTGTAAGAAGAGAGGCTCCTGTTATAGGAACTGCCATAGAGTATAGATCAGCTGTTGACTCTGGAGCGGTTGTGGTTGCAAGACATAACGGCACGGTTGAGAAAGTATCTGCCAACCAGGTAGTCATAAGACGTGAAACTGGCGAAAGAGATTTCTACAAGCTCCTGAAATTCAAACGTTCAAACCAGGGAACATGTATAAACCAGACTCCTATAGTTAAAAAAGGCGATGTCCTTGAAAAGGGAGATGTAATTGCTGACGGACCTTCAACGGATCTTGGAGAGATAGCGCTCGGAAGAAACTGCCTTATCGCCTTCATGACATGGGAAGGATACAACTACGAGGACGCCATACTGATAAATGAGAGACTCGTAAGAGAAGACAGGCTTTCTACAATCCATATAGAGGAATATGAATCAGAGGCAAGAGATACGAAGCTTGGACCTGAAGAGATAACAAGAGACATACCTAATGTAGGTGACGATGCCCTCAAGAATCTTGATGAAAGAGGAATAGTGAGAATCGGAGCCGAGGTTGAATCCGGAGACATACTCGTAGGAAAGGTAACTCCAAAGGGAGAGACTGAAATAACTCCTGAAGAGAGACTTCTGAGAGCGATATTTGCGGAAAAAGCAAGAGAAGTAAGAGACACATCTCTGAGAGTTCCACACGGAGAATCAGGGATAATCGTTGATATAAGGATATTCACAAGAGAAAACGGCGATGAGCTTCCAGCAGGAGTAAATGAGCTTGTAAGATGCTATATTGCCAAAAAAAGGAAAATAAATGTAGGCGACAAGATGGCTGGACGTCATGGTAACAAGGGTGTTATCTCGCGTATCCTTCCAGAAGAGGATATGCCTTTCATGCCAGACGGAACACCGCTTGAGATAGTTCTGAACCCGCTGGGAGTACCATCGCGTATGAACATCGGACAGGTACTTGAGGTCCATCTGGGACTTGCTGCAAAACAGCTTGGATGGCACGTAGCTACTCCGGTATTCGATGGAGCAAATGAGAATGACATATTCAAGGCACTGAATGAGGCCGGATATCCTGAAGACGGAAAGATTCAGCTTCAGGACGGAAGGACAGGCGATTTCTTTTACAACAGGGTTACAGTGGGCTACATGTATATGCTGAAGCTTCACCACCTTGTTGATGACAAGATCCACGCCAGATCCACAGGACCTTACTCTCTTGTAACTCAGCAGCCACTCGGAGGAAAAGCTCAGTTTGGCGGACAGAGATTCGGAGAGATGGAGGTTTGGGCTCTTGAGGCATACGGAGCAGCTCATACACTTCAGGAAATTCTTACTGTAAAATCCGATGACGTGGTAGGAAGAGTAAGAACCTACGAGTCAATAGTAAAAGGTGAAAACGTTCCTGAACCGGGAATACCAGAATCATTCAAGGTTCTTATAAAAGAACTTCAGTCACTCTGCCTTGATGTAAAGCTTCTTTCAGAAGACGAGCAGGAAGTGGAAGTGAGAGAAGACGTGGATGACATCGAGATAAAAGACGATTCCGTATATATCGATGAAGAGAGAGATGACATGTTCGAGGTAGACATAACAAAGGATGCCTCTATTATTGACGAAGAGTCCACTTTTGATCTTGAATACATGGATGAAGAAGAAGACGAAGATTTCGATGATGATTTTGATATTGACGAAAATGAACTTGACTAATAAACCAGAGAATAAACTGTGCCATATCGGCACGGTTTATTCCGTAAAAAGTGTTAACCTAAATTTATTTCCAGTATAAGAATAGAAGAAGGGAGCTGCACTCCTTGTTTGAATTAGATAATTTTGAATCAATCAAAATAGGTCTGGCATCGCCGGAGAAGATCAGAGAATGGTCTTATGGCGAGGTTAAAAAACCTGAAACAATAAACTACAGAACATTAAAGCCGGAAAAGGACGGTCTTTTCTGTGAGGCCATATTCGGGCCGCAGAAGGACTGGGAATGTCACTGTGGGAAGTACAAAAAAGACAGAGCAAGACACAAGGGCGTAATTTGTGACAAATGTGGTGTCGAAGTAACGAGAGCAAAGGTAAGAAGAGAAAGAATGGCCCATATAGAGCTGGCAACGCCGGTTTCACACATATGGTATTTCAAGGGAATCCCGTCAAGAATGGGACTGCTCCTGGATATGTCTCCTAGACTTCTCGAAAAAATCCTCTATTTCGCTTCCTATGTAGTCATAGATCCAGGTGAGACAAACCTCACAGAGAATGCGCTGCTAAGTGAAAAAGAATACAGAGATGCAATCGAGGCTCACGGAAGAAACTCATTCGTAGCAAAGATGGGAGCCGAGGCCGTAAAAGAAATGCTCAAGAAGCTTAACCTTGAAGAACTTTCAAAAGATCTCAAGGGCAAGCTCAAGGACGCGAGCGGACAAAAGCGTATCAAGGCAATAAGAAGGCTTGAGGTAGTAGAGGCATTCAAGCAGTCAGGAAACGATCCTTCATGGATGATCCTGGATGTAATCCCGGTAATACCGCCGGAGCTGAGACCTATGGTTCAGCTTGACGGAGGAAGATTTGCCACTTCAGACCTGAATGACCTCTACAGAAGAGTAATAAACAGAAACAACAGACTAAAGAAGCTGCTTGAGCTTGGAGCGCCAGACATAATAATAAGAAACGAAAAAAGAATGCTTCAGGAAGCAGTAGATGCGCTTATAGATAATGGAAGAAAAGGAAGACCTGTAACTGGACCTGGAAACAGGCCTCTCAAGTCACTTTCAGACATGCTTAAGGGAAAACAGGGACGTTTCCGTCAGAACCTTCTTGGTAAGAGGGTTGACTATTCAGGACGTTCGGTTATCGTAGTTGGTCCGGACCTCAAGTTCTACCAGTGCGGACTTCCTAAAAAGATGGCTCTGGAGCTGTTCAAGCCGTTTGTAATGAACGGGCTCGTAGAAAAGGGATATGCACAGAACATCAAGAATGCCAAGAGAATGGTTGAAAAAGTAAAGCCTGAAGTATGGGAAGTTCTGGAAGAAGTAATAAAAGGACATCCAGTACTGCTTAACAGGGCACCGACGCTGCACAGACTGGGAATTCAGGCGTTTGAGCCGGTCCTTGTTGAAGGAAAGGCAATAAAGCTTCATCCGCTTGTATGTACAGCTTACAACGCTGACTTCGACGGAGACCAGATGGCAGTCCACGTACCACTTTCAGTAGAAGCTCAGGCAGAGGGAAGATTCCTTATGCTTTCTCCGAACAACATCATGGCGCCTAAAGACGGTTCTCCGATAACAACTCCTTCACAGGATATGGTTCTTGGAGCGTATTACCTGACTATGGAAGAAGAAGGCGTTCAGGGAACGGGATCTGTATTCAAGGATTTCGATGAAATGATGCTTGCGTATGAAAACAAGCAGGTTAATCTTCATGCGAGAATCAGAGTAAGAATAAAGCTTGATGAGAATGACAAGGGACAGCTAGTGGAGTCAACTGTAGGAAGGTTCATATTCAACAACAACATACCTCAGAACCTTGGATATGTTGACAGAAGCGTGGACAAGTATTCTCTCGAGGTAGACTTCATACTTGCGAAGAACCAGATAGGAAAAGTAATAGACAAGTGCTTCAGAAAGCACGGAAATACTGCAACAGCACTTATGCTTGACAAGATAAAGGATCTTGGATTCAAATATTCAACAAAGGGTGCGATGACCGTATCAGTTGCGGATATGATAATCCCGGAAGAAAAGCATGATCTTGTAAGACAGGCTGAAGAAAAAGTTGCAAAATATGAAAAGAATTTCAAGCGTGGTCTTATGTCAGATGAAGAGAGATACGAAAGAGTAATCGAAACCTGGGCAGCTACAACTGACCTTGTAACAGACGCTCTTATGAAAAACCTCGGCCCGCTTAACAACATAAACATAATGGCAGTATCCGGAGCGAGGGGTTCTAAGAACCAGATAAGACAGCTTGCAGGAATGCGTGGTCTTATGGCCAATGCTTCAGGTAAGACGGTTGAGATACCGGTTAAATCAAACTTCCGTGAGGGTCTTACAGTACTTGAGTACTTTACATCTTCACACGGAGCCAGAAAAGGACTTGCCGATACGGCGCTTCGTACGGCCGACTCAGGATACCTTACAAGAAGACTTGTTGACGTATCTCAGGATGTCATCATAAGAGAGATAGACTGTGGAACGACAGAAGGAATCGAAGTAAGCGCATTCAAGGACGGAAACGAAGTAATAGAACAGCTTTATGACAGAATAGTAGGAAGATATCCGGTATCAGATGTGCCTCATCCTCAGACCGGTGAAATTATAGCAAGAAAAGGCGAAGAGATTTCAGAAGACGTTGCGGAAGCTATAGTTGCAGCGGGAATCACAACCCTTGTTCTGCGAACAGTCCTTAACTGTAAGTCAAAGCATGGAGTATGTGCAACATGCTATGGAAGAAACCTTGCGACAGGAAAGAACGTGAATGTCGGTGAGGCAGTAGGTATAATAGCAGCTCAGTCAATCGGTGAGCCGGGAACACAGCTTACGATGAGAACCTTCCATACAGGAGGAGTTGCGGGTGGAGACATCACGCAGGGTCTTCCAAGGGTTGAGGAGCTTTTCGAGGCTCGTAAGCCAAAGGGACTTTCTGTTATAACCGAAGTTGCAGGAACTGTGAAGTTCGTAGAAAATGGAAAGCGTAAAGACATCATAGTTACTACTGAATCAGGCGAAGAGCATGAGTATCAGATACCATACGGCGCTATGCTGAAAGTCAGAGACGGACAGCATGTCAAGCCGGGCGAGCAGCTTACTCAGGGATCTATAAACCCTCATGATATCCTCAGGGTTAACGGCGTAATCGGAGTTCAGGACTACATCGTTAAAGAGGTTCAGAGAGTTTACAGGCTCCAGGGTGTTGATATAAACGACAAGCATATCGAGATCATTGCGAGACAGATGCTGAGCAAGGTAAAGATCGAAGAGCCAAATGACTCGACTTTCCTTTCTGGAGCACTCATGAGCCTCGCAGAGGTGAGAAGATCAAACGAAAAGCTGGAAGAAGAAGGCAAAGAGCCTGCAACCTTCAAACAGGTTCTTCTCGGAATCACAAAGGCTTCTCTTGCAACAGATTCATTCCTTTCTGCAGCTTCATTCCAGGAGACAACAAGAGTCCTTACGGAAGCAGCTATAAAAGGAAGCAAGGACAATCTGATAGGTCTGAAGGAGAACGTTATAATAGGAAAGCTTATACCAGCAGGTACAGGCCTCAAGCGTTATAAATCAATCCACATAACAAACCTTGAAGAGACTCCAAACTATCCAAAGCAGGATGGAGACAACATAGCCCTGTAATAAGACTTATAAAATCAGGAATATGATACAGCAAATAAATACCCGCCCTCTGTAAATTACAGACGGCGGGATTTTTTATGTAAAAAGCGCTATGATGACAATGGTAAACGGGAAGACAGTTTACGAAGCTTAAAAAAATAGAAATGGATAAAATGCTGATAATAGGGTATAATGAAATATTAGAATATGAACATTTTATTATAGAGTCAGGATGGAACATGAAATTTGAAGATTTGAAACTTGAAAAACAATTATTAAAGGCACTTGCTGAGGAAGGCTACAAAAAACCTTCTCCTATTCAGGTGCAGGCAATCCCGCCAGCTCTTGAGGGACGGGACATATTAGGCTGCGCGCAGACTGGAACCGGAAAAACTGCGGCGTTCGCACTGCCAGTGCTGAACAAGCTGATAAATCACAAAACAAGGGGTCGAAGAGAAATAAAGGCGCTCATACTGACGCCTACGAGAGAGCTTGCTCTTCAGATACACGAGAGCATCGAAGCATATGGAAGGCACACCGGCATAAGAAGCTGCGTGATTTTTGGCGGAGTATCGGCAAAGCCTCAGATAGAAAAGCTGAGAAAAGGAGTAGATATTCTTGTAGCAACCCCGGGAAGGCTCAAGGACCTTGAATCCCAGAAAGAGATAAATCTGAAAAGCCTGGACATATTCGTGCTTGATGAGGCAGACAGGATGCTGGACATGGGATTCATACATGACGTCAAAAAAATAATCTCCATGATTCCGGAAAAAAGGCAGACAATGTTCTTTTCAGCAACTATGCCACCGGAGATACAGGATCTTATTTCAAAGATACTCAAAAATCCAGTGAGGATAGAGGTGGCTCCTGTATCTTCAACGGCAGATACAATTGAACAGTCAGTATGCTTCGTAGACAAGAACAACAAACACAGGCTTCTCATAGAATTTCTCAGAAGCGGCAGGATATCGTCATCTCTCGTTTTTACCAGGACAAAACACGGTGCTGACAAGTTAGTGAAGGAGCTTCTCAAAGCGGGTATAAATGCCAGAGCGATTCATGGAAACAAATCGCAGGGAGCGAGGCAGACGGCGCTTTCAGAGTTCAAGAGCGGGAAAATAAAAGTGCTTGTAGCTACTGACCTTGCAGCCAGAGGAATAGACATAGATGAGCTTTCCCATGTATTCAACTACGACCTTCCAAATGTACCGGAAACATACGTTCACAGAATAGGCCGGACAGGAAGAGCGGGGCTGAGAGGAATATCTATATCTTTCTGCAACATAGAGGAAAAGCCATATCTTAAGGATATCGAAAAGCTAACCGGGAATAAGATTGACGTAAATGAAGATCACTCATACCCGATGATGATAATGACCGTGCCAGAGAAGGAAAAAACTTCAGGCAGACAGCCAAGATCATTTGCTCAGAAGGCAGAAACAGCTCAGAACTCTCGCAGAAGAAAGCCTTCGAAAAAAAAGTAAAAAAATAGCAAAAAAAATGTTGCATTTATAGACATGCTGTTATATACTATATTAGTGTGTTTAATAAGAATTGCGTAGAAACGGAAGGTGGCTGGTTAAGTCCAGGGAATTTCCGTGGAGCATGCAACATCAATGAATGTGGCGACTAGAGCCGTAAAGGCTGTTTTTTTCGGAAGTTTACGAAACGCCCGGAACAGTTTACGGATCGAGTCGTACGAGAATCGTACGATAGGAGGTAAAGAAGAATGTCTAAGAACCAAAAAATCAGAATCAGATTAAAGTCTTATGATCACAGAATGCTGGATCAGTCGGCTGAGAAGATTGTAGAAACTGCAAAAACAACAGGTGCTTCAGTAGCGGGTCCAATACCACTTCCAACAGAGAAGCAGATAATCACAATCCTGAGAGCGGTACACAAGTACAAAGACTCAAGAGAGCAGTTCGAAATAAGAACTCACAAGAGACTTATCGATATTTCGAATCCAAGTCCAAAGACTGTAGATTCGCTGATGAGATTAGATCTCCCAGCAGGAGTAGATATCGAAATTAAACTTTAATTCAAAATGAAGTTAAGGTATTACAATAAAAGATACCTTATCTTAGAATGATTGCATAGCAATCCGCTGTAAGAATAGGAGGGTTCCAGAATGAATGGAATATTAGGAAGAAAACTGGGCATGACTCAGATATTCACTGAAGACGGAATAATGGTTCCGGTAACAGTAGTAGAGGCAGGACCAATGGTAATTACACAGCTTAAGACTGTTGAAAACGACGGGTACCAGGCTGTACAGGTTGGTTATGGAGAGGTTAAAGAAAAAAGCCTTAACAAGCCACAAAAAGGACACTTTGCAAAAGCAGGAGTAGGCCTTAAGAAATTCGTAAGAGAGTTCAGAAGCGAAGACGTTGCAAATTACACATTAGCTCAGGAGCTAAATGTATCAATGTTTGAAGTTGGACAGAAAGTTGACGTTACAGGAACTTCAAAAGGTAAAGGATTCCAAGGACCTATAAAGAGACATAATCAGTCAAGAGGACCAATGAGCCACGGTTCAAGATACCACAGAGGACCTGGATCAATGGGAGCTGCATCTGACCCATCAAGAGTTTTCAAAGGAAAAAAACTTGCAGGTCATATGGGAGCTGTTAGAAGAACAATCCAGAATCTTGAAGTAATAAGAGTTGACGCTGAAAAGAACTTAATACTAATTAAAGGAGCGATTCCTGGACCTAAGAAGGGCTTAGTAGTAGTTAAGAAAGCCATCAAAGGTTAATGCAAAGGAAAGGAGGAATAAAAAATGCCTAAAGTTGATGTATTAGACTTAAACGGAAAGAAAATTGATGAAATAGAACTGTCAGAAAGTATATTCGCAATAGAGATGAGTGAGCATGCGGTTTACGAAGCTATAAAGAATTACCTGGCAAATCAGAGACAGGGTACACAGTGCACTAAGACCAGAGCTGAAGTACGTGGCGGAGGAAGAAAGCCATGGAAACAAAAAGGAACTGGTAGAGCAAGACAGGGTAGCACAAGATCACCACAGTGGAAAGGCGGCGGAGTAGTATTCGCACCAAAACCAAGAGATTACAGCTACGCAATCCCTAAGAAAGTTAAGAGACTTGCGATGAAGAGCGTTCTTACTTCAAAAGCTCTTGAAAACAAGCTGATAGTAGTGGATGAATTTGCTATGGATGCTCCAAAGACAAAGGATTTCATGAATGTAATGTCAGCACTTAACACTGGAAAGAAACCACTTATAATTACAGCAGAAAATGCACCTGCAGTAGTTAAGTCAGGAAGAAATATTCCAGGAGTAAAAGTTTCTTTTGTTAACATGCTGAATGTATACGATATCGTAAACAGCGACACGCTTGTTATAACAAGAAAAGCAGTTGAAAAAGTAGAGGAGGTGTACGCATAATGCTAGCACAAGATATCATAATAAGACCAGTAATTACTGAGCAAAGTATGACACAGGCACAGGATAAAAAGTACACTTTCATAGTTGCAAAAAATACAAACAAGACTGAAATAAAAAAAGCTGTACAGGAAATATTCAAAGTAAATGTGGAAAAAGTAAACACTATGAACTATGCTGGAAAGACAAAAAGAATGGGAAGAAACGAAGGAAAGACGTCTTCTTATAAAAAAGCAGTTGTAACCTTGACAGCAGCAAGCAAAGAAATAGAGTTCTTTGGTGTATAAAAGGAGGGGAATTAAATGGCTATAAAGAAGTATAGACCTACGTCACCTGGTTTGAGATCTCTTACAGTACTGAATTCTGACGAGATAACTAAACACGAGCCAGAGAAGACTCTTCTTGCAACATTAAAAAAGAACGCAGGAAGAAATTCAAGAGGTAAGATAACAGTTCGTCACAGAGGTGGCGGTGCAAAGAGAAAATACAGAATAATCGACTTCAAGAGAGATAAAGATCAGGTACCTGCAAAGGTTGCCGGAATCGAATACGATCCAAACAGAAGTGCAAACATAGCACTGCTTCACTACGTTGACGGAGAGAAGAGATACATCCTTGCTCCAGTAGGACTTAAAGTAGGCGATATGATATACTCAGGAGCAGATTCAGACATAAAAGTTGGAAACTGCCTTAAGATGAAAGACATGCCAGTTGGAACAATAATCCACAACATCGAGCTTAAAGAAGGAAAAGGCGGACAGATCGTAAGATCAGCAGGAACTTCAGCACAGCTTATGGCAAAAGAAGGAAAGAACGTTCTTCTAAGACTTCCATCTGGAGAGATGAGATATGTAAACGCGAACTGCAAGGCTACAATCGGACAGGTTGGAAACATTGAGCACGGAAACGTTGTAATAGGTAAGGCTGGAAGAAAGAGACATATGGGAATCAGACCAACTGTAAGAGGATCTGTAATGAACCCTAATGACCATCCACACGGAGGAGGAGAAGGTAGATCTCCAATAGGAAGACCATCACCAGTAACTCCATGGGGTAAGCCAGCACTTGGTTACAAGACAAGACAGAAGAAAAAAGCATCAAGCAAGATGATAGTATCAGGAAGAAAGAAATAATAACCCTTGAAAGGAGGATTTCATAAGTGGGAAGATCATCTAAAAAAGGCCCTTTCGTACACGAAGGACTTTATAAAAAAATATTAGAAATGAACAAAACAAATGATAAGAGTGTTGTTAAAGTATGGTCAAGATCATCAACAATATTCCCGGAATTCGTTGGACACACAATAGCAGTACATGATGGAAGAAAACACGTTCCTGTATATGTAACTGAAGATATGGTAGGACACAAGTTAGGAGAATTTGTTCCAACTAGAACATTCAAGGGACATAAGGACGACGATAGATCTTCAAAGAGAAAATAATTCCTGTTATAATAAGGAAGGAGGTAAGAAACATGCAAGCGAAAGCAATAGCGAAATACGTGAGAACTTCCCCAAGAAAAGCGGGATACGTATGCTCACTGGTTAGAGGAAAGAACGTTGACGAAGCAATAGCGATCTTAAAATATATGCCTCACAGAAGTGCAAAGATAATATCAAAAGTAGTTGCATCAGCAGCAGCAAATGCTGAAAATAACAACAATATGGACAGAGAAAAACTATACGTTGCAGAGATATATGCAAATCAGGGACCTACTCTTAAGAGATTTATGCCAAGAGCACAGGGTAGAGCAACAGGTATAAGAAAAAGAACTAGCCATATCGGAGTTACAGTACAAGAGAGATAGGAGGAAATAGCATGGGTCAAAAAGTTAACCCACACGGACTGAGAGTCGGAGTCAACAAAGACTGGGATTCTAGATGGTTCGCTGGTAAAGGTGATTTCGCAGCATTCATAAAAGAAGACGCTGTAATAAGAGACTTTGTAAAGAAAAAGCTATACCTATCAGGCGTAGCTAAAATAGAGATAGAGAGACAGGGACAGAAAGTTAAGGTAAATGTATTCTCTGGAAAACCTGGAATGGTAATCGGAAAAGGTGGACAGGGAATCGAAGACCTTAAGAAGGATATCGAGAAGCTGACAAAAGGAAAGACAGTATTTGTCAACATAATCGAGGTATCAAGACCTGAAAGAGATGCACAGCTGGTTGCAGAGAGCATAGCAATGGCTCTTGAGCGCAGAATAGCATTCAGAAGAGCTATGAAGCAGGCAATGCAGAGAGCTATGAAATCAGGAGCTAAAGGAATCAAGGTTGCTACAGCAGGAAGACTTGGTGGAGCAGAGATGGCCAGAACAGAAGGATATTCAGAAGGAATCGTTCCGCTGCATACACTTAGAGCTGACATAGAGTACGGATTCGCAGAAGCAGATACAACATACGGAAAACTAGGCGTAAAAGTATGGATATGTAACGGTGAAATATTACCATCAAGAAGAGGACCTAAGAGAGATTTCAGCGCTCCAATGGTAGCTCCAAAAGATGCAGGAAGAAAACCAAAGAGAAGAGACTTTGATCCAAACGCTAAGAGAGGCGACAGACCTAACAGAAAAGGGCCTAGACCTGCTAATAGAGACGATCAGAACTAGGTCTTATTCAAAGGAAGGAGGAAACAATTATGTTAATGCCAAAAAGAGTAAAACGTCGTAGAGTACACAGAGGCCATATGGCAGGAACTGCACAAAAAGGAAATAAGCTTGCTTATGGAGATTTTGGACTAGTTGCAATGGAGCCATCGTGGATAACTGCAAATCAGATAGAGGCTGCGCGTATAGCAATTAACAGATATATAAAAAGAGGCGGTAAGGTGTGGATAAAAATATTCCCACACAAGCCAATAACACAAAAGCCTGCTGAAACTCGTATGGGAGCCGGTAAAGGTTCTCCGGAGTACTGGGTAGCAGTAGTAAAGCCAGGAAGAATATTGTTTGAATTATCAGGTGTTTCTGAAGAGAAAGCCAGAGAAGCCATGAGACTTGCTAGTCACAAATTACCAATAAAGTGTAAATTCGTGACAAAAGCAGATTTTGAAGTAAAGGTTGGTGACACGAATGAAGGCTAAGAATTTAAGAGAAATGACTAACGAAGAACTTTCTACTAAATTAACAGAGCTTAAAGTAGAATTATTCAACCTTAGATTCCAGCTGGCAACAGGACAGCTTGAGAATCCTGTAAAAGTTAAGTTCGTTAAAAGAGAAATAGCTCGTGTAAAAACTATTTTAAACGAGAAGCAAAGAGCGTAACAAAAGCCTGTTTGGAGGGAGGTCAACGAATAATGGAAAGAGCAAATAGAAAAATCAGAATCGGATATGTAACTTCTGATAAAATGGATAAGACTGTTGTAGTATCAATAGTTGAGTTTGTGCGTCATCCACTGTACGGAAAAGCAGTTAAGAGAACTATAAAGTTCAAGGCGCATGATGAAGAGAACACTTGTAAAACAGGTGACCGTGTAAAAATAATGGAGACTCGTCCACTTTCTAAGGATAAGAGATGGAGAGTTGTAGAAGTAATAGAAAGAGCTGCTGAATAAATTTTAGCAGGAAGGAGGCAGATACAATGATACAACAAGAATCACGTCTTAGAGTTGCAGATAACTCAGGAGCAAAAGAGCTACTTTGTATTAGAGTATTAGGTGGATCTACTAGAAAGTCAGGAAACATCGGTGACGTTATAGTGTGTTCAGTTAAAAGCACAACGCCAGGCGGAGTTGTTAAAAAAGGTAAAGTAGTGAAGGCGGTAATAGTTCGTACAAAGACAGGCGTAAGAAGAAAAGATGGTTCATATGTTAAATTTGACGAAAATGCTGCAGTAATAATCAAAGATGACAAGTCTCCAGTAGGAACTCGTATATTCGGGCCTGTTGCCAGAGAACTTAGAGATAAACAGTTTATGAAAATTATTTCACTTGCACCAGAAGTACTATAATTCAAGGAGGTGTTAGAAAGTGCGTATAAAAAGCGGAGATACAGTCGTAATTATAAGTGGAAAAGATAAAGGCAAAAAAGGTAAAGTAATGCAGGTATTCCCAAAGGCAGAGAAGGTTCTTGTTGAAGGAGTAAACGTAGTTACAAAGCACCAGAAACCAAGCAAGGATCATCCACAGGGTGGACTGATAAAAAAGGAATCAGCTATTCATTGTTCAAACGTGATGCCGTATGACTCAAAAGCTGGAAAAGGCGTTAGAGTATCATACAAAGAAATGAATGGCAAAAAAGTTCGTGTTTCTAAAAAAACAGGCGAGCAGATATAGATTTAAAATGGGATGAAAGGAGGCAAATAAATGGCTTCAAGACTTAGAGAAAAATATACAAATGAAATAGCCAAGGCTATGATGGAGAAATTCAACTATTCAAACGTTATGGAAATTCCAAAACTTGACAAAGTTGTTATAAATATGGGACTTGGATCAGCAAAAGAAAACGTAAAACTTCTTGATGCGGCAGTAGCAGAACTTGAGACTATAACTGGACAAAAGGTTGTTGTAACAAAAGCCAGAAAATCAGTTGCGAACTTCAAGCTTAGAGAAGGAATGCCAATCGGAGCTAAAGTTACACTTAGAGGAGACAACATGCTACACTTCGTAGACAAGCTTGTTAACATCTCTCTTCCACGTGTAAGAGACTTCAGAGGAGTAAACACAAAATCTTTTGACGGCAGAGGAAACTACGCTCTTGGAATAAAAGAGCAGTTAATCTTCCCTGAGATAGAATATGATAAAGTGGATGTAGTAAGAGGAATGGACATAATATTCGTTACTACAGCAAAAACTGACGAAGAGGCAAGAGAGTTGTTAAGACTTTACGGAATGCCTTTCGCTAAGTAGAAGGAGGTAAAAAGCATGGCAAGAAAAGCTATGGTAATTAAACAGGCAAGAAAGCAAAAGTACTCTACTAGAGAATATACAAGATGTAGCCTTTGCGGAAGACCTCACGCAGTTCTTCAAAAATTCGGAATATGCCGTATATGCTTTAGAGAATTAGCTTACAAAGGACAAATACCAGGAGTAAGAAAAGCAAGCTGGTAATTGCAAACCATGGAAGGAGGTTAAAAAATCATGACAATGACAGATCCAATCGCAGATATGCTGACACGTGTAAGAAACGCGAATACAGTTAGACACGAAAATGTTGACGTACCTGCATCAAATATAAAGAAGGAATTAGCTCGTATACTTCTTGAAGAAGGATTCATAAAAGGATACGATGTAATCGAAGATGGTAAGCAAGGCCTTATCAGATTACAGTTAAAGTATGGCAAGAACGGTGAGAAAGTTATCACTGGAATAAAGAGAATATCAAAGCCAGGTATGAGAGTATACGCAGACAACCACTCAGTACCAAAGGTATTAAACGGACTTGGAATTTCAATAATTTCAACATCAAAAGGAATACTAACTGACAAGCAGGCTAGAGAGCTTGGAATAGGCGGAGAGGTAATCTGCTACGTTTGGTAATAATATGCAAAGGAGGTGCCTAAATGTCAAGAATAGGACTTAAACCAATTACAGTGCCAGCAGGCGTTGAAATAAAACTCGATAAAAATAACTTCTGCGAAGTTAAAGGACCAAAAGGAACATTAACTCAGCAGTTCAGCCCAGATATGAAAATAGAGATATCAGAAGGAATTGCAACAGTAGCAAGACCGACTGAGCAAAAGAAGCATAAATCTCTTCACGGACTTACAAGAACATTGCTAAGCAACATGATCACAGGCGTTACTGAAGGATACACAAAGAAACTGGAAGTTGTAGGAGTAGGTTACAGAGCTGCAAAGCAGGGAAACTCGCTTAACCTGAGCCTTGGATTCTCACATCCGGTAGAAATGATAGATCCAGAAGGAATAGAGACTGAGGTTCCAACTCAGACTGAGATCATCGTAAAAGGAATAGACAAGCAGGTTGTAGGAAACTACGCTGCTAAAATCAGAGCATGGAGAGAGCCAGAGCCATACAAAGGCAAAGGAATCAGATACTCTGGTGAGAAGGTAAGACGTAAAGAAGGAAAAACTGGTAAGAAATAGTAAATAAAACGAAAGGAGTGATGAAGGTGTTCAAGAAGATAGATAAAAACTCAAATCGTATAGCTAGACACAAGAGAGTCCGCAAAAACGTATTTGGAACTCCTGAAAGACCGAGACTGAATGTATTCAGAAGTACAAACAATATATATGTACAGATCATAGATGACGTGAACAGAGTAACTCTTGCTTCAGCTTCTACTTTAGACAAAGAAATAAAGTCAGCGGTTGAGAGTACAGGAAACAAGGAAGCTGCTAAAAAAGTAGGAGAACTTGCTGCAAAAAGAGCGATCGAAAAAGGAATCAAGCAAGTAGTATTTGACAGAGGTGGATATATCTACCACGGAAGAATCCAGGAACTTGCAAACGGAGCTAGAGAAGCTGGCCTTGAATTCTAGGATAAGGAGGAGAATAAATGCGCGCAAAGCAAATAGATGCAAAACAACTGGATATAGAGACTAAAGTTCTTGATATCAGAAGAGTAACAAAAGTTGTTAAAGGTGGTAGAAACTTCAGATTCGCTGCACTGGTTGTAGTTGGAGATAAAAACGGACACGTTGGCATAGGTACAGGAAAAGCTATGGAAGTTCCAGAAGCTATCAGAAAAGCTGAAGAAGATGCCAAGAAATCTTTAATAAAGGTTCCTATGGTAGGTACGACAGTTCCTCACCAGATAAACGGAAGATTCGGAGCTGGAAACGTTCTTATTATGCCTGCCAAAGAAGGTACAGGAGTTATAGCTGGAGGACCAGTTAGATCAGTACTAGAGCTTGCAGGAGTTACGGACGTAAGAGCGAAATCTTTAGGAACTAACAATGCAAGAAACATGGTTAATGCTACAATGGAAGGCCTTAAAGGTCTTAGAATGGCAGAAGACGTAGCAGCTCTTAGAGGGAAAAAAGTAGAAGACCTTTAATGGCAAAGACCTTTTAAGATAGGAGGAAAGAACAGTGCTTAAGATTAAACTATCTAGAAGTCCAATAGGAACAAAACCTAATCAAAAGAAGACACTGGCAGCTCTTGGACTTACTAAGAGAGAGCAAGTGGTTGAAAAACAAGACAATCCTCAAATCAGAGGAATGATAAATGTAGTTAGTCATTTAGTAACAGTAGAAGAAGCTTAATAAAGGAGGTGTACGCGTTGAGACTACACGAACTAAGACCTGCAGAAGGCGGTGCAGTTAAGCCAAAGAGAAGAATTGGTAGAGGTACAGCGACTGGACAAGGTAAAACAGCTGGTAGAGGACAAAAAGGACAATGGTCACGTTCTGGCGGAGGAGTTAGACCTGGATTCGAGGGAGGACAGACTTCTTTAATGAGAAGACTTCCTAAGAGAGGATTTAACAACTTTGATTTTGAAACAAAATATACTGTAATCGATCTTGATGTACTGAACAGATTTGAAGAAGGTACAGAAGTTACAGCAGAACTGTTAAAAGAAACAAAGACAATAAAGAAGATAGAAAAAGACGGAATAAAAATATTAGGAAGCGGCAATCTGGAAAAGAAACTTACTGTGAAAGCAAACAAGTTTACAGGATCTGCTGCTAGCAAGATTGAAGCAGCTGGAGGAAAGGCTGAGGTGATCTAATTGCTGAATACTTTTAAGAAGGCATTGAAAATTCCCGAACTGAGAAAAAAATTAGTATTCACATTTCTGATGCTGATAATATTTCGCATAGGTTCATCTATACCGGTACCAGGAATTGACGTTGCAGTTGTAAAAGAGGCAATAAATCAACATGGTGGAGCATTTGCACTTTATGATGTTATTTCAGGAAGCGCACTGAGCAACTTTACATTGTTTGCACTGAGTGTAACCCCTTACATTACATCTTCAATCATAATACAGCTC
>RRZU011698610.1_pt1 | contig 16805 bp, 17 predicted proteins | sample 2165561 | NCBI WGS metagenome assembly RRZU01 (sample SAMN10456909, study PRJNA506462) | wastewater metagenome | isolation source: wastewater sludge | place: USA: Moscow, Idaho | reverse complement strand
TCAGGGAGATCATGCGGGAACCGCGCTCACCAGAAATAGCGTAAGTGGAAAAACGCTCGCCATTTTCAATGTTGTAGATATCAATCGCTTCATATTCGACGATACCGGCAGCATCCAGAAAGTCCTGATCGATTCCACAGGAGCCTTCATAATTCAGTACCGCATGGGTAACACGGGCCTGATGCAGTTTGCCTCGCAGCATGATTCGTTGCATTGCTTTTTCCTTACATAACTCGGCTTCGGTGTGCCACAGATCACACCAGCGGCGCGACTATAAACTATCTGGTGGTTGCGCGCAAATTGACCACTAAATTATCGATCAAACGAGCTCGATTACCTAGCCATGCGGCCATCAGAATAACAGCTTCGGTACTTTGTCCGCTCAATGGCTGCAGCGTCTCAGCATCCACAATATCAATTGCATCGGTACGGAAACCAGCCGAATTCAGTTTGTCTGCTGCTTCGGTAATCAGTGCCGGAATAGCAGTTTGCCGTGCTGGTAATTGTTCGCCGATCCAACCCATAACTTTCGCCAGTGTTGGTGCAATAAGGCGTTCTTCTGCGGTCAGGTAACCATTCCGGGAGCTGAGCGCCAGACCATCTTCTGCCCGTACTGTCGGGACTCCGATAATTTCAATCGGCATGGTCATATCACGTACCATTTTACGGATCAGCGCCAGCTGTTGGTAATCTTTCTGACCAAAACAAGCCACATCCGGCTGTACGATATTGAACAGTTTGGTAACGACCGTGCTGACACCGCGGAAATGGCCCGGGCGCATGGCACCTTCCAGCAGATAAGAGATCCCCGGAACCTCCACAAAAGTCTGTGTTTCCAGACCCTGCGGATACATGATGGCCGGAGTCGGCGTGAATACAGCCGTTACACCTTCCTGTTCCAGTAATGCACAGTCGTCACTCAGCGTGCGCGGGTAATTGACCAGATCTTCTGCCCGATCAAACTGCATCGGGTTAACAAAAATACTGACGATAACGACATCAGCATGGTTCTTGGCTTCACGCACTAGGGTCAGGTGACCATTGTGCAGATTTCCCATTGTCGGGACAAACGCGATGCGTTTGCCTTGCTGACGATGTTCCCGGATAACGGCGCGCAGGGCGTCGATCTGTTCGGTGACTAACACGATCGGACTTCCTTAATTGAAGGTATGTTCAGCAGCTGGGAATTGGCCGTTGGCTACCTGCTCGACATAGAGCCGGATAGCTTTTCGTACATCTCCCGTTTCTGCCAGGAAATTTTTACTGAATTTAGGGATATAACCGGTTGTTACACCTAATGCATCCTGCATGACTAATACCTGGCCATCAGTTTGCGCACCGGCACCGATACCGATCACCGGAATACGTAATGCTTTGGTGATCCGTTCAGCCAGTTGTTCTGGCACACATTCCAGCACGACCATCTGAACACCGGCGGTTTGCAATGCCAGCGCGTGGTGATAAATTTCTTCTGCCCGCTGTGCGTCACGGCCCTGAATGCGAAAACCACCGAACAGATGCACAGATTGCGGTGTTAAGCCCAGATGCGCACAGACAGGAATGCCATTGCGGTTAAGTTGTTTTACGGTGTCGCACAGCCAGTCGCCACCTTCAATTTTCACCATCTTGGCACCCGCAGCCATCAAACGGCCTGCGTTGATGCATGCGGAGTGTACATCGCTGTAACTCATGAATGGCAGGTCGGCAATCAGCAGGGCGTTTTGTACGCCACGGGCTACGTTAGCGGTGTGATAAACCATATCGTTTACTGTTACCGGCAGTGTGTCGTTATGACCCTGAACCACCATGCCCAGCGAGTCGCCAACTAAAATGGAATGAACACCTTCATCATCAAACAGACGGGCAAAGGTGGCATCGTAAGCGGTGATCATGGCGATCTTTTCTCCGCTTTGTTTCATTTTCTGCACCTGGGTCAGGCTGATTTTGCTCATAGCGACTCCTGTGAAACAATAATTAATCCGGTAGGCGGAACAGTGTACTGCGATCACAGGCAGCAACCAGTCCGGCTAACTGACGTCCATCCGGTAATGTCAGCTGTGGTGCTATGTCAAATAACGGCACCAGTACGAAAGCCCGCTGAGTCATACCGTAATGAGGGACGGTCAAACGTTCATCCTGAATAATCTGCTGTCCATACAAAAGTAAATCCAGATCCAGTGTCCGCGGACCCCAGCGCTCATCTTTACGCTCACGCCCTTGTTCCAGCTCAATGCGTTGCAATTCATCCAGCAGTGCATGGGGGGGCAGCGATGTATTCAACCGGGCTACGGCATTAATGTAGTCCGGCTGATCCTGTGGTCCCATCGGGGCTGAGCTATACAGCGGAGAACAGGAGACCAGTTCACTTGCCGGTAACTGCTGCAGCGCTTTAATCGCCCGCAAGATCTGAACCCGGGGTTCAGTCAGATTAGCCCCGAGAGCAACAAAAACCTCAGTCATGGCGACGCTGGCCGGATTGCTGCGGATAACGACGACGGCGGTGTGGTCGTTTGCGCGGCGCATGTTCTTCGCTCTGAGGTTGTTCAACAGCAGCAGTAGTTGCCGTGGCCGTACGCGCCGGGCGGGCATGCGTATGTTCCGGACGGATAAAGTCATGTGTCTGCTGATAATCCTGCCACCAGGCGACGATATCGCGCAGACGTGGTTCAACATGCGCACGTAATTCGAGGAAATCGAAAGCGGCACGGAATTTTGGCTGGGCAAACAGTTTTTCGGCCCGCTTGCCGGAATAGCGCGGCAGACGTTCCTGCAGCAACCAGATTTCCCGTACATCGCTGGTAAAACGACGTGGAATGGCAACCCTATGGATCTGCTGTTCAATCGCTTCGTTCATCGCCATCTGCATGGAATCCAGATAGGGCAGATTGCTTTCGTTGCTGATTTCACGCTGACGCATTGCCACTACACCCCACAGCAGGGTGGCATAGAAGAATGTCGGGGTAACCGGCTGTTCGGTTGCTACCCGCTTATCTGAGTTCGCTAATGCTTTTTCCAGGAAGCGCTCATAGGCTGAATTATTATCCGGTGTCAGCAGTTTTGCCGCTTGCGGGAACAATTGCTGGAACAGACCGAATTTACGCAGTAGCTGATAAGTGCTGAGCGCGTGCCCTGCCAGGAACAGTTTGATGGTTTCCTCAAACAGACGGGCAGACGGAATATCCTGCAGCAGAGGGGCGAGCCGGGAGATCGGTTCAGCACTGCGGTCACTGATGGTCAGTCCCAGTTTTGCGGCAAAGCGAACGGCACGCAGCATACGTACCGGATCTTCCCGGTAGCGGGTTTCCGGATCACCGATCAGTTCCAGCTTACCTGCCGCCAGATCATTCAGTCCGCCATGGAAATCATGCAGTGAAAAATCTTTGATGTTGTAATACAGCGCGTTCACGGTGAAGTCGCGGCGTTCTGCGTCTTCCTCGATGGTGCCGTACACGTTATCGCGCAGCAGCATACCTTCTTCGGATTGTTCAGCAATATTTTTGCTGGTGTTAACCTGATGGTGATGTCCGCGGAAGGTGGCAACTTCGATGATATCACGGCCAAATACGATATGAGCCAGACGGAAACGGCGTCCAATCAGGCGGCAATTATTAAATAATTTACGGATCTGTTCAGGATGTGCGTCAGTGACCACATCAAAATCTTTCGGTATTTTTCCCAGCAATAAATCACGCACCCCGCCACCAACCAGATATCCCTGATAACCGGCTTTATGCAGACGATAAAGCACCTTCAGTGCGTTTTCACTGATCATGCTACGAGAGATGCTGTGTTGATCCCGGGTTAAAATACGTCGTGGTGAGCCTGAGCTGACAGCCGTTTTTTTCTCGCTGACAGCGCGCTGACGCTTTGGCGCAGCGGGTTCAGTCGGGGTTGTTTTTGGCGTCGCTGGTGTCTCTTCTTTACCAAGCACTTTGCGATACAAATTGGCGATATGGGAAAAAATAGTACACCTCGGAATTTCTGACACAAAAAAAGAGCGGGCGGTATGATAGCGCACCCCAGCGTAAATGCGAACATCGGGGCGGCCTGATCATGCTTTTTTCAGGTGGAACGGTAATTTATGGCGCTGATCCTGCTGCCTGACACACTTTTACCACCATTAACATGCAGACTACCATCCTGGGCCGGTCAGGGGTTGTTCAATTATAAGTAATGGAGAAAATATGAACATCTGGCGTTGGATTGTATTAGCCGCTGTGATTGTCGTCGTCGGGTATCGTTTTTCCTTAAATGAACAGAAACAACCCGCTGCATCAGTAAAGAAATCAACGCAGGTCGTGGTGGCGCCGGTAAAAAGAGAAGATTTTAAGGCTGGCTGGCAAGCTGTCGGGCGTGTTGTTGCGAAATCGTCGGTGGAACTGAAGCCCCGGATAGAAGGCCAGATCTCGAAAATTTTCTTTAACGAGGGGGCTTCGGTCAGCGCCGGACAAGTACTGATTGAGCTGGATGACAGTGATTACCGCAATAAATGGCAGCAGGCAAAAGCGGTTCTGCAGCAGGATCAGGCTTTGTTGAAAAAAGCGCAGGCTGATTTGAGCAGAGCGAAAGTATTGCTGCAGAAAAAGTTTGTATCTGAAGCAGATATGAATGGTTATCAGGCTGCCGAACAATCGGCTGCCGCACAGGTAAAACAGGACGAAGCCAGTCTGGCTATTGCGGCCCGTAATCTGGATTACACCAAAATCAAAGCACCTTTCAGTGGACGTACCGGCGCACATCTGGTTTCTGCCGGTGCCACCGTGCAGGCATATAACACCATACTGACTACGCTGAATCAGCTGGATCCAATATCGGTCAGTTTTACCTTACCGGAAAAATATCTTCCTGATTTACAGGAATCATTACGTACCGGTGCACTGGATGTCACCGCGCAGATTAACTCCGGCACAGCGGTCGAACAGCGTCACGGCTCGGTTACTTTCCTGGATAATAACGTTGATAGCAGCAGTGGCACGATCACACTGAAAGCCGACTTTGCCAATCCGTCAGGCGACTGGTTACCCGGGCAATATGTTACGGTGCAGATGGCAGCACGAACCTTAAAGCAAGTGCTGGTTATACCGGGAAAGGCGTTGCAGCAGGGACCGGAAGGATTGCAACTGTTTGTGGTTGATAATGGGATTGTACAGCGGATCATGGTTGAGGAACTGGCCACAAACGATGGCTGGAGTGCAATTCAGGGTGAATTAAAACAGGGTGATCTGGTGGTCACCGAAGGGCAATTCCGGCTGAATGATGGTTCACCGGTCAGTATTGCTTCAACTACCAAATCCGGAGCGGAGTAGAGATCATGCAACTCTCGATGTTATCTATCCGCCGGCCGGTGATGACTTGCCTGCTGATGGCATTCTTTACGCTGTTTGGCATTCTGGCTTACCGGGCATTGCCGGTCAGTGAATTACCGCAGATCGACTTTCCGACTATTAACGTCACAGCCAGTTTGTCAGGGGCGTCACCGGAAACGATGGCTTCGGCGGTCGCAACACCACTGGAAGGGCAGCTGGCGACCATTTCCGGTATCGATAACATTAGCTCCTCGAGTTCTCAGGGTATCACCCGGATCACGCTGCAATTTGATCTCGACAGAAATATTGATGCGGCAGCGCTGGATGTGCAGAGTGCGCTCAGCTCCGCACAACGCAAATTGCCCCAGAACATGACGTCATCGCCGTCGATGCGTAAATCGAATCCGGCGGATGCTCCCGTTTTTCTTATTGCGTTGCACTCTGATAGCTTGCCGATTTCTACGGTGACTGAGTATGCCGAAAGTAAGCTGGCACAATCACTTTCTATGCTGCCCGGAGTAGCGCAGGTTTCGGTATATGGTTCGAAACCTTACGCGGTTCGTATTCAGGCTGATCCGGATAAACTGACCGCCCATAATCTGGGACTGGATGAGCTGGCCACCGCGGTTGCAGATAATAATGTTAATCAGCCACTGGGTGATCTGGACGGTGAATTCCGTAGCTTAAGTCTGAAGAGTAACGGACAGCTTAAAAATGCAGCCGCATACCGTAAGCTGGTCGTTGCTTACCGCAATGGCGCGCCGCTTTATCTTTCCAGTATCGCGAATGTGCTGGATAGTGAGGAAAATACCCGTGTTGCCAGCTGGTTTATTGATAAGCCAGGTATCATTCTCGCGGTACAGCGGCAGGCGGGTGCCAATACGATCAGCACCGTTGATGCTGTACGTCAGGCGTTACCTCAATTTCAGTCGATCCTGCCTGATTCGATCCAGATGGATATCTTATACGATCGCAGCGAGTCGATCCGCGCCTCTATCCATGATGTGCAATTTACCTTGTTACTTTCCTGTGCGCTGGTCGTACTGGTTATCTGGTTATTCCTGCGTAATCTGTCTGCAACCGTGATCCCGGCACTGGCTGTGCCGCTGTCAGTATTAGGTGCGGTGCCGGTAATGTATTTACTGAATTACAGTTTGGATAACCTCTCTTTGCTGGCTTTGACTCTTGCGGTCGGTTTTGTGGTCGATGATGCTATCGTGATGATGGAAAATATCGTCCGCCACATGGAGCAGGGCATGGGGGCGATGCAGGCAGCAAGGAAAGGGGCCCGGGAGATCGGTTTTACCATCTTGTCGATGACGCTGTCGCTGATTGCCGTGTTTATTCCTCTTCTGTTTATGGGCGGGTTGATGGGGCGTCTGCTGCATGAGTTTGCGGTCACCATTAGTGCTGCCATTGCAGTATCAGGTCTGGTTTCGTTAACACTGACACCGATGCTCTGCAGCCGGGTGTTACGGGCGGAACAAACAACCGCAACGCAGGGTCGGTTGTCTCAATGGCTGGAGCGAGGTTTCAGTACATTAACGGAAAGTTACAGCGTGTCTCTGGTTGCCGTTCTGCGCCATCCCCGCTGGGTAATGTTCACTTTTTTTGCCAGCATTGCATTAACGGTGCTGCTGTATCAGCAATTACCAAAGGATTTTTTACCGAGCACAGACAGCGGCCAGATCACTCTGACCACCAAAGCGGCACCGGATACTTCTTTTGCAACCTTATCCCGCATGCAGCAGCAGGTTGCTGAAATCGTGAAGGCGGATCCCAACGTTGCTGCATTTATGTCGTCGGTTGGCAGTACTGGCCCGAATGGCAGTGCCAACGGTGGATCCATGACGATCCGGCTGGTTCCGCGGGAGCAGCGTCTTTCCGCTGATCAGGTGATTGCTGAACTGCGGCAGAAGGTGAACCATATTCCGGGGCTCAGCGTCTATCTGCGTAATCCGCCGTCGATTCGTATCGGCGGCATGTCGACGGCATCCGAATATCAGTTCACCGTCCAGAGTAATGATTTTAATGAACTGACGCAGTGGCATGATCGTTTCCTTACGGCAATCAGAGCGATTCCGGGGCTGCGTGATGTGACCAGTGACCAGGAGGTCGTTGGTGCCGGTCTTTCCGTGGCCGTAGATCGCGATAAGCTTGCCAGCTACGGATTGACGTATAGTCAGGTTGAAACGGCACTGCAGAGTGCATTTGCCGCACGTCAGGTGTCTACCATTTATGCTGATACGGATCAGTATGCTGTGATTCTGGAAGTATTACCGGAACGGCAGCAGCAGGCTGCAGATTTAAGCCGGATCCGGGTACGAAATAATGATGGTGTCCTGATCAGTCTGGATACTGTCGCCAGTTTCAAACGTCAGCCCCAGACGCTCACTGTCAATCATCTGGGGACATTACCCGCAGCGACTATCTCTTTTAATATGAGTTCCGGAATGGCGCTTGGCGATGCCTTAAAAGCGTTGGATCAGGTAAAAGAAGAACTGCTTCCGCCAGCCTCAGTAGTCACCAGTTTGCAGGGCAGTGCTGCCGCATTTGCCAGTTCGCAATCCGGCATGATGGTGTTGCTGGTTCTGGCTTTGCTGGTGGTCTATGGTGTGCTGGGAATGCTGTATGAGAGTTTTGTGCATCCGCTGACTATTCTTTCCGGCTTGCCCTCGGCGGGTCTGGGGGCGTTGCTGACACTGTGGTTATTCCAGTTTCCGGTCACACTGTATGCCTTTGTCGGCATCCTGTTGCTGATTGGCATCGTGAAGAAGAACGCCATCATGATGATCGATTTTGCACTGGATCGGGAGCGGGATGGGATGACGCCGGATGATGCGATACATCAGGCTTGTCTGGTGCGTTTCCGGCCGATCATGATGACCAGTATTGCCGCTCTGGCTGGCGCGTTACCGATAGCGCTGGGTTATGGCGCCGGCGCTGAATTACGTCAGCCACTCGGTGTTTCGATCGTCGGCGGATTATTGCTGTCGCAGATTGTCACGCTTTATCTGACACCGGTTATTTATCATTATCTGGCACCATGGCACGCTAAGCTGAATTTCCGCTCTTAATGATGATGAACACTGGCTGCTGTCGGCACCAGCGATAACTGCCAGTGTTTTACCGCCCATTTCAATAATGCTTCTGCACTCATATCAGCGGCCTGTTCCGGCAGCGGCTGGCCCAAAAAGGCCAGAGCCCGGCACAGCGTTGCAGCCACCGGTAATTCTTCAATCGATGGTGCATGGTTTTGTTTTGACAGTTTCAGACCATTATCCTGCAGTGCCAGTGGCAAATGCAGCCAGTCCGGTACTTTCCAGCCGAGTTGCTGATACAAGGTGATCTGCCGAACCGTCGGATCCAGTAAATCAGCGCCCCGCACCACTTCGGTAATGCCACTGTCGGCATCATCAATTACGACCGCCAGATTATAGGCAAATAAACCATCCCGGCGTTTCAGAATGAAATCTTCGCTGGCGAGACGTGGTTCAACTTCAACCAAACCTAACAATTGATCATGAAAGGAGAGGCAGGGAGCATCGACTTTCAGACGTACGGCAGCATTCTCAGGCGGATAATGCCGGTTACGGCAGGTGCCGGGGTAGAAACCACCAGCAGCCTGGATCTGTGCCCGGGTACAGTGGCAATGATAGGTTTTTCCCTGCCGGTATAAGTCATCCAGCACAGCCTGATAGCGTTCATGGCGCTGACTCTGATACATCACCGCACCATCCCAGTACAGGCCGAATTGTTCCAGTGTACGTAAAATACCTGCAGCCGCGCCGGGTTGTTCTCGTGGCGGATCGAGATCTTCGATGCGTACCAGCCAGCGTCCTTGTTGTGAACGGGCACGCAGATAACTGCCAACTGCAGCAATCAGAGAACCGAAATGTAACGGGCCTGATGGGGAAGGGGCAAAGCGTCCGATATAAGTCATAGCGTCAAGTTTATAAAATAACAAAAGGGAGCCGCAGCTCCCTTGTCATCTTGTTGCAATTTAGCCAACCAGCTGTTTTTCTTTGATTTCAGCCAGTGTTTTGCAATCGACGCACAGTTCAGCGGTCGGGCGCGCTTCAAGGCGACGAATACCGATTTCAACACCGCAGGATTCGCAATAACCGAAGTCATCTTCTTCCAGCTTTTTCAGTGTCTTTTCGATTTTCTTGATTAATTTACGCTCACGATCACGGGCACGTAATTCCAGCGCAAATTCTTCTTCCTGTGCTGCACGGTCTACCGGATCCGGGAAGTTAGCCGCTTCATCTTTCATATGATCAACGGTACGGTCAACTTCTTCACGCAGCTGGTTTTTCCATGCTTCCAGAATTTTCCGGAAGTGCTCTTTCTGCTGGTCATTCATGTACTCCTCACCAGGGGCTAACTGATAAGGGGTGACGCCCGCGATGGCCAGCGGTCCCAGAGATTTTTTGTTATCTTCTGCTGACATGCCTATCTCCTACTTTTACATGACACAGCACGTCACTGTGTGCTGGCGATGAATTTTGAGGCCGGTATCTATATCAGATGCAGCCTCGCCTCGCAAATCCGTTGGCAAAAAATGTTAGCCAAGCCTGAAACTTCATCACAACCTCACATGAAATGCCTGATTCCCGATTGTGATTTCAAACAGGCACCACTTTATGGGGACTCGGTATTACCATTTCAATGCTATCGGCAAAATAATTTCTCAAAATGAGAATTGATAACATGTACTGGTTTTCTACTATTTTAGTCCCGCATGGTTATGAATGTCCGGTTATATAGCAGAAATATGAACTATTGCTGCTTTTCATCAACTGATTGATTAAGTAACGGCCAGCGCCGTAATGGCTTATACCAGACACCGTCGGCAGCGGAGATCGATTCATACAAAATGAACTCTGAAACCTGCAATCGCAGGGCAGGCGCAGGGCGCTGCGTCATAGCGCGCGCGTTACGAAACAATGTGATATGAGGGCGATAATCTGTGCTGACAGGCAAGCCAAGTTGTGTCAGCGATTCCCCTAAGCGGTTTACCAGATGCAGCAAGGGCGGGGCAGGGTGTTGTGGTCCCAGCCACAAGCAGTGGGCATGACGAAATAAACCGTATTGATCCAGTTTTAGCTCAAAGGGCGGACTGCGGAGTTCTGCGGCAACCTGATAAAGTTGCCGCAGAATATGCTCGTCCTGCATGCCCAGAAAATGTAATGTGAGATGGAAATTGTTTGCATTGACTGGTTTGCGGTGTCCTTCTTCATGCAGTTGTTGCTGACAATGATGTAAGGCGCTGGCCACTGATTGTGCCGGTAGTGCAAAAAAGAGACGGCGTTGCATCAGCTATCCGCTTTGCCGTTATAAAGTTTACCGCCTTCCTGCAAATAGAGTTCAAGTACGGCTTTTCCTGCCGGTTGTTGCACATTACGGCTCACTTCAATCCCGGCGCTACTCAGATACTCATACGATTGTTCAAATACGGGGCCTTCGTCAAAACCAATAGCGCGGGCATCTTCTCCCGTAGCGGCGCAGACCAAACGTTTGACACCAGACCAAAGGATTGCCCCCATACACATGGCACATGGTTCACAGGAGGTGAATAGTTCATATTCGCCGGACTGGCTGTTCAGGCTGAACTGTTGCAGGCGTTGCTCACCCAGCATGATGGCCATGACTTCGCCATGCAGCGTGGAGTTATTCTGTGCTACAACCTGATTTACACCGACGCTTAATAAGACGCCGCTTTGACGATGGACAATGATGCTGGCGAACGGGCCACCGGTGCCACGCAGAACATTCTGACGTGCCAGTTCAATCGCCAGGGTCATTTTTTCTTCATCGGAATGCAGGGCTTGTTGCCAGTCCACTACCTGATTGATCCAATCCGGCAGATGAATGGCCAGCTGAGCTTGCGGGGCCTGGGTAATTGCTGTGCAGTGGTGTTGACACACGACCTGTGACTCCTCATTTAAACAATCAGCGAGGCGGCATAGTAGCATTGTTGCAGCAATAAAAAAGCGGACGATGCTGCCATCATCCGCTTATGGGTGATTAGATAAAGTTAAATAGCGGTGCCGTAATAAGCGGCAGTATAAAGTGCTTTAACATCAGCTACAGTCGGTTTGCCCGGGTTAGTCAGTGTGCAAGGATCTGCGTGTGCATTCGCACTCATACGATCCAGTACATCGCGGAATTTGGTTTCAGCAAAATCCACCTCATCACACGCTTTGAAACAGCATGGAATGCCTAGTTTGGCATTCAGTTGCCGTACGGATTCCGCCAGATCAGTCAGACCCAGCAATTTCTCCACCCGATCATATTTATCGCTGAACCGGCGATTAAAGTTGATGATATAAGGCATCAGAATGGCATTTGCCAGACCATGAGTGACACCGAATTCACCACCGATTTTATGTGCCAGAGAATGTACCAGACCTAAAGACGCATTGGTAAATGCCATGCCTGCCAGCGCAGACGCATTGTGCATGTTGAATCTGGCTTCTTTGTTATGCGGATCGCTATACGCTGTTTCCAGATTTTCCAGCACCAGCTTGATGGCTTCAATGGCATAAGGATCTGTGAATGATGTCGCAGCGATAGACGCAACAGCCTCGGTTGCATGAGCCAGTACATCCATACCGGTATTTGCTGTGATATGCGGTGGCATCAATTCAGGCAGAGCCGGATCAAGGATCGCCAGATCAGGCACCATATCGGCTGCTACAATCGGGTATTTGATATGATTTTCGGTGTCAGTAATAACAGAAAACGCAGTGATTTCTGAAGCGGTGCCGCTGGTGGAAGGGATTGCAACAAAACGGGCTTTATTACGCAGAGGCGGCATAGAGCCGACAGCAATAATATCTTCAAATTTCAGGTGAGGATGTTCATAAAAACACCACATCACTTTGGCCGCATCCAGCGCCGAACCGCCACCAATTGCGACAATCCAGTCAGGTTCAAACTCCAGCATTGCTTGCGCGCCGCGTTGAACAGTTGCTACTGACGGATTAGGTTCCACGCCATCAATGACGATACTGGTCATGCCGGCTTTTGCCAGCAGTGCCTGTGCCTGCTCCAGAAAACCAAAGCGCTTCATTGAACTACCACCGGTGACCAGTGCTGCTCGTTTGCCTTTTAATGTACTAAGGGTTTGAAGGGCATTTTCGCCATAGACGATATCGCGGGGAACAGAAAAGTGCATTACGCTCATGAGGAGCTCCTGTTATTAACTTGATAATGAAAGATGTATATCAAATGAGATTTTAATGAGTCTCATGTTGATATCATCTTCATTCAGAACAGGAGGTGCGTCTTTGATTTACTTAACAGAATTTTTATTTTAATTATTAAAATTCAATAAGTTTTTTCTATATTTGAAGCTTGTTGTATTCAGCGTGCAGAGTGCGCTGCATGATACGAACTGTGTTGGTAAAAAGTAATTAATTGAGAACAATAGACATTTTGCAACAGGCTACATACCAGCAATATGCTGAAAGGCAGAAGCTGCATTCTGATCTGCATATTGGTGCATTAACCAGTTGTGCATGGCATTTGCCGACATTAATCCGGTCTGGCGTTTCCACAGCGGCTTTTTACGCTGATCATTACCTTCCAGAGGTTCATAGCAGATCCAGCTGTTTTGTTGATGACCAAGGTGTTTTGATACGCTGATATTATTTGAAATATTAATAAACATAAGTTTCCTTTAATAATTATGTGCCCATGCCGGGCTGCTAATTTTTAGTTTGGTTAAAGATAAATACACATGTAAGTGCTAAAAGCAAAATGCAGAGATAACGTCCATAAGATGGAAGGCTGTGCCGGAACAACGAGACTTTCTAGAGATGATTTAGAAGAGACGGTGTAGCGAGAAAAGACAACGCAGTTATTACTTAATCATTGAGCAGAATCTAATCTATAGGGTTATCGCCCGCATAGCAAGTGCATTTAGTGAATTATTTTAGTAAATGCACTTGCTACCCACCAAAATTCAGATCATTGAGTTTCTGGGGAGGTGATTATTCGAATTAATCCGGCTCAGGCAAATGTAGTCACTACCAGATAAGATGTGTAACCCGAAAAGCAGCCCAGCAGTAAAATTCCGCCGGATCGGCTGATCATTTTTTTCTTTCTCATGCCAACACCGAATATGAATAATGACAGGGTTAGTAACGTCATTACCAGGATATCGCGGGATAAAATTTCAGGATCGGTCTGCTGTGGTGAAATTGAACCGGCTATACCAACAACCACCAGTGTATTGAAAAGATTTGAACCGATAATGTTGCCCAAAGCGATGTCGTCTTCACCTTTGCGTGCTGCAACAATCGAAGAGGCCAGTTCTGGTAAGGAGGTTCCAATAGCAACAATAGTCAGGCCAATAATTAAATCACTGATGCCAAGTTGTTGCGCGATGCTGACGGCTCCCCATACCAGAAACCGCGAGCTGATGATCAAAATAATTAACCCGCTAATCATCCGGAATAATGCAAGGCGAACAGATATGTTCGGCTGACTTGATAATTCGGTATTCATTTCATCAGCGAAAGCATCGCTTCGCTGTTTCATGCCTTGCCAGACAGTCCAGCCCATCAGCAGAAGAAAAATGACAATCAGCATGATGGCATCAAGTCTGCTCAGCACGCCATCCCATAGCTGATAGATAGCGACACCGGTTATGGCTGTCAGGATTGGTAATTCTTTACGTAATATCTGTGAATGAATAGTAATCGGACAAATGACTGCAGTCAGACCAAGAATTAAGGCGATGTTAGTAATATTGGAACCGTAAGCATTACCTAGGGCGATGCCGGGATTTCCCTGTATGGCTGCCAGCGCAGATACTACCATTTCCGGCATTGAAGTACCGAAACCGACAATCACCATACCAATCAGTAGCGGGGGCATTCCAAAATAGCGAGCTGTTGCCGCTGAACCGTCAACAAACCGCTCGGCACTCCAGACCAGTACAACCAGACCTAATATTATAGCTAGTAATGGCATAGCCATTTGATTCATCCCATAACAGACGGATTATTAAAAATAATAACGAATATAAACGGATACTTCATTTCGGAAAAACAAATAGTGTATGGCAGGAATTATGAGTGGTTATTTCGTACGCATGCTGAGCTAACGCAGCATGCGTACGAAATAAGGTCGCGAAATGCGACCTCGTTCGATTAACGGGAACTCCCCGTTAGCTGGGTACGACACTGTCAACTGATTGAGATAATGCAGGATGACAGTGACAAGAAATGAATAATTGTTATTCACCTGGTGTTACATCAATAGATCTTAACATTTGCTTCAATTGCGCAATCCCGTCTTCACCAGGAAGAGAAACGGCCACATTGAGTATATTGGGAGTAACTTTTTCTTCTGACCATGGACATGATGCTGTAATAACCCTGATTGGATAACCATGGAAATGAGGCAATACAAGGTCATGACTAATAAAATGCGCTTTTTGTAATTTTTCAACATTAACCATAAGTGCTCTCCTGTGGTTCACTGAATCTTTGTTATAACAGACCTAATCCTCCCTGAATCAAACTTACATCACCAAAATTAACTTTAATTGACGGCCAACGCAGTCGGGATGGTATCTATCTCGCATTCTGAGAAAAATACTGATTGTTTTCAAAAGAGTTAGTTGTGTTGCAATACAGGCTGATCAGTGAGTTAGGAGCACCACATGCTGAGCATGTTCCTTTGGGAATAACGGCTGGAGTGTCGATTGTGCAGACCTTTGGCGGGATCTCGGATTTTTCCAACACCATCGCTACCTCATTCTTTAGTAACAGCAAAATTAGCTCTGGTGTTCTAGTGTTGCTAATAGTGTAGCTAAAAGTATAGATTTCAATGGATGCCAATGAAAGTTGCTGGGCAATAAAAAACCCGCAAAGCCTTTCAGCTAGCGGGTTCAATGTATGTTTTGAAACATTCTGGTACTGTTCAAAACCAATTTTTGGTGGAGCTGGCGGGATTTGAATTGGTTTTTTAACTATTTGATATTAAATGAAATGCTATAGTTTGAATTTTATTGGTGTTACTACCAGTGTATCTAAAATTGATTGCTGGAAAAAACATCAATTCCGATGTCGATTGTAATCCCACCGCTATTCAAGTAATTATACATCAACACCGTTTGCGGTGCGCCCCCGTTAATCACTTTGTAGCAATCGGTCTATGTTAAACTAAGACCAATCACCTCAGGTTTCATAAATCGTCATGCATCTGTCTGATTATCAATTTCTACAAGAAATAGCAGCGTTAGATTTTGTTGATGCGATCTATTTGTTTGGCTCCAGAGCTAGGGGCGATAACCGAGATCGTTCCGACATCGATATCGCCATTCAATGCCCGAAAGCGACACAGAAAGACTGGTTGTCAATTCTTCATATTGTGGAAAACGCGGATACGTTACTGATGATAGACTGTATTCGTTTGGATGAAGAACTGACGACAAGCCCGCTGTATCAGCAGATAGAAGAGGATAAACAACTGATTTATGAACGTGCAGCTTAATATCAATGCATTAGAGAATACTTTAACACGCCTGAATGAATCTCTACAGTTTGATTTATCCCAACCTTTGGTAGTTGATGCTTGTATCCAACGATTTGAGTTTTGCATCGAGCTGACATGGAAAACCCTGAAAAGATGTCTAACGATTGAAGGGATTGAAGCGAATACGCCCCGTGAATGTATCCAGCAGGCCTACAGTATTCATTGGATCAACGATGAATCAGCATGGCTGAGTATGCTGAAAGACAGAAATCTCACGTCTCATACTTACAAAGAAGATCTGGCATTAGAAATCTACCACCGCTTGCCTCTACATTACCAAGCAATGGCTGATTTATATCAATTACTCAGTCGCCGTTTTTCAGAATGAAAATAATGTATGGTTTCTGAATGGACGTATAGATTAGAACAGATCAAACAGTGAACACATTGATCAAATTCAGCCGCTGATTAAAGCATTTCAATACAGACTCAATATGCTCAGAAGGCATATATGACGTTTGATATGTCTCTCTGACTATTTCTGCATCTTGATTGATTTCGGCAATGATCTTCTTGAGCAGTTTTTCATTTAAACCAATCGATTGACCGAACAACACAAAATCTAATCCAATATATTGGCCGTAAATTGAATCAAATCCGGGAGCTAATTCGCCATTAACCTCGTCGTCCAGTATCGGTAACGCCAGATAAGCTGAATTGAAAGTAGATGGATAAGGTGCTGTCGTTACAAAATCATAGACCGGTGCTAATTCGTCCGGTGCAGTCTCTGGTCGTAATAGGCTGAAGTTGCGTAAATGCAGGTCGTTATTCCCGAGTAAATAAGCGTAGATGACTTGGCGAAAGTAGGTGATTTTGCTGCGAACGCCCGGAACAATTTGTGCGATAAACCGGCCAATCATGGCGTATGAGACAGTTTGTTCGCCGTTCTGTACCCCGTATTTATCGTCTATCTTCATGGCACCATCTAGCTGCTCTTGTTGGATA
>RRZU012621114.1_pt1 | contig 16811 bp, 21 predicted proteins | sample 2165561 | NCBI WGS metagenome assembly RRZU01 (sample SAMN10456909, study PRJNA506462) | wastewater metagenome | isolation source: wastewater sludge | place: USA: Moscow, Idaho | reverse complement strand
TCATTGTGACATCGTGGAAACAGGAAATGATTCTTACAGATTCAAGCATCGAAAAAAGAACATAAAAACTGATTAACCAACTAAACCAGGTGGAAATTCTTAGACGCTGATGCCTGGAAAGTTTTCAACGCTGATTGACACTCCTCACTATTGGGTGGGCTTTATTGCACCACTACTTTGGCACTTCGATGTCGTTTAGGGTAGTGGGCGCGTCCATTCCATTATTTTTACACCGCTATTTACAGGCATCATTAAATTAGAGAAAATCGACGCCATCGAGTAGGTATTCACGATAAATTTACCCAAAATGCCCGGTTGCAAAAAAAAGATTATTTACAATGTTAACATTGTAAATTCTTCTATGAAAATGTTATGTTATTCGATAAATTGGATTTTCCAGGAAAATTCGTTATAAATACTCCGCAACATTACTGAGATTTTTTCAGCTTGCCTGAAATACATATGCAAACCGCTATCGACAATATGTTCAAACCAGTTCAAGACTGCTTGAAGATTAGTAGTATTACATTTTACAACGTCAAATTTCGCTAGTAACTCATCTCTACTGCCTGATTCTCACTTTAGCCTCAAGACTTTAGGGAAGCATGTTTCAGGGCAGTATCCAGCCGTGTCAAGACATCCTCGGTCATTCGGGTACGCAAGACACTGCCAAGTGTACGCAGCCTTGATGCCAGCTGCTCCGGCAGAGAATCACCATCTTCCGGCAGCACGCTGTTGGCAATTGCTACTACATCTGTTGGCATCGACCTTTTCTCATCGCGCTGAAGATATTTTGTCAAAGCTGCTACATTATTTATCTGTGCTGTTGGCCACTGGTTCGCATGTTTTTGCAAAATGATCTTTAAGCCATCCTGCAAGTCGAAATAATGGTCTCGGGTGGTTTCGGATGCGATAAGTCCGCCGCCGTTGAAATACCAATCGCGAAAGGAAAGCGCGAGATCCTCGAGGTCAGTGTAGGAAAGGGACTCTGGTCTTGGATATTTCGCAAGAACGATCATGCGCTTGCACAAATCCATGTAGCTTTCGATCCTGCGGGTACGCAAATCCTTATCGTATTCGAGCTGTAAGGCTTGGAACAGTTTAAGCTGTTCAATCTCTTTGGTTTTCTTCCAATTGATGAAGACGGCGAGAATCGAGGCAAACAGGGCGATCAGAGCGGTAACGATGTTCACTGTTGGTTCAGTCATAGAGGAGCTCCTTCATGAATTAATTGCCACCCAGATCTCCTTGCTTACGCTGGCTTGTTATAGTTTTTCAACCATAACAGGAACAGAGAGGAAATTGATATCCCAACGATAAAAACCACCATCGCTGCGCAATAGGAGTTCTCTCGTGCGGCGGGGCGATACAACGCTAAAAAATCCACACGGCCAACACGGCTAGATAGATGATCCCGGCACAGCCAAGCTCATTGATAAACCCCAGAATTCCCGGCGAGCGGATAGCGAATTGTCCTTTTACATCTTCCATTTGTTTTTCAAGCTGTGTGCTTGCATAAATGATATAGGTGAATTTCCGAATCCCATACAGTTCGAAGCAAAACAAACCCAATACAAAGGAAATCCTAAACGACCCATTGGCATAATAATAAAACAATATCATTAAATTTGTCGGAATTCGGGATGGAAAGGAATATGCTGCAGGTTGCCAACGGCAAAAAACTCAACAACTTCGTACGAAAATCATCTATGGCTCGATAGCTGTTACAAAGTTCTCTATAAATAGTTCTTATATTTTCTTCATCTTTTGTGTTGATATTTTTTTCTGACATAGGTGGTTTACTCCGTCATTCAAGCTCTATTTGGCACTGCTCAACTCAATGGCCTCAATCCATCGGACTGGCTTAAAGATATCTTAAAAAAACTGCCAATCTGGCCTAATAGTCGAATTGATGAGTTGTTACCTTTGGCACCTGAATTCATTGAATCACTATAATAGAAAATTAAAAGATGGTAGCGTTAGACGCATACGATTTACCAACGCCGGTTGGGCCGGTAATCAGGATATTGATGGGTTTTTTCACCCATTGGCAGTCACTTAGTTTTTGTAGCAGGGTTTTATCCAGTCCTCGACTCGCTTGATAATCAATGTCTTCCAAACAAGCTTGTTGTTTGAGTCGTGCCTGACGTAACCGGTTGGTCAGTTGGCGATTGTCACGTTCGGTGATTTCTCGATCAACCAGAAGACCTAAACGTTCTTCAAAACTGAATTGCGTTATATCGGCGCATTGCATTTGCTCTTCTAATGCATGACACATGCCATTGAATTTGAGCATCTTGAGTTTATCCAGGGTGGGATGATTTAACATGGTTGTTTCCTTTTGATTTAATGGTAGTAACCTGGGCCGCGAATATTGTCATGGTGCTGCGGCAAATTCTGCGCCGGTGATTCTTGCAAAGGTTGGCTATCCAGGTTATTTTTTAAGATGGATTCAATACTTTTATAACGGTGGGTTCCAAGTATAAGTGCGCGCCGACAAGCTGCTTCCAGGCGCTCGGGATGATATGTTTTGGCTAACCGCAAAATACCCAGACAGGCACGATAACCTTGTTGGGGATGCCGCCGTGAAGTCAGGATGGCAGTAATCACCTGAGTGGTTGCTAGGCCTATTTTATCGGCCCAAAGATAAAACCGTTGTGGCGACCAGTCGCCGTATTTACGATGCGCTTCTGGCATGTGTTCATTCAAGGTGGTATGTCCGCCTTGTCGTGCTGAGCGCGGATGACTGGCTACGCGTTGACCACGGTGAAACATCTCGATTGTCCGCTGGGTCAGCCGCGCATCCAGGGTCTGCTTGATCAGGGTATACGGGACGGAATAGTAATGACCATCCACTTCGACGTGGTAATCGATGTGTACGCGGACTTTCTTCCATTCTGCATAGACATAAGGCTGAACTGGTAAATGATTCAACGCCGGGTAATCCAGGGTTTTAAAGAGGTGTTCACGAGACCCGGGTAATTTCTTGAACGACCGTTGATTTAAGCGAATAAGGAGCGTCTGGATAGACTGGTTCAATTCCAATAAGGAGAAGAACGTCTGATGCCGCAGTGCGGCCAGTATCCAGCGCTCTACGATTTGCACTCCGACTTCTACTTTGGATTTATCTTTGGGGTGACGTACGCGTGCAGGCACCACGGCAACACCATAATGAGCAGCCAAATCCTGATAGGTGGGGTTAATATCCGGCTCATACCGATGTGCCTTAGTGACACCAGACAGCAAATTATCGGGCACAACAACCTCAGGTGTGCCACCTAAATAAGTAAAGGTGCGCTGATGGGAGCTGATCCAATCCGGTAAAGCTTGAGTCCAGGTGGCCTCTGCATAGGTGTAATTGGCTGCACCCAGTACCGCGACAAAAATCTGAGCGTAGCGAATTTCACCACTACCTGGATCGACAATGGGAACCGTTTGGCCAGCATAATCGACAAACAATTTCTCGCCGGCCCGATGAGTCTGACGCATGACCCAGTCTTGTTTTCCTAACCACAACCGATATTGGGAACAGAACCAGCTGTATTGATAGCCTTGATCATGGCGTTCCCGATATTCTTGCCAGAGCAAAAATAAAGTGACACTTTTCTTCTTCATCTCTTGATGAACTTCGGCCCAGATCGGTATGACTCGTTCCGGAACTGAACCTTTGTGCGGCTCTGGAAACAATATTTGTTCCAGTTTGGCATCATCCCATTCATCTGATAGCGGCCAGGATATTCCGGCCTGCTCGGCTCGCCGCAGGTATTCGTTAACCGTGGGACGAGCAATGCCACAGCTGTGAGCAATCTTTCTGTTACTTAGGCCGTTAGCCCATTTCAGACGCAATATTTCTTTTATCTTACGCATGGATAACCTCTTTGCTGGCATCTCAATCCTCTTCACGATGATGAAAAGAATCAGGATGCCGTGTTTAGTTATCCTACGTCGGTTTCGCTATGCCTCCCTAAAATCAGGGTGGCAGGAATCAATGGATTGGATGGCAGCTTTCGTTTGGAATGGGTGGCAGCTTTGCCGTGGAATCAGTGGCAGCTTTGGTCTGGAATATGCAATGAGAGTTTTTAGCCGTCTATATCGTTGGTTTTTCGACAATCTGCAGGTTAATGTCTCGCGTCAATTATCTTGGCCGCTTTGGCGACAATTATGATGGCCGGCGCATTGACTCATTAAAAAACATACTACTTAGGAGCCGTTGCCTCATCTAAAATCAAACCAACTTGAAACAATAAGAAAGGAGATTTAGATGATGATGAAATCAATGAGTCTGGGTGCTCGTAGGGAGTTACAGTCAATTATCAAGCAGAAGTATCATAATGCAAGTTGGGCGGACAGGAGTAAGTTATTGGATGGATTTGTTGCTGCCACAGGTTACGAGCGGAAATATGCCATTCAGCTGTTGAACAGTGCTGAGATGCCAATCCTACCAAAGAAGCGGCCAGCATCTCAGAAGTATGATGAACAAGTACGACAAGCTTTAATTTCAGTCTGGTATACCACTAACCAAATTTGCTCAAAGCGTCTCGTGCCGTTTTTACCGCAGCTGGTAACGACCATGGAGCATCATGGCCACTTACGGTTACCAGCAGATGTGCGAGCACACCTGCTCAGCATCAGTCCCGCAACTGTAGATCGCATGTTGAGGCCGGAGCGAGAGAACATCAAGAGAAGCATCAGTACCACGCGTCGTGGTAATCTCTTAAAGCATCAAATTCAGGTAAGGACATTTGCTGATTGGGACGATGTCACTCCAGGTTTTCTGGAGGCTGACTTGGTCGCGCACTGTGGTGGAAACACTAATGGCGCTTTTTTAAACACACTGGTTTTGGTTGACATATCCACGGGATGGTTAGATGCATGCCATTGCTGCGAAAGTGCGCCAGTGATGTTATTGACGGTTTGCGAGTCGCTGACGAATTATTGCCATTTCCCTTGCAAGGGCTAGATACTGATTGCGGTAGTGAGTTTATCAACTATGACTTGCTAGACTACTGTGAAGATAGATTTATTACCTTTACTCGGGCGCGAACACACCGTAAGAACGACCAGGCTCATGTTGAGGAAAAGAACGGCTCGGTAGTGCGTAGACTGGTGGGTTATGACCGATTCGAAGGTCGAGAAGCCTGGGAAGCGCTGGCTAAATTGTATTGCGTACTGAGGAAGTATGTTAATTTCTTCCAACCATCACTGAAGCTGTTAGCGAAAGAACGGCAAGGGGCTAAAGTATCAAAGAAATACGATAAAGCAAAGACGCCATTTCAACGAATTCTTCTCTCTGAGCATATTAGTCAAGCAAAGAAAGATTCGTTAACTGCAGAGTATAAAACACTCGACCCTGTCAATATACTGACTCAGCTAGAAATGCTACAAGATAAGTTATGGGAATTTTCCTGGAACAAAAACGGCAGTGCAAAATCCAGTTTTGTCGTCAGCAAAGATGATATTAACGATCAAAATATGCAACCGAGGAAGTGCGGTAATTTACATCGTCATTATCACACAAGTGAAAAGGTAGACTTAAGAAAAGCTCCTCGCACTTGGCGAACGAGAAAAGATCCTTTTGAAAATGTTTGGGATGAGATTCGATTGCGGCTAGAGCTGATGCCAGAGACTACAGCCAGCGGAATTATACAGTGGATCATGGGAAAATACCCAAACCAGTTTTCCACTGGTCAAACCCGGACTCTGCAAAGAAGAGTTGCACAGTGGCGCCAGGAACAAGAAAGTCATGAAAAAACATTGCGAGCACTCATGGTTAATCAAATGGCACCTCCACCGACTTTCTCCAGTATAGATGCAGACATTCAGACTAACTTGGATTGTGGGAAAAAGGATGTAGCAAAATCACTTAATTGCTGACATGATCGTACTGTAGGTATACTGGGTAAGCACTACTCGCAGGCCTTGAAACTAAACTTTTTGTGATGAGGTGTGCCGCTAAAATAGTAGTATGATTTTTGATTGAGGCAATACGGACCGGACAGGTTAATTGTCGTCTAATAGGTTAATCACTTGACGCTTGATCTAGACTCAACGGTGATGACGCGTTACGGGCAGCAGGAAGGCGCGGCTCGTGGTTACAACCCACGAAAACCGGGACGTTGCTCACATCATCCGCTGATGGCCTTTGTTGCAGACACACGCATGATTGCGAATCTCTGGTTGCGGCCAGGTAACAGCCATAGCGCCAATAATGTGCTTTCGTTTTTGGATGATAGCCTGGATAAGTTGGGCGATAAGCGAGTCGCATTGCTTCGAGCTGATAGCGGTTTTAGTGAACGGGCATTTCTGGATGATTTGGATCGGCGCGGTATGAATTATTTAATTGCATTACGCTTAAACCAGCCCTTGCAGAGAGCATTAGTCGATGAAACAGGTTGGTGGAAATTGGATGATAGTATTGAGTTAGTTCGCTTTGATTACCAGGCACCGAGTTGGGACGAGCCACGTCGGGTCGTGGGTATTCGTCAAAAAATAGACGAACATGCTAACGCCAAGGGCAAACAACTCTCCTTATTCGTAGATGATGCTGTTTTTTCTCAGTATCGTTATAGCGTGATCGTCACCGATATAGACTTGCCTGCAGCAGAACTTTGGCGTTTATATCGTGGTCGTGCAGATTGTGAAAACCGCATCAAGGAACTGAAATATGACTTTGGCGGAGATAGCCTCAATCTCAAGAGCTTCTGGGCTACCGAGGCGGCTTTGTTAACGGTCATGATGGCTTACAATTTAATGAGCCTGTTTCGTCAGGGGGTAATGAGAAGCAACACCGTTTCTGATAAGCCGGATGTTCAGCACACCCTAAAAACGCTACGCTACAAGCTCTTTGCCAAAGCAGCTTACATCACAAATGACGGGCGAAAGAAAATCATAAATATGGCCGTTGCTATGCAACATCGTGAGTGGTTTGAAGGGCTCTGGGACAAGTCCAAGTCCTTTGATTTGCCCGTCAAATTTAAGCCCGTCTTCTCTCCTTAGAAAGTTCTAATGGAAAATCTGGGATAAATGCACTGATTTTTAATGATCATAGCGACCGCGAATGTTAAAATAGCATTTGGATTTTGCAGAAATTAGAATATGGGCATTTATAAGATGCGCTTACCTTACGATACAACTATCTCCTCAAGATACGTTTGAGTGGCCAACACCTGAAACATCGGGATTATGGTGGAAATTTGTAGAGGAGTATCAACCCGCATCTGAATCTACTTGGAATGTATGGTAATCCTCTTCTATATTAAAGGTGCAATACAGTAGAATTTTCTATCCTAAACGAAGAGGAATTTTACTGATGAAGAAGCAGCGATTTACGGAAAGCCAGATTATGCAGATATTGAAGCAAGCTGAGGGTGTAATGCTTCACAAAAACAGGACAGTTTATTTGTTACCTACATACAGTAACTATGCGGGTAATTAACGCACATACTGTAAGGCCTTTGCAAAATCCTAAGTCTTAAAAACTTTTATTACTTAAATACAATGTGTTGAAAATAACAAAGTAAACTTTTGCAAAAGTCTCACTGTATGTCTGATATGCATGTAGTTATAGTGTAATTATGGGGGTGTATATTATGCACATATCATCGAAACAGAATGTTTCAAAACGTCGTCCTGTCAATCTGACTATTCGAGAAGATTTGCTGGAGAGCGCAAAGTCTCTTAATCTTAATACATCTAAGGCAGCAGAGGCGGGTATAGAAGACGCAATTAAAGAAATCCAAACCAGTAAATGGCTTGAATCAAACAAAGAAGCTCTTTTAGCTCATAATTTGAGGGTGGAAAAAGAAGGCACATTATTAAAACCTGATTGGATACCTGAATAGTGGCACGGTTTGATGTTTATGAATATAAGAGTAAGTCAGTTCCATTCGTACTGGATGTGCAGGCGGATTTATTATCTGATCTTATGACATGCATTGTTGTGCCGTTGGTTCCTGAATTTACAGCTAGGAATGAGATTGCTTCCAAGCTAAAACCAGTTATTCAAATTCGAGAGGAAAACTATATTTTAATGACAACGGACATAGCTGCTATTAAAAGAAAATCACTTGGAAAGTTCGTTGAAAATATTGAAAAAAAACACCGCCAGGATATTATCGAAGCGATTGATTTTCTCTTTCAGGGGTTCTGATTCTTTGATAAATGGAGAGGTGAAGGCGCTAAGTGGAGACAACAGGAGAGCAGTAAATCAATTGAATTCTGAAGAACAATCAAGGTTGACGATCGCCATAGAATTTCATAACTTAATGATTATTAAAACTATTAAATTTACTATTTAACATAAAATATATCGCCTAAAACTTATTTAAAGATCGGGGTAATAAGCTTCACAATTACCGCCGGATTACTTAAACAACCTGATAAGATTGTGGATTGTTTTGCCCATAAATCTATCCCTCTTAGTTAGGGTTCAAATGTCTCCGTCCACTCATTTGCCAAGCTCATCACGGCGCCGCTTATCGATATTAAGGCAAGCATTAGCGAACTCATTTGAGGATTAAAAATATCGTTGTGATCTTGACACAAATTGCCAGGAATTTGAAATATCCATGCAAGTTCACTCTTATCGGGTGTCTTGGAACATAATTTATAGCGCATATGTTTGAGAGTTCTTTCATGACACCCACCTATCGGTAAATCAATGAAGAAATTTGGTGATTTTGCTAATTTAGGGTCTGGTAGACGTATACAGTGCCAGCATTGACCAAAGTCGATTTTTTTTGATTTTGAGTGAGGATCGCATATTTCAGGCTGTAATTCAGTGAATATGTGGGTAAAAAGATCGGGGTTGTGTCCATCGGTCATGTGAAATTTTCTTGCGAAGCGCCAGGCGATCCCTGTGTCGTAATCTTCTAATGACGTAATGGAAATTAGGATGGGCGGATCGTAACAAATACCAGAATCAGGTGTTCCAGCTATTCTCCGCCATTCTTTTTTTTCTAATAACTCTTTTATTTTATAGGCAATCTCTGAGTCTGCGGCGGAGTTTAAGGCAATGATAAGGTCGGGAGCTAATATTGATTCGTTGCCACGTTTTAGACTAATGATATCATTCTTTACTCTTGGACGACTATCTGAGATGGTTGCTTCGTCGGCCTTGAGGACAGATAAAAATGCAGATTCTACTATTAAAGCGCCCATTGAGTGGCCTGCAAAAATTAGAGGACTGATTATATGGTCATTTTTTTCTTTTAATGGAGATTTGGTTGTATGTATAAGCGAGTGGAAGATTTTACATAGATCAGCTTCAGATCCTATTTTTTCTGCTACTTCGTAACGATTCGAAAAGCTCGCATGTTTTAGAATCGGAATTTTTGATAACCAGCATTCTCGAGGCTCGCCATTCCATGCCAGATAAATACCAATAATTCGTCTTCCCCGACTACCCCCAGAATCATTTCTTTCAGCTTCCCTAAGACAGAGACTGGCGAGCAATTTCCTAAAACTAACAAAGTTTGCGTCATTCCAATCGCCTCCATGGTGCCAACCATGTGCGAAGAGCGTGACGATCACTCCATTATTATTTTTTTCTCGGGCGAATTTAATGTATTGGAGAATTTCGTCAAGTAACTGAGCGTTAACCAATTCTCCGCGATCATTGAGCTCCAGTATAGAGACATCGAACTCCCAGGCATTAGGTTGAAAATTCCGGTCATTTTGGTCTTCTTTAGGTACAAGACTGCGAGGACCAGAAACATTGTTTTCGACTATTTTCATGGTTGTGATCATTGTTAACTCCTTAAACGTTATCAACGTTCAGCTTCAGATTTATACCAATGAGTCGCGGATTAGTTTAAAGCCGTCATTAGGCGGCGTTGCAGTTGTCAAAGCTTTTCGGGTAAATTTACCCAATCAAATTTTTAACGATCTTTTATTCTTAAGCGTATCAATTGGGGTCAACGTGGCTTTTTCCCCATCATATGTAATGGCTACATCTTTGCCAGCAAAAGGTTTGCCATCAACAGCATTTAATTGATGTACAACATAATCCTTGTTAACCTGCTGATAAAAAATAGCGTTCACTTTATCAATATGAATAATTTTCCCTTCATACTGATTTTTATCAACAGGCGTTTTAGCTAAATAAATATTGTAGACCCCCGGCTTGATACCTTCATCAACCTTCTTGATAGTGCCAATTGATTCCCATTCATTATTATTCTGAGTTTGTAGAATCTTTTGTCCATTCATTACAATCATGCGTAACTTTTGAGGTGTCATCATCTCAACTCTTTAACTTTCAATATGTAACTTTTCTTGGTTTTTGACCAATAAGTATTCAAGAAACATTATCCTGTTTCCTGTTGTCCGGCAATTTCATCCAGTATTTTTATAATATCGAATGATTCTGTTCTTGCCATACCATGTAAAAAAGCACTTAATTGTAGTGCACCACTCCCCTTGGCCGAGAAATCGCCATCTTGCAACGCTTTGATGGTGAACTGAACGATATTGGAACAATTTCTACCCTGCTCATAATAATCACTAATCTTGGATTTTAGTAACTCTTTATTCTCATTAGAGAGATCACGCACTAAGTCCTGTGGCTTGAATTTGTCTTTTTTAATCAAATTGTAAATAGAATCCAGCAATGAAAGTGAGGTACTTTGCTTCTGATCGTTGCTGCTAGCTGAGGTGGTATTTGCTTTTCCTTCAGAAGGGGTTACATGATCTTCCATAGAATTAGATGTGTGCGATTTTCTAAGTTTTAAGAATTTGCTAAATTGATATACATCCAATCGAGATATTTCCTCTTGGGTGCTAATTGCCAGCCAAGTGATTACTTCCTCTTTATTGGCTTTATACAGCCTGGTTAAATCATAGAGTGCTGTGACATCAGTGCAACGGCCTGATCGGTATGCCTCTCCTATGGGATCAGGTAGATCAAGGAGTGCAGCATGCATGGTGATATAAGGATTGGTTTTACCAATGAGTCTGGCAATTTCAGACTTGGTTTTCCCGGTTGCTAATTGCCGCCCAATAAAGTCAGCAATCTCTCTGGATGTTAAGTTATCTCGTTGTAGGTTCTCAACCACTTGATCGGCTTCACTGTAATCGGTATCAATGAATGCAGGAATCTTGTTTAGTCCGGCATTGATACTGGCGCGATAGCGTCTAGCGCCATGATTAATGATATAGTTTCCAGGTTTGCTTGGATTTGGGCGTACCGATATGGGTGATTTGACTCCGCGTAATTTAATCGTCTCCGCTAATTCACGTAACGTATCTTTGTTAAATTCTTTTCGGGGTTGATGAGTATCTTCAATGATAAGATTGATGTCAATTTCTGTAGCGCCGATCGGTGCTACAGTTTCTTTTTGGGTTCTGCTTCTGTTTTCTGCTCTATTTGTTGTTAGCTTTGGTTTAACCATTATTATGATTAGATCAGTTATGAAAAGTTGTTAATTATTATTAATCAGTTGCATGAACAAGAAAGTCAATGTAGTTTCTAAAGTTTAAGAATACTTCAAAATTGTAATAAATAAAATACTCTATAGCGAAATTTATTGCGTATTAAAATTAAATTTATTTATAATGAATTATTTTCTCAACTGAGAGGATGAGTGACAACTTATGATGACATCCTATCAAGTCATTTAACGGCTTCATTTTAAATTTGCTTGGTTAAAAACCGCATAATCCATAAATTCTTGGTGCTTATGAGTTAAGCTGCTTAAGCCATAAAAAGCAGGGCTATTATATGTACAATTTAATACTCATCACAAATATTCTACGCATCCTCGATGAAAAAGGCATGACTAAATCGGAATTGGCAAAGAGAGCGGGAGTATCCATCGCATTCTTTACGGATCTGACCAATGACAAGGCAAATCCATCGCTTAGAATTATTGAAGCAATTGCAGAAGCGCTCGAAACCCCTTTACCGATGCTATTAGACAGCTCGGACATGGATGCGGACGGTCTTGAGGCATTGGCTAATCGCAAGCTTAAACATTTGCCCAAGGGATTTGTCTGGAGAGGGGGTGTTCTGAGTGAGTATGAGGCTTATCAGGTTGAGCAGTGGGATAAAAAGAATAGAACATTATTGTCAAGAGAAGCAAAGAAATTAAAAAATAATTAAAAATAGTTGCGCTAAGATTAAATTCGTTATATTGTAATGTCGTGTGTAAGTTGTTGAGGTGTCCACATGACAATGCAAGACCAATTACCAAATATCATAACCGTTAAAGACCGGGCCAAGAGCAAGCTAGAGCGAGACGCCAGGGAAATACTGTCTGCCTTGCAGGATCCCGAAACGGTTGAAATCATGGTCAATGCCGATGGCCGCATCTGGCAGGAGAAACTGGGTCAAAAGATCCAACATATAGGAAATATCCAGGCTGCCCAGGTTGAAGCCGTCATCAAAACGGTTGCCGGATTTCATGGCAAGGAAGTCAATCGATTCAATCCGATGATCGAAGGTGAATTCCCGCTCGATAATTCACGCTTTGCCGGTCAACTACCTCCCATTGTTTCATCCCCCACATTTGCCATTCGTAAAAAAGCCATCAAGATTTTTACGCTCGAACAATATGTGGAAACCAGTTTGTTGTCGCCCAGACACTCTGATGTCATCAGAGATGCCGTGCACAAGCACCGCAACATTTTAGTCATTGGTGGCACCGGTTCAGGTAAAACAACCTTGATTAACGCCATCATCCACGAAATGGTTCAGAGTGACCCGGATGAACGCATCTTCATCTTGGAAGATACCGGCGAGATCCAATGTGCTGCCCAGAATTTTGTTCAGTATCACACCACACTCGATGTCGACATGACGCAATTGTTAAAAACAACCTTGCGTATGCGCCCGGATCGTATTCTGGTAGGTGAAGTCAGAGGAGCGGAAGCATTGGATTTGCTCGATGCCTGGAACACGGGGCATGAAGGTGGAGCTGCAACTTTGCACGCCAATGATGCGCTATCAGGACTTACTCGCCTGGAATCCCTGATTTCACGCAATCCTGCAGCACCAAAAGAAATCATGCCATTAATCGCAGAGGCGGTTGATATGGTGGTACATATCACGCGTACACCCCATGGCAGAAAAATTCAGCAGATTATCGAAGTGCAAGGATTTAAAAGAGGAAGTTATCAAATTAAGAAACTGTAAATTATCCATAGGAGCCAATCTATGAAACTGATTCATATCAAGGATATCTCTCCATTCTTTTGTTTCTTCTCAGTCGCTTTTTTGTTTGCGCTGTTGTTATCGGTTGATAACGCACAAGCGGCTGTTGGCGCAGGCGGTGCGCTTCCCTATGAGACTTGGCTGGTTAATCTCAGAAACTCTGTCACCGGCCCGGTTGCTTTTACCTTGTCTATCGTCGGCATTGTCGTTGCAGGCGGCATTCTGATCTTTGGTGGCGAGCTCAATGCGTTTTTCCGCACCTTGATCTTTATCGTATTAGTTATGGCATTACTCGTGGGGGCCAACAACATCATGACCAATTTGTTTCAGGGTGCGGTTATTCCGGGTGAGATGTCCCAAGATCAGGCAACAATCCTTAACTCACAGGAATAGGAGGCAAACTCATGGCGCTTCGAACCATACCAATCCGTCAATCGGGAAATCGTCCCAACTTGTTTATGGGTGGTGACCGGGAACTGGTTATGTTTTCTATCCTGATTGCAGCCACATCCATCTTTGTGGCTATGGAAATCAAGGCCACGCTCTTTGGCATAGCACTATGGATCTTTGCATTGTTTGCACTACGACTGATGGCTAAAAATGATCCGCAGTTGCGTCATGTTTACCTGCGCCAGATGCAATACAAAAAATACTATCCGGCGCGAAGCACTCCTTTTTATGACAATACGCTCCCACAGGAAAAACAACATCTATGATTGCTGCCATCACAATTCTTATCGCAATCTCTGGAGCTGCGCTGCTCTTGATACTGTTTATCCGTATCCGTGATACGGGCAAAGAACTAAGGCTGGATCAACATCGATCCAAAGAAATGGGTTTTGCCGATCTTCTGGTGTATGCGGCAGTGGTGGAAGACGGCGTGATTGTCGGCAAGAATGGTGCATTGATGGCCGCCTGGATATTCACGACATGCTATGGCTACGCAAACAAGGACACCCGGTACTCGGTGTAGAGTTGAGCCCTTTCGCGACAAAAGCATTTTTCGATGAGAACGGATACTTTCCAGAACATGTAAACAGTGGAAAATTTGATCGATTCGATGCAAATGACATCAGCATTTTGTGCGGCAATTTTTTTGACTTGAACAAGGATGACCTAGTGAAGGTGAAGGCAGTTTATGACCGTGCGTCTATGGTTGCGCTACCGCCAGAAACTAGAAAACGTTATGTTCAACATTTAGTGAATATCCTGCCACCAGAAACCCAAATCCTGCTCATTACTTTTGATTATCCTCAAACAGAAATGATTGGGCCACCATTCGCGGTATCTCCAGATGAAATAGCAACGCTTTACCATCAGTATGCTGATATATGCCTACTGGATCAAATGGATGTCCTCGCACAGAATCCACGCTTCCAAGAACATGGATTTAGTCGTTAGCATGAGAGCATATTTCTTTTGACTCTCAATAAATTGGATGCATCAGGAAATTCCTAATCGAGAAGAATATGAAAGTTGTCAATGGCGTATTGAAGGTGTACAGCGGATAAATTGCCGATTACTAGGCATAGCAGAATGCGTTTGAGCGGGAGTGGATGCGACCGCAAGAACGTAGTTGCGGCGCAGCCGCCTTGGAGTTCTGTCAATAACTGTACGCAAGAAAACCTCAATATGTATAGAAGTAAAAAATTTTAGAACATGTTTTCCTTTTCACTTGTATAATCAGAATAAAACCATAATCTTAATAAGGATTTGCAATGTCATGAATAAGCTATATAAGCAATTGATTGTTATATCAATTTTTTTGTATACTATTACTTGCCAATTTGCTTTTGCTGAAAATTCTCTTGGCGCTTGCGTCACGATTGACGAGCAATTAAATGCCTCTATTCCCTGTGTTGAATATAATAGTAAATATTATAAAGCGGAGCTGAATGCTTTTAACAAACCACAAGAAGCAAGTAATCTGTATTGGAGCCTTGCTAATTATGATACCGCTACATTTATAAATGGATGTGGATTTCTGGATCAAGCTTTACAGCTTACTTTACCTTGTGTATCTGCAGATAAAAACAATTATAAGGTAAAATTAAAATTTCTTGGTCCTGATTTCACTTGGACTTTGGGCAATGTCAATTCTTTTGGCATATCAAAACTTAAACCTAGCGTTGTTACTTCAGGTGAAGTCATTATTATAAATGGCGCAGGTTTTGCTAGTTCTTCCCAAATAACTCTTGCGGGAGAACCTATCTCCACGAAGTATATCTCAGATAATGAGATACATGGCACTATACCATTTAGTAAGAATGAAGTTAATCAATTGATTTCATATCCTGCAGGAATTTATGAAGTTAAGGTGGATGCTGGTAGCGCGGTAAATTTAACAATTACTGAATTGCCAGAAAATACTCAAAGTAACGGTATAATTTGGAATGAAAAAATTTTTCTTCTTAAAGAATCGCTTGCAAAGGATGCACCTGCTTTTCTAAATAATCTCCAAACACAATTGGATTTTTATCAAGAAAATCCTGAAACTAAGCAGTTCATTCAAGGTTTGGCAGATTTGATCAGTATGTTTCAATCTTCGGATATTCAAAATGAGCTAGATAAGCTACAAAATCAGTTAGATCCGGTAACTCTGTCAACACTGGAACGCGCGGTTTTGTCATTTCAAAATAATAAAGTACAAGCAAAAATAAATAACAATATCGATATTACCGATCGCGAATTATCCTCAACTAGCTCCGTATCTTCTTGCGAAAATTTTACCAATGGGAATGATTGGCTCAGCTGTCGTACTGAAGCAATACCACTTGCAAATACTTTATCTAGATTAACCACGGTATCTACTGTTTGTTCATTATTTTATCCACCCTGCATGGCAGGAGTGCTTCTCGCTACAATAACTAATATTCTTAATCAAATTGAAATTGCAAAAGAAATTGGCTTAATTAAAAAAATTAAATTAAATATTTCTGGAACAGATATTGATGAGAGAATTGATCAGAGTAAAAGTAGTATGCATTTATTTATTAACAATTATGATAATAATGAGCAGATAGAGAAACAAACCGCTAATGCAAGAAATATTACCGGCGCAACTATATTTATCTCACATGAAGCTAATTGGTTCAGTATCATTAATGAGCTAAGAGGACTTACAGGTATGAGTTCCGGTAATATAAAATTAGATACTCTTATTGATAAAATTTCAGAAATCACAGCATCTAGTGCTGACAAATTAATTGATAAAGATTTTATACAAAAAGATATAAGTATTGGGAATATAGCAGATGTAAAACAAGCATTACCTTTTACGACAATTTATGATGAAGGTGATTGTAATTTAAATGATTTCAGTGGATTTCACCTTCAAACGACACCAGAGAAGAAATGGATTATTCCTGACATAGGCCCTGTGAGTAAACCTTATACTTATCAAGGCACATGCAAATATGGAGTAAAAGAAAACTTGCTTCTTCCTTGGGAAAGTGGAGTGGAATCAATTGTAGATTTCTATACAGCAAGATTTCCAAAATTGGTTACAGTTATCTCATCTGGAAATAATATTAACGTATCATATAGTAGCAAATTGCCCGAATCTCAAAATGCTGGGTGCAATGAAGCGCTATCTCCGTGTCATGAATATTTCTCGTCAACTGAGCAACTAACCTTAGCCGCAAATAGTGCTGCCACATAT
>RRZU010705662.1_pt1 | contig 16813 bp, 16 predicted proteins | sample 2165561 | NCBI WGS metagenome assembly RRZU01 (sample SAMN10456909, study PRJNA506462) | wastewater metagenome | isolation source: wastewater sludge | place: USA: Moscow, Idaho | reverse complement strand
ATGTTAGGTCAAAGGATGCATAAAAGATGAGAGAAAACTTTGCACGCTTTATAGGTGTTATTATTTTTTTTGGATTATTTATTGGACTATTAAGCCTAGTAGGGAATCCAGCAAAAGAAGAAACTGGAATTATTTTTGTAATAGCTTTAGTGAGTGCTGGATTTGCTTACTTTAAACTAAGTGGCAAAAAGATTGATATTTAATGTATAACAAATCATAGGAGCTAATAAGTTACCTAGTGGCAACCTATTAGCTCTATTTAAATGTTAACTTTACTTAATTATATACTATAAAAATTTAGATGAGGAAAAAGTTGTGTCAGTTTATTTTAAGTATTACAGACAAAATTTATATTTTGAGAAGGCAATAAGATATGATGAAATTTATTTCTCTTCAAATGAAGAGTTAAATGATCCTTTAGACTTGGCATTTACTCCATATTTTGATGACAATGAAGTTGCATGGAAAAAACTACTTCAACTAAAACCAGAAGTAGAAATATGGAATATCGCACATATTTTGGACATTACCTCTCCGGAATTAGTTTCAGAACTTAATTCCATTTTTAAAGGTTCTACTTTAGAGTATCAACAAACGATTAAACTACTCATTGATTTAAAGAAAGAAGAGTTAACACGTATTTTTATTAAGCACATAAACAATGCTATAAAGTCAGGATATACATCAAATAAAAAATCTATATTTTCAGAATATGATACTGAAGTAAAAGCTGATGTGTGTATAGAATTCTTATCTGAAATACTATCTAGAGGATGGAGTAAAAAGTTTTATAGCTATTCTTTTTCGAAAAATGCTCTTGAACCTAAAATGTGGGCACACTATGCAGATGGTTTTAAAGGATGTGTAATTATTTATGAAAGTAATGAAAATAGTTCAATTAAATTGAAACCACATTTTAGCTCAATTGAGTATGTACCGTATGCTTTTTCAAAAGTTCAGTATACAAATATTGAAAAAAAATTATCTATTTTAGAATATATGTTGAATAATAATATCGTAAGTTCACCACTACTAACAAAAAATTCTTTTTGGTCTTATGAACAAGAATATAGACTTCTTTTATCTGAGGAATTTAATAGCATATATCTAAGACAAATGGATAAAATGCCTACTACAAATTCACGCGAAAGAATATTTTATCATCAGCAAGAATCAATCATAGGCATTATATTTGGAGCAAGATGTTCAAATGATTATAAAGATAAAATAAGAGCAATTCTTGGTGAAAAACGCTCATATATCAAATCAAAAGGCTTTTATTCATTTGATACAGAATTAACAACAGATGGTAAGGTAGTTATAAAATCTGGGTCTATTTGTAGAAGTATGAAGGAAGCTTCTAGTCAAGTTTATGATGAGATTTTAGAAGGAGACCGTTTAAGCAAATGTTTAATTCAATTAAGTATATCTTCTTGATTAATATAATCGATATATTATCATAAGTATTTGTAAAAAAGTTAACAAACCAGAGGAGCCAATAAATTACCCTTAGGGCAATTCATTGGCTCATTTAAAACGTTATATCTATAAATGAACAAAGGAATGGCAAGTGAAAAGTAATATAGAAAAAGGAAATGATTTAGAATCATACGTTCAGTATGTATATTCTGTACTTCTAAATTTAAAAGGTGAAAATATCATTGTTTCAAAAAAAGCAGATATGCAAGATGTTTTTGGTGTAACTCATAATATTGATGTTTTTTACCAATTTGAAAAAGCAAATATCCAACATAAAGTTGCATTTGAATGTAAAAATTGGAATACTCCAGTAACAAAAGAGAAAGTGGCTGCTTTTGTAAAAATAATTGAAGATATAAAAGGTGTAGTTGGTGTTATAGTTTCAAATAAGGGATATCAAAGTGGAGCACAACAATACGCAAATGCACATCGTATTATTACATTAACTATTGAACAACTTCCCAATATATTAGATCTTTTAAGTATGCAAATAACGAAATATTTTTTGCCTAATAAAGAAGATATTGGCGAACCTTTTTGGACAATAATGGAATTAAATGAAGTTGGAGAAATTAACGGAAACTATTATTCAATGCAACCAAATGAGCAAGGACATCAAAATGGAATTGCATTGTTTTTTTCAAAAATAGATGCCGAAATTCACTTAAGTAAAATGCCAGATAGAAAAAAATGGGCAGTTAGAGGACTTAGGCAATATAATCTTAAAGCAATATTAGAGTTTTCTAAAAAAATTCATGACTATACTTTTTACATAGTTAGAAGTATTGTAACCATTCAAGATAGTAATTATATGGTACAAAAATTAAACGATAAAAAATTGCAGAAAGAGTATCTTCATATAAAATAAAAAGATATAACAAATCATTGGAGAGAAATATTTGACTCTGCGGCTCAAATATTTCTCAACTCAAACGTTATGCTACAAGGTTAAGTTATGAAACAATGTCCTAATTGTGGAAAGAAGTCAATTCCTATTAAGTGGATTATTTTTAATAAATCATCTTCAGGGTCTTTTATCAAGTGTTTCCAATGCCCAAATTGTAATGAAAAAATTAAGAAAAATAAAAACTTCATTTTTTTTATTTTATCTGGCTTACCAGCCATAGAACTCGTATGGATATTAATAATTGCTTTTTTTCTAAATTATATTACAGGTTCTTTAGGGGCGGCAATTATTGGCACAATAATGACATTTATATTTTTAGAGTATATTTTAGAATATTTATCACCATTAAGCGTAGCAGATGAAGCATATTGCCGTGATGAAATGACGAAGATAGGAGCTATTTTTTCATTAGTTTTAATGGTATTTATTATAGGTTTTTTAATATATTGTTTTATTGTTAGTCCATTTGTATTGAATACTGGGTTTTGTGGTAAAGGTTAAAATACTAAAGCATAACAAACCTTAGAAGTGAACGAGTGGATACTTGTGATAATTTAAGCTTTAAAGCCTAAAGAAGCTAAAATCACAACCCTCGTCCACTTAATTCAACCGTTAGGTTAAAAGGAAACAATTCAAATTATGATAAAAAATATTTTTTCAAAATTAACAAATCAAAAACCAATAGTATATGGTTCAATATACTTATTATTAATACCAATATATGCTTTAGTATATACATACTTGCCTGATGTAACATTAAATACTGGTAATCATGAAAAAGGTTTTATAAGTAGCTTATATTTTAGTGTTATCACAATAACTACATTAGGATATGGAGATATTTTGCCAATAGGAAAGACTAGCCAACTATTAACGGCATCAGAATCAATTTTAGGTATTATTTTTATAGGTCTTTTTCTAAATTCTTTATCTCATCAACATGGATTAAAAGTACAAGATGAAGAAAAAAAACTTCAAAAAGATAGGGAAGAAAGAGAGTCTATAAATAGACTAATTGCATTTAATAGTTTAATAGAACTTAATATTGAAAGATATTTAATATACACTATACCAATTACTATACCTATTTTAAATAGAAACAATACACAACAAAATAATTATGGCTTTACATTTAATGATATGCAAGACTTATTTAAAACAACATTGAGATTAACTGACAGTCATTTTAAACCAGCTGTTACTTACTATTTTGAAGAATTACATAATTTAAAAAGTTTAATAGAAGATTTACTTAAGTTAGGTTATTTAAAAAACTATTCTGAACTAGAAAAAGTATGTTTAAATTTTATAAAAAATGCTAAAGAACTAGATTTTAGTGAATATATTTTAAATCAACCAAATACAAGATTAGGTGATAAAAAAGGCTCTGAATTTGATGAAGATATGATAAAAAGTCACAACGGAGAAGTTAAGTTTTTAAATAGTAATTCAATTAATGCATATGTAGCTTTATATTATCTAATTAAATATAATTTTGATTTTATAAACCAATATAGAACTATTGTATCAAACATTACAAAATCTAACAAATCATTGGAGAGAAATAGTTGACCCTGCGGACACAACTATTTCTCAACTTAAACGTTAAGTTGCAAAACCTCTTAATTTTGGAGCAGTTTTTCCTAATGGTAAGCTTGTTCCAAAAAGAGTTGAATTTTTGAACATACTCCAAAAGGTACAGGTTGTTGAACTTGTCATTTTAACTTAGATACTTTTAAATTTTTATATTACCACTCCAAACAATAAATAATGGCTCTAGAGATAGACCTTATTCTGAAAAAATTAGAGTTTTTTAATTATGCTTCTTGATGTTAAGTGATTCTGCTATAAAATCAAATTTGAAAAAAAGGAAAACAATGGAATTACCATCAATAAATTTATTCTCTTTTATTTTTAATTTAAAAAAAGAAAAACCAAAAAATGGATATTTTTTAGAATTTAATAAAAAAGGATCTGAAGATTCTAGACATCATATATTTAAAGAGAATAAAGTGATAGACTCAAGAATAGATTTAAAAAATATTTCAATGGGTGTTCTTTGGGGATACAATGGTGCTGGTCCAAGACAAGCTGCACTAGCAATACTTGCTGATTATAAGAATGATGAATTTGCTTTAAAACATTATGAGCAGTTTGCTATTGATGTTATCAATAAACTAAAATATGATAGAAATGATTTTTTGAAATTTACTACTATCCAAGATTGGATTGACAATCTTCATTTTACAGCTGATTATGCTGAATTAGAAGATGATAAAAGTGAGAAATACTAAATGATTAAATATTTGAAAGAACAAATTACAATAAGTAATATACATATAAGAATTTACCATGACTAAAACTAATCTGATTAATAAAATAAATGAACTGTCACCTGAAATGAGAATTTTTTTAGAACAAAGATTAAAGACACACTTAATAGAGATTGACAATGAAGAGTATGTTACTAACTTAATTAATTCTCAAAAATTAATGTTAGAAAAATATCATTTATATATATTATTTATTTATTTATTTTTAGGCTATCTTGTATATAATGTATGATTATTAAATAGTTGTATTAAAGAAAAGGAAATTAATTGAGCAAAAAAAAGAAATCAAAACTAAATTCTGAACAAAAAGATTTTTTCTTAAAAATTGCACGATTGAAAAATCCAATTTGGATTACGAATTATTTAAAAAAAGATGCAGCAATGCGCTTAGTTGAAAATAATTTTTCTAAACTTATCTCTAACCCCTTAATAAAAAATAATATTTTAGGTTCAACATTTCCTATTGATTATAAAGATATTGAAACTGAAGCAATGGTTTCTCAAGGAACTTTAGAACAAGAAGTATGGTGGACTTATCTTAATGTTATATATCATTCTGAAAAAATAAATTTATTTATATCAAAATCAGAACAATTCAATAATTTATTACTTTATGCTAAGTATGAAGAAGCTTCAAATATATTAAATGAAATAAAATATGAGTTAGGTTTGTCACATTGGTATATAGAAAATAAGCTTTTATTATTATCTAAAATGAATGGATTGAAGGAACAAAAAGAGTACGCAGAAACAATTAGAAAAGAGTTACCAAATGCTTCTGCTTTATTAGTATATCACTTTAGTCAAAAACTTGAAAATGAATTATCATATGAACAATATGATAAAAACTTTAAAAAAATGTGGAGAGATTATCCAAATATAAAAACTTATTTTGAGTTTAAAGCCAATTCATTAAATGCTGACCCTGAAAATCTTGTATATTTCTTATATTTTGAAAGAGAAAGTCCTACTATTGATAAATATATTAGTTTGAAAAAAACTTTATTTTCAATTTGCTCTAATAATAATTATTACAGTCTACCCGTTGACTTTTTAAATAAATATCTAATCAAACTAGATAATAATATCAAAGATATTGAATTAAAACCATTATTAATAAAAAGTACAAAATTAAATTATAATGATATAGATATAGACAATAGCAAATATATCAGAATACTAGATTTATATACAATGGGATATTACAAAGAGTCTTATGATTTGTGTTTAAAAGAACTTGAAAATTATTTAACATTCAATATCAACCTTATTGAAATATTAATCAAATCAGAGATAAGATGTGCGACAGATGACAATTTAATAGAAGTATCAATTGATAACAATTCTATCATATTTAATATATATGAATATTACAAGAGTATCATTCTAAAAGATAAAAATTTAATAAACTCTATTAATAAGCTCTTAAAGATAGCACTAGAACTTTCTTCGTTATCAATATCAACTGTGATAACTCAATTTATATATAAAAATATTCCATTTTACAATATACCTGTAGCAGATTCAAGTCTTAAAACAGGAGGCTTACATACATTTTTATATGATGTCCGAGAACAATCAATAATTGATGATGCTAGATATCGAATATTGATAACTGATATGCAAAAAACTTATCAAGAATCTATTACGTATCAATTATTAAATAAAGAAAACTTTAATATTGATGAAAAAATTCCATCATTTCGACTACAAAAATATAATATAAAAATAAACCCTGAAACAATTCCTAAAGAACAGCAGATAGAAATTTACAAAGACATTATTAAAAATGGAAATATTTTAGATAAATATTATGCAATCGTTGAATTATCATATTTATACTTTAAATATAAAGAAATTCAAAACTGTATAAAAGCTATTGTGGAGGGATATTTATTTAACAAGTCTCTCATCTATAATTTACCTTTACAAGAGATAATAGAATATATAGAACAATACCATTCCACTGACTTTGACAAAGATATTGAAACATCTATTTTGTATGAGCTGTATAGTAAATATATCTCAAATAAATTTGATTCTCAAAAAATGATTCGATATGAGATTTTTTTAGAGGAAAATGGCTATACAAAGCCGAGTGAACTTATTAATAACTATGAAAGATTCGATAAAAATAAATTAGATTTTTTTCTCCAGTTCAACTGTAAGAGTCAAATATTGGATTCATCAATATATTTTGAAAATACTGAAGAAGTGGAGTCTGAAAGGATTAATATTTGTCAATTTTTAGTAGAACAAAAAGTAAGTTCCAGCCATATCTTATTAAAAGAAATCAAGAATATAACAGAGCAGTCTTTAATATCAAAATATATACAAGTAATTGAGCAGAATAAAATATATGTAAACGAAGAAGGTATTAAATCTAAACTACAATCTAATTTAGCTGAATACTATTTAAGGTATATTGATTTGGTAAAAAATTCTACTACTTTAAAAAGAGATTTAAATAATAAGGTTTTAATAAATAATACATTTGGAGTTAATATACCATATCCTAAAAATGACATTATTCCCTTATTACAAAATGCTCTAAGTGATGTTAAAGAATACTTTGTTTTTAGCAATGAATATGGGTTAAATGGTTTTATAAGTACAAATATTAGACATGGAAAATTATATAACTTTTTAACAAGTTCATTAATCAAATCTAATTTATTTATAAAACAAGATAATGCTTATTGGCAAATAAATTTCCAAATTGATGCTAAAATAATGGAAATTTTAGCTACATTTTCCAATGATATTGAAAAATCTATTAATGGTTTTAAAGATCAATATATTCAAATCGTTACTGATAAGGAGAATACAAAAAATGGATTATTTAGATATGACTTAACAGAGGAAATTTCTATAGCGATATACAATCAATTAGATGAAGAACCATCCTTTGAAGAGTTTGAAAATATATTATTAGAAGTTTTATGGCGTCATACAGAAATAAATCTAGAGAATATTAGATATATAATATTGAATGAGCTTATTCCAAAAATTCAACATATATTTAAAGAATTAAATCTAAAAATTGAAACTATTCAAAATAAAAATAATTTATCTGAGATTCGTGATGTTATAAGACATGAATCTACGATACTACAAAGAAACTTAGAAACATTAAAACAATGGTTCACTAGACAGACAATATCTAGTATAGCTGACTTTGAATTTACATTGCCAGTAAGTATTACAAAAGAAGTTATTAAAAATGTTCATGCTAATAATTTTATAAAATTAAATGCTGATATTAAGATCAAAGATAAATTTAAAGGATTATTTCTAAAAGGGTTTGTTGATATTTTGTATATATTGTTTGACAATGCAATAAAACACAGCGATAGTGAATGTGAGAAAATCAATTTGTTATTAGATAAATCGGATGAAAAACAATATGAATATAGACTTTATGTCACTAATCAAATAAAAGAAAATTTAAATATTAAGTTGAATACTCAAAAAATAGAAGAAATCAGAGATAATATACGAAATAAAATGTATGGACAAAGTGTAGGAACTGAGGGTGGTACAGGTTTTTATAAAATTGTAAAAATATTAACCTATGATATGGTTATGGGTAATAGATTCATTGACTTTTATTATCAGGGTGACAAATTTATTGTTGAAATACACTTTGGCAAGAGGAAGGAATAATTATGCAATGTTTAATAATTGAAGATGACAACTATAAATCTGAACATTTACAAAATATTTTACAAGAATATTTTGACTTGTCTGTAGAAATAAAAACAGCATATAAATCAGGTTTGATTGAAGCCCTAAAACCAAAGTATGACTTTATCTTACTTGATATGAGTATGCTTACATTTGATATATCCTCACAAGAAAAAGGTGGAAGACCTAGACATTTTGCAGGGAAAGAAATTATGTTGCAAATGAAGCGAAGAAATATACTTACTCCAGTAATTATTATTACACAATTTGAAAACTTTGGAGAAGATACTGAAAAAATCAACCTATATGATTTAACTAAGCAGTTAGAAGATATTGGATATCAAGGATATAAAAAAACAATATTTTACAATATGACAAAAAATGAATGGCAAGATGACTTAATAGAAACTATTCGTTTTATACAAGGGGATAAAAAATGAAGATATTATTTATTGAAGATAATGAATTAAAAAAAGAAAAAATTATAACAGTTTTAATAAATGCTAATGTCGCTGTTCGAAGTGATTTCACAGTATGTACTAATATAATTGATGCAAAAAAAATACTCAGAAGTACAATGTTTGATGTTCTATTATTGGATATGCGATTGCCCAATAGAGCTGATAGTCAGGAAATTCAATCTATGGCTGGTTTAGACTTTTTAAAAGAATTTCAAAATGATAGAAGATATCACCAACCAAAAGAGATTATTGGTATTACAGAATGTGAAGAGGAATTAAGTAGGGTTAAAAAAGATTTTCATGAAAATCTTTTACATATAATTTATTATCATTCATCTAAAAATGAATGGGAAAAATTATTGGTAGATAGACTTGAATATCTTATTTCTTGCGAACAGGATACAAATGAGTATGATTATGATATTGCTATAATATGTGCACTTGAAAACCCAGAATTTAAAGCTATTAAGGACTTATCTGAAAATTGGGTTAATGTAAAAAAAGATAATACATCATTGTCTTTTTATGAAACTTTTTTTGAGTTTGAACAAAAAAAATTAAAAGTAATTGCTATATCCATTGATAAAATGGGAATGGTACCGACTGCAGTATTAGCCACTCAAACAATCGAAATGTTTCGACCAAGATATCTAACCATGACAGGAATAGCAGCTGGAATTAAAGGTGAAGTAGAATTAGGTGATATTCTTGTTTTTAATCCTAGTTGGGATTCTGGTTCTGGTAAATTAAAAATCAATGACGATGGTAAAGATCTTTTTGAAATTGATCCAAAACAAGAAACAATTGATGGAGATATAATTTTAAAAATCAAAGAGCTATCAAATGATACACAATTTCTAAATAAATTAAGAGAAGATTGGAAATACAGTAAAATCAAAAATGTTCTGTCTGTCCATACTGGGCCAGTTGCATCAGGTGCGGCAGTAATAGCAAATGAAAACATTACTAGTGCAATAAAATTACAATCTAGAAAACTTCTTGGGATAGAAATGGAGGCTTATGGGCTTATATATGCTTCAAAACATGCAACAAAGCCTAAGCCTGAACCTTTGGTTATAAAGTCTGTATGTGACTTCGCTGATAAAGATAAGAATGATGGGTTTCAAGAATATGCGGCATATACAAGTGCAAATTTTTTATATGAGTATGCAAAGCGATATATTTAAATACAACAAAACCTAGCACTGAATAGATAAATCTATCAGTAAAGTCAAACGTTGTAGCTCGAACCCAAACATAAGAACAGGAGACAAAATGGCAAATTTTAAAGATGGTGTTATAAGAGATGGAAATTCGCTTGGTAGTGGTCAAGCACTTGGAAATATCAAAGATGGAATCATTCGAAATGGATCATCTAAAGGAGCAGGAAGCTCTTTGGGAAATATAAAGGATGGTATCATCCGTGATGGATCATCTAAAGGAGCAGGAAAAGCTATATTGAATGTCAAAGGTGACACAGTTCGTGATGGTTCTTCCCTTGGAGCAGGCAAAACTATCGGAAAAATTAGCGATTTCACAATCAAGGGCATGGAACGTGAGTTAGATCCAGAAATTGTCGCTACTTACCATTTCCTCATCAAGAAGATTGTATAACAATCAAAAGGAGACCAATCAAAAACCCGCGAGCGGATTTTTGATTGGTCATTTTAAACGTTAAGTTGCTAAACCTCTTACTTTTGGAACAGTTTTTACTGAAAAATAGTCTGTTCCAAAAAGAGTTGAATTGTTGAACATCTTGAAGTAGTCAACTTGACTACTTCTTTTTAGCTATGTCTTTAATTGCCCTATAGATAGTATTACGTGCTACATGAAAAATCTTGGATAAAAATGCAACAGACTTTCCTTTTTCGTGTTGTTTGTATATAACATTCTTCTCTTTAGTACTTAGAATAGCTCTTCTACCAAACTGAACACCTTTTTTCTTTGCAGCTTCAATTCCTTCTCTAACACGTTCATTTATTAAATCACGTTCAAATTCTGCAATAGCACCTGACATTGTAAATAATAGTCTACCTGCTGGAGATGTAGTATCAATATTTTGATGTAATACTTTTAAATTTACATCTTTGTTTTCTAAAAATTTTGCAATATTATGAAGATCTATTACAGACCTTGCTAATCTATCAAGTTTTGTAATATAAAGTACATCACCTTCTCTTACAAAGTCCATCATTATCTTAAACTGTTCCCGATTTGACTCATTCTTCCCTGACTTTTTTTCTGAGAAAATCTTTTTACAACCAGCACTCTTGAGTTGATCAATTTGATTCTCAAGATTTTGGCTTGAAGTTGAAACTCTTGCATAACCTACATTCATAATAAATCCTTTGTTTTGAATTTACTATTTATCTCATATATTGAAAGGATTGTAAAGTAGTGATTATTTCCCTAATAGAACAGGTTATAGAACATTCTAATTAAAAATATTACTTTTTTTTGTTAATATTTTTCATATAATAAAAGGCATAAAGTAATGAATGTATTAGAATTTAATTTTACAAAAGAAGAGTTTATATTCGAATGTTGCAAAAATATTAATTTATCAACAAATACAATCGCTGATGATATATATTATAGTTTTATCTCATTTATTACTCCATCTTTCTCCATTAATAACAACATACAAGAAATTAAACATAAATACAATAATAACTACTATGACAAATTTTTATCTTTACAAGATTACATAGACAAGAATTCTTTAACACTACATTATAATAACTTTACTATTTATAGTGCAAAAGAGGAAATTATAAATGTTGATGAATTAAAACTTCCATCTTTTATAAAGCAGCAACCTGTTGATTATGGATATGATGTAATTAAATATATAAAAGTAAAAAAAGCAAATCTAAAAACAAAAAACAAGATAGATATTGAGATACTTGGATTAATATTTGATAAAAAAATATTATCTGAAATATTCAATTCTTTGACAAAATTTAATGAAGAAATATTACTACCATCTCATTCAGGAGTATGGGAATGGAGACAAACATTTTATAATAAGATTACAGGGGAAACATATTTTTGTAATTGTTTTAAGAAAGCTATTGAAAAATCAAAAAAAGACTCACAGCTATCTAATACCCATCAACACATTGAAAAAGCACTTGAAAATAATAGCTTTAAAGAATCTATTTGTCATATTTGTACTAATAAAAACTCTGACTTGATGTACTGTTCTAAAATGTATGGTTCAGAAGTAAAAGTAAGATATGGTGCATATATAAAAAAATTAGAAATTGAAAAAGAAATTACTGAAAGAGATGCAGAAAATGAAATCAGAGTAATTAAGAATATTGCAAAAATTGGTGAAAGATGGATAAATGAAACACTTTTATTTAATTATATTGATATGATATTTCCTGAATATAATGTAATTAGAGAAGCTTCACCTCAATGGTTAGATAGACAAAGGCTTGATATATTTATTCCTGAATTAAATCTTGCAGTTGAATATCAAGGTGCACAGCATTTTAAAGCAGTTCCATTATTTGGAGGAGTTGAAGGATTAAAAAAAGCCCAAGAAAGAGATAAAATCAAAAAGTTAAGATGTAAGCAAAATAAAGTAACCTTAATATACTTTACTTATAAAGAAAATCTTTCGGAGAACTTAATAATGAAAAAATTAAAATATTTTTTAGAGAAACAATAATTATGGTTAAGTCGTTATATAAATTTATGCCTTTTAGAGAAATTTTTTTTGAAAACTTTTTACTAAGAGCTTCGCACATAAATACATTAAATGACCCTTTTGAAATGGAACCATCAATAGAATGGTGGGCAAATTTATTTTTAGAATTAAAGCATTATAGATTTGGTCAAACAAAAGAAGAAATTTTTTCATATATAAGAATGCAGAATTTAAATTCTCCATGGAGACATTTAGGTACTGATTTATTTAAAGATCATGGCATAATTAGTTTTACAGAGACAAAAGATAATATATTAATGTGGAGCCATTATTCTAATAATCACACTGGAATAGTAATTGAATTTGATTTAGCACATCCATTTTTTTCCAAAAAATTTATAGAAAAGGAACATAATTATCTAGGTAATCCTCAAAAAGTATTGTATAGAAAAGAAAGATTAATTTCATCTGACTATTTATTGGAACCATATTTTCATAAGTCATCAGATTGGATATATGAACAAGAATATAGAATGTTATTAAAACTTTCAAATAGTGATAAAATTCTAATTCATAAAGATTATTGTGATAAAAAATTTGAAGATGAATGTGTTTTTTCTTCATATAAAGAGGAATTGGAAAAAATTAATGAAAATTTTTTTGAAATAAGAAATTCCTATAATACTTCCTTCCTCAATAATCCAAACACTATGTTTATGTTTAAAGTTAGTCCTGATGCAATAAAAAGTGTCTATTTAGGATGTAGGATGAAGGATGAAGATATAAATAAGTTAATTGAATTAAAAGAAAGAGAAGATTTAAAACATATTAAACTATATAAATCCTCTATACATGATAAAAGATATGAATTAAATTTTTTTGAGATATAAATATGTGGTTTTATTTTCTTTTGAGTTAACAGTTCAATATATAGAACAGCTTGTGGTAAAAACAAAATTATAAAAATTTTTTTCAAATAAAAAAGATATAAAAATTATGATGACATAACGATATCATAAAAGATATAACTGTATTTATTGAGATAAAGAATAGGAAAACTTATGAATGGGCTATTTCTCAATCTCTTATATTTGTAGCAGGTTTCACTAACAAAAAGTTTTTCCCAAAAAGAGTTGAATTTTGAAACATACTCCAAAAAGAACAGTTTGTAGGCATTTTGATATACGACACTTTTTGTGCATGTTATTTGTTGATTTTTAGGGTGTTTTATATATAATATATATTCAATAAATAGTTGTGAGACAAGGAAATAAATGAAAAACTATACATTAAATTTTATAAACTTAATTGAAAAAGTAATTAGTGATAATCAAAACTATTTTAATGAATTGAATAATATCAAAACAAAAAATTTTCAAAAATTAAAAACTACAATATTAAATAATTTAGAAATACCACATGAAAAACCATATTCTGATTTAAATAAAATTTTTCAAGAATATATAGAACACTTTATTTTAGAAAGAAAAAATGATTTTTCTATGGATACACTTATATTGGAAAGAATTTCTACACAAATTGAATTAGACTATTTAGCAAAAAAAATTGAAAAAACTAAAGCACAACTATATCACTCCATCACTCATGCGATAACTTATTATGGCATTTATAGTGGCAAAAAAATTGTAGCATTACAATGTACTGAATTTTGGGAAGAGCTAATCAAAAAACTATATTTACTCAATTTAATGAATTCTAACTATTACAGTACTTGTTGTGATGACAATTATTATAATCATCCTGATTTCAATAAATTATCAAGATTGATTGATGCAAAAAGAAATATTGAAGAAAAATTGAGCGAAGAGATTGAGATTATTGATAGTGCTGTTGTTTTTAAAAAGAATCAAGAAGAAAGAATTGTCAAAAAAATTGAAAAAAAGTTATCTCAATTACATTTATTTAATTTCTTAAGATACATCTTCAATATATATGAAGAAAATAAGAGGAAACACAATATTGAATTAACAATTCCTTACAAATATATCATTAACATCTTAATAAAAAATATTGCCAATTCAAAACACAAAAATAATGACCCAAAGAAAATGGCTGATACTATTAACTTACTCAATTCATTTATTTCTTTATATCAGTTGAAAGAAGATAAATTCAAAGCGATGCAGATAACAGAGCATAGTCTAGTTGAACACTTAAAAAGTCAAGTTCTTTATATGAACTTTTATCCTATCTATCATTTAAAAACTAATACACTAATTGAATATATTGAAAATTTGATAAAACCAAATATTAAAGAAGAATTATTTGTTAATAAATTTGATTTTAGCATAACTGATTTAATAGATTTTTTTAAATTACTTGATCTACAAAAAGATGACATAGTAACTTTTGAAAAAGGAGATATTACTAATAGCGAACTGAAAATTTTAGAGTTATTTTCTATGGATTCTAAGGAAATCAATAAAGGATACACTACTGCAAAGAATTTAGCAAGCAATCGTAATATTTTTGCTATGAATCCCATCCTAAAATATAAAAATAAATTTTACATAATAGGCTTTAAATATTTTAAAATGAATTTTTATAATTCATTAACAGAAAAAATTAAAAAATCAATTGATAAAGAAATAAACGTTAAAATAGGCAACAGCGTCGATACGTTTGTTGAAAATATTTTTACAAACATACAAGCGAAAAATGGATATGAGATTTTTTCAGGTAATTATAAACCACCAAAAAAAGAAAACCCTGAGAGTGATTTAGCATTAAAGCTAGACAAAGATATTATTTTTATTGAAAATAAAAACAAATACTTAACAAATCATTCTTTTTCAGGTTCAGATTCAAATATTTTAAAAGATTTAGTTTTATCTTTTGCTTTCTCACAAAAACAGCTTTTAAAGCACGAAAAGAATTTGAAAATTCATGAAAAAATCACATTTTTAAAAGATAAAAGAGAATTGAAATATGAAAATGAAAATATAGTAAAAATATCTATTTCAACAAGTAACTGGTTTAATATTATGAATAATATTCCTCAAGTTTTATTATCTTCATTGATTCAATTAAGATTTAATATTGAAAAGAATATAACTTATGAAAACCAAGACGATTTTGTCAAAGCAAATAAATATTTAGATGAACTCCAAAAGACAATTAATGAACTATATCAAAATAAAAATTTTGAAATGAGAATAGTTTTAAATCAAACATTGTTTTTGCCACTTGAGTTAATTGTAGAAAAACATAAAGATAATAATTTTATTGAATGCTTAAAGTCATTGGTTGGGATGAAAATGAATACAGATAATATTTTAAATATTTATGATTATTGTCAATATCTAAATTCATACAACAAAACCTAGCACCGAACAGATGAACTTTCGGTGAAGTCAAACGTTAACTGCTACAATCTAATAAGGAGATGAATGTGAAGGGATTAAGTCAATACAAGCTCAAAAAGATTGCAGAAGAATCCTTGCGTAATGCATTACGATTGCATGAGGATTCAATCCTACTTTACAATAATGAATCCTTTCCATCAGCTTTTCAACTTTCAGTATTGGCTTTAGAAGAATTTGCAAAAGCTAAATGGGTAGACCATTATTACTATTCAACAATTACAAATAATGGTTTCCCAAAACAAAATGATGCAGAATATGAGGAGTATGTAAAGTTTGAACAAAGCTGGTTAAAACTACTCTATTTGCATCCAAAAAAGCAATTTGCATTTATTGCACGAGAAATATTTGACTATGCTCCTTCTTTAGTATCCAAGATAGAAGAAAAAAAACTAGAAATTCAAAAGCAACAAGCAATTTATGTAGGACTTGAGCGTTCAAAAGAAGGAATTAACACTTCAAGTAGAGTGTCTATTCCTACCAAAAAAATCAAACTAGCGAATGCAAAACAGATGATTTCTCTTTTGAATCATGAATTTATTGAAGTACATGATTTATCTATAAAAAACGATGGGTATTGGGGAATTTGGGAAATGGATGGGATTATTAATAAAAATGACTATCCAATACTTTTTGCATGGTTATACAAAACAAGTTTGAAATCTCGAAAATGGAATAAAGTACATCATGCAAAAAGTTAACAAATCAGGAGGAGCCAATACATTACCCTGAGGCAATTTATTGGCTCATTTTAAACGTTCAATAACCTCTAGTTTTTAGAACACTAAATACTTATATTAGTATTTCCTGTACCATAAAGTGTTCAAAAAGTAAAAACTACAAAATTCCACAAACCTTTAGGGGTTATGGAATAAAAAATAAGCTTTTAAAATAAAAAGTTGGTT
>RRZU013026034.1_pt1 | contig 16814 bp, 23 predicted proteins | sample 2165561 | NCBI WGS metagenome assembly RRZU01 (sample SAMN10456909, study PRJNA506462) | wastewater metagenome | isolation source: wastewater sludge | place: USA: Moscow, Idaho | reverse complement strand
TGATTATCGAAAAAGACATACTTCAGCAGATCAGCATCATACTGATGCAATTCAGATTCTTCCCATTTGCGGAAAAGTTGAAAATCTAGCGCGATAGGTAAGCGCAGCTGATCGCCGCTCACTGCCAGCGCGTGGGGGCGTGGCGCTTGTTTGTTGGCCTGAACAATTGATACATCACTGTCCTGGTCAATAATCATAAGTCCCAACTTCCGGCGATGTCCAAATGACTGACCGATGAAACGAACCAAGGTGCGATATGCTGTTCCGGTCATTCTCCTTTTTTGGATATTACTAGTACCCGCATAATCAAATAAGCGCTCTGTTTTAACAAACAGCTCAAGGAAAGGCTGTACCCCGTTAAAAGGGGTCAGCTTCGTTGTAATGCGGATCTCAGGAGCAGGAAATGAAATATCGCATAACATTGCAACATCTGATTCAAAGATTTCACGCACTCTCTTTTCTTGCACAGGATCAGAAATAAGCGACTCCTTCAGAATCAGTTCCGAACCATTTACCGCTTTTGATTCAAAAGCGGTTGAACTGGAAATATTTATCTGCTCAACGCATTGATAAAACTGAGGAAATCGCACAGGATAATTTTTGAATTTCGAGCCGAGAGCCGCCCGATACAGCACTTGTACCCGCTCCACCATGCTCCAGTATTCAATTTCGCTAACCTTTAATTGCCCAATCCAATGTACAAAACGCGGCGGCTTTTCCAGCATCACACCGTGTTGATTTGGGTATTCCAGATAAGCGGGCTCATGACCTTCAACCGAAAACAAGCAATTGCAGTTATCAACTAAATACTCGAAAAGCTCACGTTCTGCACAATAAAATTTGCGCCATGTTTGGGTATCGTCTTTATCCATGTGGCTGCTTTATATAATAGGTTTATAACTGATTATATATATCAAACAAGCCAAAATTAAATAAAAAACTGCAGAACTAGTTGAAATACCAGAACACAAACTACCGTCGAACGGCTTCTCGCATAAAGATGAGGCAAACAAATGGGGTGAGTGATTAACAAGAGTGCTTATTTTTTGATAAATCAACACCGTGTTTAAATCCTTGTATAAATTCCAAAATCAGCGCAGGTTTATCATCACTTGCTTTTCCAAACATTAATCCCAGTTCGTTAGCTAAATCACAAATTTCAAGCGCAATATTTTTTTGTGAGAAATCATTCAACGTACGAGTAATATTTTTAAGAAAACATACATGATTAATTTTCCGATCAATCAACAATTTCTCAATCACTTCTTTACCAACTGATTCAGCATTAATCCATGCGAGGTCTGACTCATCTAATGTGCCATTTGATTCGCATTGATTTAATAAATCATCGCGAGAATGTTTTGATTTTGTCATGACATACCCATTATTGATAAAACCGATGTTTTCCAGTTCTGATAAAAAATACACAGAAGGTTTCCCAATCGTGCTGATAAACTAGCTTTTCATTCGTTTCCGGATGAACCAATAAAGCCGATCCCCGAGCCGATTCAAGCCAAAAAGAATAAAACGGCAACCGTTCAATCTCTTGCAGTGGTACACAGGACATATTGCCGACTTGCACCACAGATACGCCAAAATAACTTTTATCCATGAAGTGCAAGCCCCCTGTTTTTTGGTTTTTTATTCTGATCCATCCATGCCAACCAACCGGCACGGTGTGCTGCCGCATCATGCAAAGCATGGTGCCAAGGCTTGTCTGTCGTGTGATACGCTTCGACCGCATTGTGATAAATAGATGTATCAATCAGGGACCGTAAATCAAGCCAGTTCTCGATAAGGTTTGTAGGCCGTTCGCCCAGGAGCGCCAGCGTGAGTTTAATATCGTCATAACTATCGCAGGAGAAAAATACCCGCCGAGGCAGAGTTGCAAACCAATCGCGCAGAACGCGCGTCAGCTGGTCACTATTCATGCCCTGTTGTTCCAAGTGCGGTAGCACGTTTTCACAGACAAACCGATTACACAGGCTTTCGTCGTAATCGTTCAGCTCACCGTAAAATGAGTGTTGCCCATCCTCAGAAATGATACCAATGCTGATCAGCTGTTTTGTTTCTGGGTTAGTAAATTCTGTATCGAGAAATAAACGCATCACACACTCCCGACCTGTTCTGCAACATCATGTTGCACAGAGTGCAGCATTTGAACTGCAATTATTTGGAATGATTCACTCAATAACGGCTGTTGTGCCAGATCTTGCCAAAAGCGCAGCGCCAACGGTAAGGCGTACACCCACACGCTACTAGGTAAATCAGCATCCACTGTGATCTGTGATATATGCTGTCTATCGGAAGCATACGCCATAGGTAACTGGTCATAAGCAGGAGCCAGAGCAAAAGGCATTTGACCGTCGTCCAAGAAAGATAGATTGCCGCTGTGCATATCGCTGTTCGCAATCAATCGACCAAAACAAAACAGTAACTGGATAGTTGGTAATGCACTCGCAGCAATTACGCCCTGATCTATCAGCTGGCTAGCTATTACTGGCCAACGTTGCTCCTTGCTGCCAACAAACTCCAGATCGAGTGCTTTCAGCGATACCACACCCCGTCGCCCGGAACTAATGCAATCAAAACGGCGAATCACCAAAAATTGATAGTGGCCAGAACGGAATAGAGTAGTTTGAACTGATGGAATGCCCGCATCATTCAAAATAGATAAAGCGGTATGTTCAGCAATGAGCAAATCGGCCTGGTGTACCGTCTCTGCAAATTTCACGATGCAGGGGCCGAGCTGCTCAATGTCACAACAGAATTTGGGTTGTTCACCAGAAATCAGCATCTGGCAAAATTCCTTTGCGTGTTCAGCCAGTTGAGGCAAATCAGCGAGTGGGCACGGTTGATTTTCTGATACCAAGTAACGCTTTAAATCTTTATCCCCGATTAGCAAATTACCAATCGCATCAACGGGGTATTCTGAAAGCAACTGAAGCACAACGGGATCTGACCAATCACGCAAATCAGATGAGAATTCAGGATGTTTTTTTAATATCTGGCTGGCATAAACACGCCCGGCAAATCCTTGCGGTAACCGATCGAACAACCACCATGGCACAGCATCGATGTGTTCAACGAGACTTATTTGTGCAGATGAATTGACTCGATAGATCGGCGTTTTCATAGCGTTTGCATTTCCGCCCAATCAATAATTTTTCCAACTTTACTATCAGCGTCATAACCGACACCCCAGTGAAACGAGATCTGGCCGTACTTCTCTTTGATATCAGAAAAATAAAACGATAGTTGTTCTGCTTCCGTTAGCTCAGATTCCAGCTGCACAGCGACAGATCTAACAATATCAAACCATTCCGGAGGAATGCAGTAACCCCGGAACGGTTGCGAGTTGGCGTCTTTAAAAAGACGAGGGTATGAGCGGATCATTTCATTTTCAAAATCAGCATAAATACTCACATACACACCAATAAGTTATTTAACTTACTTAAGTTATACTATAATAAATCGACTATAACCACTCTATTCACCCGATGAAACCATCTGAATTATTAGAACTGTATAGAAAAGAGATCAGAGCTATTATTCTGCGCAATCATGGTCAGACCCCCCGCGTATTCGGATCTGTATTGGCCGGAACGGATACGGAGGAAAGCGACCTAGATATTTTGATTGAGCCGTGACCGAGTATGTCATTGTTTGATATTGGCGCGATTCGATGTGAACTGAAGGAACGGCTGAAAATTGAAGTGGATGTACTAACTCCTGGGGCGCTGCCTAGTCACTGGAAAGATGTGGTTCTACAGGAAGCAAAACCGATTTAATTCGGCTTTATTCATATCAGTACAAACTTACGTCATCATCTTATCATCGCTAAAAATAGGTATTGATAATTCAATGATCAACATGTCTTTAGTCACCATCGCCGTTGTTTCCTGATAATTCCAATCATCGCCAGATACAATATCTGGATCAAAAGGAATGATCTTATCAATGTGTCTGAGACGTTCTAAAATCGCCTGAACAGTTGAGTATTTCCCCTCGATCTCTGCCCCCTGAATAAATGTATTCAACGGTTCGTGATAGACTTGGCCAACAAATAACATTTCTGATCCATCGCGAACTCTGACCGGTAATGTTGGTTTTAATGATGCTAGAAGTTCGCTCAATTCACTTGATTTCAAAATATCCCCCTGATGTCTCTATTCTTATGGATTATTTTACGTCCTACAGATCCGCTTTCGGAAAGTTTTAGCGGTAATTTTCCGCTGGAAGTAAAAGCGATCAAAGCAACGTGATGGATAACTCTCTGCTACCGGCACGATGAAGCAGTGCCAGTGGACAGCCGGATAGTACCTCAGGGTCAGTGTTATCAACGCTTCGATGATGATCGATCTTCTTTTTAATTAAAAACTGTTCTTAATGGATTTGCTGATGGGCCATTTTTAGGCCGTTCAGCCAGAACAACTATTGTTTTACCTAAATCAAAAGCGGGTGCAGCCTCCGATTTATCACCTATTTCTAGATCACTGATTACAGAATTGGTTTTCTTCAATGTTTTGAATTTTTTAGCTTTTTCTGGAGATAATCCCCATCCAATATTGGTCATATATTCGTTTGATGTGTAAGTAACTACATATTCATCATTTTCTGGATGATGTATGACCCATCCAAGAAATACAGCATCTTCAGGAAGGTTGAATTGTTTTTTCATTTCGAATTGAGAAGGTTCTTTGGCCATTTAAGTACCCCGTGAAGTAAACAGAATATTAATTATGCGTAGATAGCTTCATCATCTTACAAAACAGAAGTTATTCACAATAGGAAGGGGCGCGAAGCGCGATCTGTATCTTTTAGATCTCTTTTGCACTGTTTTGACTAAGACTTAAAACTGGGCAAAAGACAAAAGTTACTCAGACTTAATAATGAGAGCACATTGTTACTCAGACTTAATGACGAAAAGAGACCTTTTATGGGGAATAGCTCTGGCCATAGGAGGCCATTTATGGGGAAGAACAGGCAATCACTCTTGGTGAAAAATTGAAAATCGATGCTGAATTCAGCACTGAAATATCAAAAGCAGAGGAATTTTTGAAAGATAGGCGTTAAACCGCCTCAGCGGTGCGCTGATTGGTTTGAAGTTTAAACTGGATGAATCCTATTGGCGTTAGCTGACGAATTGCTCTGTGTTCGTGAGAGCGCCCGCCCCGAACTCTGCAAAGAGTTTTTGCGCCCGGACATACGCATCTTTGAAACCAAGTTCAGCCAGTTTTGCGTGCAGCATCATTTTGATGGCATTGGCAGAAGGACCAGCCGGTGCAGTTGCAGTTGCACCAGGTATTTGTGATTGTGTTTTTACAATGCCCGCAGCAGCCATCTGTTTGACTGATACTTTGCCCGTACTGCACCAGGTTTTTTTGTAAAAGTCTTGCAGAGTTTTACCCGCTTTAGCCGCTCTTTCAGTGGTTCGTTTGGCTTTAGCTTCCGCTTCATGTTTCCAGCGGCGCAGCTGCCGAAAAGCGGTCCAAAATTGTTCGGTAAAACCCTTATCGGAAACGGCATAACCGCTTTTTTTGTTGGCATCTTTGGTGATGTAACGCGGATCAGCGAGACGCTGATTTGAAGCGAACAAGCCTGAATTTTGCAGATCGCTTAGTGCAACCCATAACCGACTTGCAGATAACCACGGTATGCTGGCCATGACTTTCTGCCAGCCAAAAGCAAGCCAACCTTCCTTTGTTGCAATCCCAATTTTACACGTCCACAGATCAGTAAAATCAAGTAACTTGATGGTCAACGCACGCACAGCTTCGTCACGTTCCGCTCGAAGATTTAAACCTGGTATGCCGCTTTTTCGAATTTGCTCTTGGATTTGACGAATAAACTTAGGTATCCGGCTTTGTACTTCCGGATCGAGCGGGTCTGGTTGTCGATATTTATCTGGAGAGAAACCGCATCGGTTTCCATACATAAATTTCATAACACTTGCCTGTTAATGATGAGTAATAACAAGCAGAGAGGAGGGCGTTTTTTGAACGATTCATTGCCGAATTCAGCAACGATTTTGTGAAAACTTCTTGAAGTGGGCAGCCTGAAAAACTAGACTTGTCTTTAAGGAGTTGTCACTTGCCTGACTCTCCGCCGCCGAATCGTGTTACCAGCACGATTTAGCAACCTTTCCAGAAAAAAGCCCGCTTCCCCAAGCGGGCTTTTTTCTTTCTGTCTTTTAGAGAAGATATTACTTTCATTAAACGATCGCAAGCAGATCAAAATCAAAAAATCGTTACTTTATATATAGTTAGTCTCATTATGAGACGGATTTAGAGTCGATTTTTTTATAATATTTAACTTACGCAAATTATTACCAAGTAAGTAACTTATGTAAGTTACTTACTAAAGATCTTTATATCTCTTTAATATATCTACAATTTCTTCTTCTGATAATTCAGCCAAAGAAAGCACAGCGGCTTTGACCACTTCAGAACGAGACGAACGAAATGTTCGCGGCATCAAAACGAGTTCATCAATTTTTTTGTTTAAATTTTCAGTTAAAGAGAATGTTGTGCGCTTAAAAACAGCTTTACTCTCTTGGATGGGTGCGGCTATCGCATCAGCTCCTGCGGCGAATCGTTCAATTTTTGCATCTATAACCGCACTGCGATCGCGCTTCTTAACCATGAATAATTTCCTCAACCAATGTTTCTATTTCGTGTTTTGCTTTCGCATCTGTCCATTCCAGCACTGATTTACCTTCACTAATCGCATCACGATACGCTTTGCGATCGTAAACAAGAGTGTTAGCCAGTTTGAATTCTGGATAATCAGCTAGAAACTCTTTCGCCGCGGCGACCTCTTTGATCACAGGATTAGTAGGGCAAAGGTTCAGTACCAGGTAACCCGCAAGCTTCGGATTTAAGTCTTTTGCTTGAGAATAAACTTCAGCCAGATGAGGTAACGTATCTAGGTCATATTGTGATGGACGAGCAGGTGAAATCAGAATATCAGCAACTGTCATCCCAGTGCGCAATTCTCGAGAATCTCGGCCTGCTGTGTCTGCAATAACATACTCATACTTACCGGCCAGATCTTTCAATGTCTGGTGAATGTTGCCGGAGGATTGAGCATGTGGAATATGTGGCTGAACTTCGATATCAAGTCGATCTTGAGCCCACCGCATTGAGGAACTTTGCGGGTCAGCATCGAGAAGAAAAACGTCTTTACCTTTTAATGCGAGTGCAGCTGCAATGTTCACAGCTATTGTTGATTTACCACAACCACCTTTTTGAGAGCCGATCAGTATAATCATCTTGTAAACCTGCTGTTGGTGTAATAATTGAAATAACTTACATAAGTTATTTCATAATATCAAGAGTTAGCTTATACTGATAGTATGAAAATCAAACAGATTCATTCTTTTTTGGAGTTTGTATGGATTACTACGCTGGACTATTGCAAGGACAAATGGGTGCCAGAAGAGCAGCCAGGTCAGCGCAAGAGTGGAAAGAAATCGCGCTACGTTTGGAAGCTGAATTAAAAGAAGCTCAGCTAGCTGCACTCGCTAACAAACATGTCTTAGAAGATGCAGTGACAGTTATTAAGCGAGTAGCCCCAAACAATCAGCTAGCTAATGAAGCCGCAGTAAAGGCTTTAAAATTTCAATATTTCGAGCAAGAAAAACAAAACCGTGGATGGTAAAAAAGCCTCTATTACAAGAGGCTTTAAATAAATGAAATAACTTACTTAAGTTACATTAATTCATTATTACTCAAGCTGTTCTGCGTCTTATTTTCTGGTTTATTTGCAGCATCTTTATTGTTTTCAACAGCAGTACCAACCGCCGTTCGTCCGGCATCCTCAGCTGTGTGCGTAGTCTTATGCATCATTCCTTTTGCATCATCACCAGCTCGTTCGGCACCAGTCAAACCACTTGTTGCACTAGCAATCCAGCGCAAGCAGTTGTCTGGAACCCAGTGAATCAGTGAATAACAGAGATGAGTGACAGTAATCGAAATCGAAACGTAAACGCATGTATAGCCGATGATAACTATCATCCCTGACATCGAACCGGCTTGAGTACCAGAAACTATCGTCATGAATGAAGAGTTAATTAATGCCGATACAGGCTCTGTAAGTAAAAAACCAGCATAAAAACCGAAAATCATCAAAGCAGGTCGGAATATCACACTAAACAAAAGGCTATATCCCTGCGCAGCGCGCCCTACAACATCATGGCCTTCGGGAGCTATGTGTGCAGCGGCCCATATGGGGGCAACAATAATCGCTTCAATCACTAAAACAAACCAGTTCACAACACTGGTCATCCAGGTAATCCAAGGGATTAATGGCATATAAACGGCAAGCATGATCCCTAGACCAAACAAACTGATCACAATGACAGATAGAGTCGGACTTACACTTGCGATCGCAGCTGCACCATCAAAAACCCATCCAGCAGTCCCTTCAGCGGCATGGCTACCGGCAACCCCTGAAATGCCGAAGATCGCGGCGAAAAATGCAACACCGCACCAGATCAGGCCATCACCGAAAGACTTCATTTGGCTAACATGATTTAAGTTTGACCCGCCGATTGTGTGAGTCATCCAGTCCAGCATTTTCAGCATTGGTGCTGATAATTTAGCGACGATTTTATCGAACAAATCATCTGAGCCATTGCCATTTTCTATGCTTTTTTCTGTGTAATTTTGTAGTGATTCATCACTCGATGCGAGCAGTGCGTTTGTTGCAGAAATAGCATCCTTATAAGCGACTAAACTATCTTCAGCTTCCTTGCTTGTGATCGAAATAGACTGACCAACCGGCACAGCGTTCATTGCACTTTGCAGAGCATCATTCAAATGCGATAAATGTGGGAACCAGGTGCCAGCATAGATCCATCCCGCCTCTTGCGCTGTCTTCAAAAATTCAGTTTTTGCCCCCTGAGTTTTTGACTGGATAATACTATTCACAGCCTGAGAAAGACTGCTTGTATAGTTATCTGCAGCTCGATCAATTGACGCAACAGATACAGAACCATCATTCCCTGCGACAATTTTATCTGCAATAGGCTGCAATTCTGAAATCATCGTCTGTAATGCTGTGATTTGAGCACTCTGAATGTCAGAAGTAATACTCGACATATCGCCTTGATCATTTTTATTTTTGGTTAGAGTGACACCACCACAAACTGTATTGTCTTTATAGCCAGAACTAGCGCGCCATTCGATGCTGGAAATTTCATAACTACCGCCAGCCGAAGCCGCACCAACGGTGTATGGTGCAACCTTTGTATCTAAACCTTGTGCTGCGTAAGTATTATTCATTGCACCGGCACAAACTTCTGAACGTAGAACTATAGCTGCAAGCTTGCGAGTTTCGGGCAAAATCGGCGGAGCAATCCAGCCTTGATCTGAAATTTTATCAATCCCTGCAGACCAAATTTTGTCGGCAATGCCCACACCTTGAAGTACACACCAGATGACTATTACCTGTATAGCTGAGTAGCCAGAAGATAAAGGTAGTAGCATGCTGGCTCCGGCTGTAATCCGGATAGGCAACCAAGGAGAACTCATTTTTTTTCCGAGGACTTCAGCCGACTCTGCTGAGTCAACAATGCTGCGCATGCTAATAAATGTCGTAAAAAGCATCCCAACAAAGAGACACGCAGCATTCAGCACCGAGATCATAGTACCGAGCGTTGTTGTCTCAGTTTCATTCCCAGATCCGCCGTCACGGATACTTGTGATGATCGGTCCAAAAACCGCAGCAAGCTTTTCTACAGAACTATCTGTTACAGCGGGAGTGTACTCCCCCGCATACGCATGATTTATTAGCAAAAAACATGAAATAAAGATGGGAATGAAATGTTTAACTTTCATAGCATCCCCCTCCACCACATATACGTAGCGCCAGCTGCGCCTACCAACATGAAAAACAAAATAACGCTCAAAATCAGGCTTACAGACGCATTCACAACAGAAAGTAATGAGGACTTAATTGCTTTATATTTCATGATGTTATAGTCCATATAAGTCTTTGATGGTCATAATTCTTTTTTCAACGAGCATTCGTATGACTAAAAAACTACGCAATGCAAAAGCGCTAAACATTAGAAAACATCCAAAACCAATAACGACTTGGTTAATTGATATATGCGTGTAAAGCAAAGATGCGATAACTAACAACATCGCAATCACAGCAAAAAATGACTGCATAATACATGCAGTCAAAGCTTGTTTTTTTCGACTTTCAAAATCGTCCGCAGTCCAGCCGGCGGTTACTTCTTCAAAGTTTTTTTGCTGAATAACTCGCTTTTCGGCTTTTAAAAGCTTTCCGATCCGCTTTGCGGATTCGACACATTCCAATTTCTCTCCGACCACACACCATTTCGCTAACCGAAATGGTGCTGATATAGCTTTAATTACACTCATATAAAATCCCTATGCAGTTGCACACAAAACATTGAAATAGAACTTATCAAACAAACAAATAAGTTCTGGGGTTTTCTCGTTCATAAGAGTTGAGTGTTTTATTAAAAAACGTGTTTTACGAAGCTTCTTCATTAGATGCTTCTGACTTTTATTGTTATTGAGCACATTATTGATGTGCGGCATAAGCGCCATTTTTGCTTGTGCAATAAAGAGAATATTTTCTTGTTCATGAAGTTCTGGAATCACTTCATCAATAATATCATCAGCAATTCTCTCTATTTCTGACAATGCAATTACTGGATAAAATAATGACTTTCGTTGTACTATAATATTAGCCATGATTAGCTCCTACTTAGCTGATTGTGGTTAGGCTATAGCGGAATGCTGGAACATTTCGCTATAGCTGATAATAAAAACATATATGATTTATTTCAAATTTTAGGCTTGTTTTAATTTAAAAAAATGGCATTCATTCTGAATTTAGAATGTTTATTCGTATTACAGCGTATTATTGTTTTTTATTAGAAACTTATTAGTTAAAAACTCGACCATCCGGATGCCTCTCATCACCATCCACACCGAGCCACCCATATCCCTGGCTTGTGCCAGGGATATCTGAAACTAAAACGTAGTAGGCAGATATGGCAACTCCATCTTTCGTTGCTACAAAAACAATCTGATGATCGTTAAGCGGATTAACAGCTTTGATACCGGTCAGATCGGGTCGTCCCATAGCAGCACCGTTTGCAACAGAAACTACACAGTCGGCAAACATGGCAGCCACAGAACCAGCGTCCTGTCTATATGAAATCTGGCTTGGAGTTGAAGGTGTCAGCTCACATGCGGACGTGTAAGTACTAGATATCAGAAGTAAAGCAAACAGAACAAGCTTACCCATAAGCACCTCAACTTACTTAAAGTATTTAACTTACATAAGTTATTCTATGCCTTTAAGGGTAAAAAACAATCGCTTTTTAAAGGAAAAGAAAAATAAAGAGAGGATCGCTTGGGGGCTTGCAGTCATCACAGATCTTCCGGCTGCTGTGCCCGAATGGGTCAGCGCCCAACACAGAAGCGGTGTGGGTAACTCCCGTATCGGAACGGCCGTCCATCACCCCTTGCGGTGTGGTCGGGGGAGTTATCCAAACGAGGTCACCAATACAAGCTAGGTAACTGTTGTTGATTGGTGTTCATATAGGTACACTTCTTCAGCGTCATAATAAACAAACGGGGGATATCGATGCATCCAATACGAAGTAAAAACACTGTTTAACATAAAACAAATATACAACAAATGAGGCTACAAAATGCAGCAGACTAATGATGAATTAATTAAATTAATTAAAGAAAAAATTATTGAAAAATGGAACAAAAAAAAAGAGCCTTATCTATTTAGTTCCATTGGGGCTGATATTAAAGAACAACCAGAAGCATTAGACGGAAAAAAGTTAAAAGAATGGGTGCATTTGAACTTAGATAATTTATCAGCTGAGATATCAGCACATCCAACACAAAAAGAAAAAATTGGATTAATCCCAAAAGGAGAAAAATATGAATACAACACAGAAAACAAGATAAAAAACAAATATACACATGCAGAATCAACGCGAATAAGCGAGAGTAGAAAAAAAATAACAATGGCATTCATATCCATGCTTGGTGATCTGCCTACAGAGGATGCAGATAAAATCATAATACCAACAAGTATATTATCAAAACTGCTAGGTGAGTGATGATTATATTAATCTTCATAACAAAAAGCGAAAAGCTGTCTAATTACATTAACTCAGGTAAAATAATACACCCTGATGGATATTTAAAAAAACGAAGTGAGACAGCAAAAAGTGTATCTATTTTATGCAGAGATGACAATGAAATAGAAAGCGAATCGATAAACAAAATATCTGCACTAATCAAAGATGCAGATGGGTTCATTATCTTCTGTGACAATGGTTACTACGAAAGAATAAATATCAACTTAGGATATAGCCATCTTTTATCAAAGCTTGGAAATTACAATGAGCACCTAGATGAAAGCGTAAAAACAAAGCAATTCCTTGAAGATAATATACTTATAGCATTAAAAGTGTTTTTTTGGATGAAGGAGTCATTCAATAACGGCTTTGGTGAAATATTAAGACTTCCTGTTAGAAATTTTAATGATAATGACTTCAAAAAAACATGCAGAAGGGTCTCATCTATATTAGAGTTATCAAATAATGATATATACAAAGAAATGGATGAGGTTTCCAAAGCGCTTTCAATGTTAAAAGGGAAAATAAGAAAACCCAAAAAAAGACCACACACATCAAAAAAATTCTATGTTGATGAAAGGAATTTTTTCTTTGAGTATGGGAAAGAAGATCATGCGAGACATGAAACAGATCCCAAAAAAGGTCACAATGTAAATTGTGATATATCAGCAAGATTTAGATTTGGTATAAAAATAGATGAGACTAAACATTTTAACGTATGCAAAGATGATAAGGAAAAGTCATCTATAGAGGGTATTTTTGATGGTTGTCACGAACACCCTATTACCATAAAAAAAACTACGCATATAAATATGTTTTCAAATGATTATATTGCTTAAAAAGCTAGGCCGATACATAAAATATCGGCCTAGCTTTTTGGGATAGGAAAATACTATCCATTTCCTATTTTAAATGTAGTAGATCTGCCGCACAACTAGTGCTCTCCTACTTAGGGCCTTCAGGATTACCTGCTTGCTCCTAAGTCTAAAAACACGCTTCTCGTGCGTAGTGTTTAGCTGGTGCTCTCCTGCTAAGGGCCATCAGGGTTTCCCCATCCATCACCTAAGCCAAAAAACACGCTTCCTAAACTAGCCGGCTGGCACCTTCCTGTTCGAAGCCATCAGGGTTCCCCCATCCATCATTCAAACCCAAAAATACACTTCCCGAATATGAAATGGAGCTGACTCATTTATAAGTATTCAAATTGAAATTTATAAAAATAAGCAACCTTCATATCGCTACTACTGACTAAAATCTCTTTTGAATTAAACTAATCCACGGATTAATTATACCATATTTTTGAAAAATGGAAAAAGGCAAATGTAGTTAAAGGGGTCTGAAGTCCAACGGAACAAAACCGAACTTTAAGCCTAAAGTGGCTAAAAATGCCCATTCCCTCGAAAAGTTAAAATGGGTGTCGCAAAATCACTCCGCATAACGGCTCTTATGTTAAAAAGCCGACTTCGCCAGTATAAATGAGCGATTGAACTAATTTTGATACCGGACACACCTCTTTTACAAATTTAATACACCTTTTATGCACTGATTTTGTGGATAAAATTTGTAACAAAAATGTTACAAATTCAGTAAGCTATAATGTCCCTTGATTAAGGGTAATTTTTTAGATGAAGCACTCTTTTTTACATTCTATTCGCGAGACTGTCATTGTCGTGTCTCAGCGCTCTTAACTCATTTTCTACACGATTTAGATCATGAGCTAAACGATTAGCTCTGATTTCATGTTCTGAAGCTTTAGCTTCCGCTTTAGATACCCGATCATCAGCTGAATCAAGCATTTCTTTTGCGTTTCGCAAATGCAGTCCATGACCATCTATTTCTTTTTTATATCCTTCAATTTCAACGTCTTTTTTGGTGATCGTGTTACTCAAAATAGTTATCTGCTTTTTCAAGGAAGCTAGCTCTTGAGCTATTTCATCAGCAATTTCAGTTTTTGCTTTTGCGATTGCCAAAGCAGTGGTAGCAGTAAAATCGACCATGTCTTTGAACTGTTTTTGAACCGCCTTTACTGCGGTTTTACCTGCTATTTTGAAGACTTGTTTACGTGTGTACAAATCTTCACCGTTCCGCAAAAATCCAGTTTTATGTTTAGGCGGTTCAGTAGCAATCATTGCTTCAATGTCATCATTCAAGACATCGACTGGTTTCTCTTTACCTGCTCTTTGAAGTAGTTCAGCAGCTTGCTGCTCTATATTTTGTATTTGTTCGGCTGCTTGTCGTACCAGCTCAGTTGCTTGTAGCTCCGCAATTTTACGTATTTCTGAAGCTTTCAACTCTGCTTTTAATTTTCCAGTCTGCAAAGCTTTCTGGACTAGTTCGACTGATTGTCTCTCAGCATTGTTCAGCAGCTCTGTTGCTTGCAGTTCAGCTTCAGTTTTACTTTCCGTAGCTTGTTGCAGCAAAGTTGCAACTTGCACAGCCACTGCTTGCCGAGATTTCCATTGTTCTCTGGTCAAACGTTGTCTGCGAGGACCGGTTCTAGCTAAGCCGTATTTCGCACCACAGGCGTCATGAAGCTCATCTTGCCATGTCTTCATAGCACTTTTATATGCGGTATTCTGAGCGCCCTTTTTAAGTCCGTTAGCTTTAGCTTCATTAGCGGCTCTGTAGCCGTCATGTACCGAATCAAAACGTTTTCCGATCTTAGGAACTGCGTAGAAGTGGATATGTGGGTAGGCTTCATCTGTATGTTCAACAACGCTTTTCAGGTCGTCGCTGTACTTATCTTTGAGCCATTCAATCGCATCATCTCTGTATTCTGGCCAGCCATCTTTTCCGGATGGAAAAGAGATCACCCCAGCTGCAATACAGAGACCATCAATACGCAATTTTCGACCGATAGAATCTTTTGCTTGTTCTGCCCAAGTTGCAGCTTCCTTCATCACAACGGCAGGCATTACACCAAATCGCAGGATCGGCGGTTGTGGTTCTTCGATGTGAGGGGTTGCATTGTCGTGACGTTCTGCTTCTTCAATAATTTCCCAACCAGACATAACTCGTTGTTTCGTTTTAGCATCGAAACCACCTTTTCTAGCGTAACCCTCAACGTGCCCGAATTGATAACCGCTCATGATCTTGAAGCCCCACATTCGCTCTGACTTTTATCTGAGTATACTGCTGGCTTACCGCAGTGTACATTCGAGATCAAAAGCATAGTGACCGACTATGCTTATCCCCTAATCACTCTTCGAGTGGGGAATAATCGTCGGCCCTTCGGGACAAGAAAAGCATAGTAATTATTCGATACAGGACAAATAATTACGTTATCAGACGCAGAATTCGAGTTTATGTGAAGTTTAAATCCATCCCCAATACATCACCAGAATACTATCTGAGTGACATGGCCGCGCTGAATCTCCCGTCAGTAACGGGAATCAGCACCAGGCACAACGTTAATCTTTTTTCCCGGCAAACCAACAATCTTGGTCGGGCCACAAATCCGGATCAGGCGGTGCTGAATTTGATGATACAGTAAATGGAGTAAATTCTTTTTCACTCACACTAACAACCAACCCTAACGCCGCCAGAATGCGCACGATCTTATCGAAATGAATTGTTCCTTTTCCTAGTTCTAGATCTGAAATGAAACGTTCACTGTTGTTGGTCAAACCAGCCAAATCAAACTTGGTCAGTCCTTGCTCTTGCCGCCGTTTTTTGAGCATCGCGCCCAGGTCTTTTGCTGTAGACATTTGCATCATAACCCCCGATTTTGATTAAACTGGCAAAAAGCTTTGTGCAACTTCCAGCGCTCTGAATTATCAAAATAGCCAACGAACGGCGTTGATTGGCGCAGCTGGTCAGCCTTTTCAGTATCCGAAACAATAAAGTTCAGAACGTCATCCAGTGACCAGTGATCCAGAATATAATGCCATTCATAAACGGCATCTTGTGGATTTTGGGGCGGATTATTGGCGATCAGTTTTTCAATTCTTGCTTTAGCGATGTGAAACAAATCCGGTTTTTTCCGGATCATTTCAGCAATATAACTGTGAATCAGGCGTGAACGCCGATCGTGCAGTGTCTGTAGATTCGATTTGTTGTCATAGAAAACATGCTGCTTCAGGTCTGCATCATACTCATGCAGTTCTGCTTCATCCCATACACGGAACAACTGGTAATCAAGCTTTATTGGTAATCGTATTTGCTCACTATTCTTACCAGGGTAATTCCCATTATTTTGTTTCAGGATTTTATTGCAGCCTGCGTAATCAAAGAGAACGTCAGTTTGAATGACTAATTCAAGATAAGGTTGTAAATCACCAAGAGGAGATATCTTTTGGGTAATCCGGATCACTGGTTCAGGGAATGCAATATCTTTCAAAGCCTGAATGTCAGTGTTGAACTGTTCTCTGGCCGATTGTTCCTGTATTGGATCTCGAATAGGAACATTTTTCAGTACTAATTCCAGACCAGCAACAAGCTTGATTAGATCAATAGATGGACTCATGCTTCATCATCCATGAATCGATGCAGCCCCGTTCTGATGAACAATGTGGAGAAGGCTTCCCAATCGTGTAAATACACTAGTTTTTCATTCGTTTCCGGATGGATCAGCAAAGTGGTGCCTCTGGCTGATTCGAACCAAAAAGCATAAAATGGCAACTGTTCAATTTCTTGCTGTAACACGCAGGACATATTGCCAACTTTC
>RRZU010558743.1_pt1 | contig 16816 bp, 18 predicted proteins | sample 2165561 | NCBI WGS metagenome assembly RRZU01 (sample SAMN10456909, study PRJNA506462) | wastewater metagenome | isolation source: wastewater sludge | place: USA: Moscow, Idaho | reverse complement strand
GCATCTGGCAAACGTCTTTTAATTTCGTCTGCAATTGCAATGGCTGGATAAATATGTCCACCTGTTCCTCCGCCGCTTATTAAAACTTTAGGCGATGTCTTCGATGTATTCTTCACTTAATACTTTTCTATCTTGTTCTAACTCTTCTTGCGATTTAATCTGAGTACTTACGCTCAAAATTATTCCGAAAGATATACATGTCATCCAAATGGATGTTCCTCCATAACTAATCATGGGCAATGGTTGTCCAGTTACTGGAATCAAATTAACCGCAACCGCCATATTTACCATAGCTTGTATAATAATTGGTAAGCCCACTGCAAATACAAGTAACGTACCAAAAACGGTATGTATTTTTGATGCAATGATACAAATCCTGATCAATATTAATAAGAAAGTCGCTAATAGTAAGATAGCGCCAATTGCACCATATTCTTCTACAATAATTGCGAAGATAAAATCGGATGATGATTGAGGTAAAGTTTGTTTAAAAACACTTTTTCCTGGTCCTGCCATTTCATTCAATCCTCTTGCTATCGCTGCTTTTGCATGTAAAACTTGGTAACTTTCTAATCCAGAATCATCGTTAAATTTATTTATACGAGACATCCAAGTATGTACACGAGAATTTGATACTAAATCTGGACGCGATAAAGCTATCCATACAAATCCTCCACCAAGAATTAATCCTACTCCTGCAATTGTAAATAGATACTTGAATGGGAAACCACCAATAATCAGTAATATACCACACATTCCTGCTAACATCAACGCTGTTGAACCATTAGAAGGAAAGATTAATCCTACAATTACAATTATGGGTACAAATAATGGAAGTGCAGTGTTTTTCCACGTATATTCTTTGTCTCTATTTTTTGTCAAATAACGAGCTATATAAACCAACAATGCTTGCGATGCAATCATAGAAGGCTGAATACCAATTCCGGTTCCGGGAATAGTTAACCACCTTGAGGCATTTGCTCCGCCAATTGTTTGTCCTTGTACGAGTGTTATTATTAAAACTCCTGATAGAATTACAACTGCCGTTAAAGCAAACAAGCCAAACCATCTGTAATCTATACGTTGTAATCCGTAAATAATCAACAAACCGATTAATAAAATACCTGCGTGTTTTGCTAAGTGTCCAAAAATAGTTCCCGAACCTACTGTATACACCAAGTTAGAACTTGCCGAATAAACTGGTAAGAATGAGAAAAGTGCTAACAATAAAATGAAAGCCCAAAGCGGTTTATCGCCTTTAAAATATTTTTGTACGATGTTAGACATTGGTTGGTTTAGTTATTATAATTTACGTACGTTTTCTTTAAATTGATCTCCTCGGTCTTCGTAACCAGAGAATAAATCAAAACTTGCACAAGCTGGTGACAACAACACTGTTTCGCCTTTACTTGCTAATTTATAGGATTGCTCTACGCAATCTTTCATATTATTTGTTTCAACAATCGTTTCGATGTATGGACTAAAAAATTCGACTAATTTTGAGTTGTCAACACCTAAACAAACAATTGCTTTCACTTTCTTTCTAACGAAAGGTAAAACTTCGTTGTAATCGTTTCCTTTATCTTTTCCTCCAACAATCCAAACAACAGGCTTCGTCATACTTTCTAAAGCAAAATACGTTGCATTGACATTTGTCGCTTTAGAATCGTTGATAAAATCAATTCCTCCAATTGTTAAAACAGGCTCTAAACGATGTTCCACAGATTTAAAATCGGACAAACTCTTTCTTAGTTCCTCGTTGTTAATATTTATAATTTTTGCTGCAACTGCTGCTGCTAATGAATTAGATACATTGTGTTTACCAATTAATCCTAAATCATTCACTAACATTGTAAAATCACCATTTGAATCATTTACTCTAAACAATTCATTATCCGCATATGCCTCATTAGATGCTTCCATCATTGTAAAAGGTTTACGAATCGCACGAATATCAATCTGATCGATGATGTCCATTGTTTTTGGATCATCAAGATTGTAGATAAAATAATCGTTTTCATCTTGGTTTTCAGTAATTCTGAATTTAGACTTCGCATACAAATCAAACTGATAATTGTATTGGTCTAAATGATCTGGTGTAATGTTCAGCAAAATTGCAACATACGGTTTGAAATCTGTTTTGATATCATCTAACTGAAAACTACTCACTTCTAATACATAATAATCGAAGTTGTCTTCTGCTACAGATTTTGCAAAACTTTTCCCGATGTTTCCACCTAATCCTACATTTAATCCAGCTTGCTTTAGGATATGGAACATCAAACTTGTTGTTGTTGTTTTTCCATTAGATCCTGTTATCGCAATAATTTTTGCATCTGTGTAACGAGACGCAAATTCAATTTCAGAAATGATTGAAACTCCTTTCTCTTCTAATTTCTGAATTAGCGCTGCTTTTTTTGGAATACCTGGACTTTTCATTACTTCGTCAGCATTCAGAATTAAATCTTCTGTGTGCTGACCTTCTTCATAAGCAATTCCGTACTCCTCCAAAAGTTGTTTATACTTGTCTTTTATTTGTCCCATATCCGAAAGAAAAACATCAAAGTTCTCTTTCTTCGCAAGAATAGCTGTTCCTACGCCACTTTCTCCCCCTCCTAAAACGACTAATCTTTTCATTTTTTATCTAATCTTTAAGGTAATAATTGTAATTACCGCTAAAATGATTCCGATGATAATTGCACGCACCACGATTTTACTTTCGTGATAACCTAATTTCTGAAAATGGTGATGTAGAGGAGACATCAAAAAGATTCTACGACCTTCACCAAATTTCTTTTTCGTGTACTTAAAATAAGACACTTGTAACATTACTGACAAACTTTCTGCGAAAAATATTCCGCATAAAATCGGTAATAATAATTCTTTACGAACAATGATTGCCAAAACTGCAATTACACCTCCGATTGTTAAACTTCCTGTATCACCCATGAATACTTGAGCCGGATAGGTATTGTACCAAATAAATCCGATTAAACCTCCGAGGAATGCGCCACAGAAAATCAAGACCTCTTCTGATCGTGGAATAAACATGATATTCAGATAATCAGCGAACATTAAGTTACCCGAAACGAATACAAATACAGCAATTGCCGCCATAATAACCGCAGAACTACCTGCTGCTAAACCATCGATACCATCTGTTAAATTTGCTCCATTTGAAACGGCTGTAATGATAAAAATTACCGCGAAAATAAAAATCGCTGCAACCGCCCAGGCTGGACGATCATCTGCATCCATCCAAAATAAAATATCCGAATAGTTGAACTCATTTCCTTTCACGAAAGGCATTGTCGTTTCTAACGTTTTTTCTTCAGGTCCAAATTTTATTTGTCTGCTGTATTCTGTCATTTCTGTTCCTGTCGGAACTTTTACTCTATTTTCTTGATGTTTTACGGTAACTGTTGGACTAAAATATAGCATTAATCCGACTACAATACCAAGACCTACTTGTCCTAAAATCTTGAATTTACCTTGTAAACCTTCTTTGTTTTTTCTGAAAACTTTGATGTAATCATCTAAAAAACCTATTACACCTAACCAAATCATTGAAACCAATAAAATGATGATGTAAATATTATCTAATCGTGCAAAAAGAAGTGTTGGAATTAATGTTGCCAAAATGATGATTAACCCACCCATTGTTGGCGTTCCTGCTTTTTCGATTTGTCCTTTTAATCCTAAATCACGAACAATTTCGCCCATTTGTTCTTTACGTAAATAACTGATGATTCGTTTTCCGTAAAACAAACTGATGAACATTGCCGATAAAATTGCCATTCCCGCACGGAAAGACGTGTACTGAAACATACGTGCTCCAGGGAAATGGATACCTTCTAAGTAATCAAATAAATAGTATAACATTCTCTATTTGCTCAATAGTTTACTTAATTCTGATGCAACTTCTACATCAGAAAAATGTGTTCTTACTCCGTTAATTTCTTGATACGTTTCGTGACCTTTACCAGCGATTAAAACAATATCGTTTGGTTCTGCCATTTTAAGAGCTGTTTTAATAGCTTCTTTACGATCAGTGATTTTTAATGTACGATTATAAAATTGTGGCTTTACACCAACCTCCATTTCACGAAGAATTTCTTCTGCATCTTCTGTTCTTGGATTGTCTGATGTAAAAATAGCGACGTTTGATTTTTCGCTTGCGATATCTGCCATTTCTGGACGCTTAGTTTTATCGCGATCGCCACCACAGCCTACAACTGTAATTAATTGCTCATTTTTTGTACGAATCGATTCAATTGTATTCAATACATTATCTAACGCATCAGGCGTATGTGCATAATCTACGATAATCACAATTCCTGTTTGCGTTTTAAATGTCTGAAAACGTCCGTCAACATTTCCTAAAGTGCTCAATGCTTTTAGAACTTCTAATTCATCTTGTCCTAAAACAGAAGCTACTCCGAAAACTAACAATAAATTATATGCATTGAATTGACCAATTAAAGAAGTCCAGAATTCTTTTCCTTTGAATTCTAACAACATTCCGTCAAATTGGTTTTCAATAATTTTACCTTTAAAATCTGCATCAGTTTTTAGCGCATACAATCTTTTAGTTGCAACGGTATTCTGAAGCATTACTTTTCCGTTTTTATCATCTGCATTAGAAATTGCTGTAGACGTTTTTGGTAAATCGTCGAAGAATTTCTTTTTTGCTGCAAGATAATTTGCAAACGTTTTGTGATAATCTAAATGATCGTGCGTGATATTCGTAAATCCGGCAACTTCGAAATCCAAACCTGCAATTCTATTTTGATGAATTCCGTGCGAAGAAACTTCCATAAAAGCATACTCGCATCCACGATTTACCGCTTCACGAAACATTTTGTTCAACGTTAAAATATCTGGTGTTGTATGTGTAGAAGGAATTACTTCTCCATCAATTACAATTTTAATCGTTGAAACTAACGCACAAGCGTAACCTAATTTTGTAAACAATTCGTATAACAAAGTTGTCGTTGTTGTTTTACCATTTGTTCCTGTAACACCAACAAGTTTTAAATCTTTTGTTGGATTTCCATAAAAATTAGATGCTAAAACACCTAATGCAATTGTTGAGTTTTCAACTTTTACATACGTTATTCCGTCAACTAAATTTTCTGGCAAAATTTCACAAACAATTACTTTAGCACCTAAACTAATTGCTTTTTCTATATACTGATGTCCATCTACTGTTACGCCATTTACGGCAACAAAGACATCGTCTTTTTCTACTTTTCTCGAATCAAATTGAACATTGTTAACATCTACTTTCGTAACGCCAACCGTCTCAGAGATGGAAACCTTATATAGTAAATCAACTAAATTTCTCATCCTTCCAACATTAAATAAATTGTCTCACCCTTCTTAAATCTTGTTCCTGCAGGAATGGATTGATTAATTACCTTTCCAAATCCTGAATATTGTACGTCTAAACCTAAATTTTCTAATGCTGGAATTGCTTTAGTACCTGTATGACCAGTTACATTTGGCACAACACTTTTAGATTCGCTTACATTTATTTTATCTCCTTTTTTAAACTCGTTTACTGTGTTCTTTTTAACTAAATCACGTGGCAAAGGTATTGGAGTTTTTGAATATACCCAATCGGCAATTTTCTTGAAAACAGGCGCTGTTACACTACCACCATAATACCCTTTTGCAGTATTTGGTTTATGCACAACTACAATACAAGAATACTTAGGCTTTTCTGCTGGGAAATATCCTGCAAAAGAAGCACGATATTGCATTCCTTTTCCGTCTTTTTTCCAATAATCAACACGAGCTGTTCCTGTTTTACCTGCAATATCATAATTACTATTGCTAATAATACGACCTGTTCCTTGCTCTACCGCACCGCGAAGCATCTCTTGCATTTGCTTCACGTTTTCTAAAGAAGTTAGTTGGTCAACCAAAACAACTGGTTTAAAATTCACATCAGGTTCACCTTTTTTCGTGATTTTATCCATGAATAATGGTTTCAACATTTTCCCGTTGTTTGCAACTGCATTATAAAAAGTCACAATCTGAATTGGTGTCAATTGCAAACCATAACCATATGCCATAACTGGCAAAGTAATATTACTCCACACTTTACTATCAGGACGATGCATAATAGGACGACCTTCTCCTAAAATATCAACGCCTAATGGCTGTGTCATATGCCATTTATCTAATTTCTCAAAAAATGCATTTGGATTTTCTCCATAATATTGATTAATCAATTTTGCAGTTCCGATATTAGATGATTTTTTTATTACTCCATCTACAGTTAATGTTCCATAACCATGTGTATCTGTAATTGTACGACCATAAAACTTATAACTTCCACCACCTGTTTGTACAGTAGAATTTTTATTGATATAACCATCATCCATAGCGGCTAATAAAGACACTGCTTTGAAAGTAGAACCTGGCTCTGCAGCTTCTCCTACAGCATAGTTATAATCATCTATATATGTTCCGTCTTTTTTACGAGATAAATTTACAATTGCACGAACTTTACCCGTTTCAACTTCCATTACAACCACACTTCCGTGTTGAGCTTCGAACTCAGAAAGCTGTTTATAAAGTGCATCGTAAGCAACCATTTGTAAATCAGCATCAATTGTTGTGTAAACTGATGAACCAGCTTGTGGTTCTTGCTCCCAACTTTTCATTGGTTTCCATTTACCACGTCCCATAAATTGTTCCCAACGACGACCTTCGATACCGCTTAACAAGTCAGAATAAGCTCCTTCTAATCCAACTTTTCCGCGACGATCATCGTAACCAATAGTACGAACACCAATATCTTGAACAATTAACTCACGTTTTGATTCTGTTTCATGAATAAAACCTCCTTTGTTTTGACCTTTGTTAAAAATCGGGAATTTCTTAATACGTTGGTATTGTTCATAATCCAAATCTTTCACTAACATCATGTAACGATTCTTCTTTTTACGTTCTGTAGAAAATTTGTCGTAAAAATAAGAAGGAGATTTTGTAAACATCTTGCCTAAAGAATCGGCAAGATTATGCATTTCTGTTTTAAATAATTCATCTTTAACCACCGATAAATCCACATAAATATTATGCTTCGTTACCGTTGTTGCCATCAAAGCTCCGTTTGATGCATATAAGTTGCCACGCTCTGCAGCAACAGTATCTAATCTGAAATTATTTTTTTCAGCAAAACGCTCTAATTCAACACCTTCTACAATATTGATACGAAACATAAAAACAATAATAAAGATGGCCCATATCGCAAGCGCGCCGGCAAATATCCATCCTTTGATGACCATGTTGTTTTTATTTTTCGATGACGTCGTCATAAACTTTGTCTACAATATAAAAAGGTTGTTTATCTGGAATTTTTAGACCATACACTGCTGTACGTTCCAAAATTTCCGTTTCTAATTGCATACGCATCAAATCGCGATGCTTATCCGTATACTGAGATTTTAAATCTTCTACTTTATCCTGTAATTCTGAAATACGAACTACTTTACGATCAACTAAATGCGAACTCGAAATACTCAAAAAAGCTAAACCTACCAAATACAACATAAACTTCCAGTTTTGTTCTGAGCCAGTTTTAATCAAAAACTCACCTCTCAACAAACCTGTAAAAGTTTTTTTCTCTGGTAATATTTTTTTCTTTTTTGCCATTTATTATTCCTCGTTTCTCACTGCAATTCGCATTTTAGCGCTTCTTGCTCTTGGATTCTCGTTAATTTCTTCTTGTGTTGGCACAATTACCTTTGATTGCAAAGGCTTAAAAGGTGCTGACCAATTCCCAAAAACATCACGTTCAGGTTCTCCCTCAAACATTCCGTTTTTCATAAATCGTTTTGTTAATCGATCTTCTAAAGAATGATAAGATATAATCACCAATCTTCCGCCTGGTTTTATTACATCCGTACATTGCGAAAGCATATCTTTTAATGCTGCCATTTCATCATTCACCTCGATGCGTAACGCTTGAAACATTTGAGCAAAAAACTTATTTTCTTTCATTTTTGGAATAAATGAAAAAATTTGCTTCAACTCATCAATTGTCTCAATCTGTTTATCAGCTCTTGCTTTTACTACTTCTCTTGCCAAACGATATGAACCTTGCAATTCGCCAAAATCATAAAAAATTCGAGCTAAATCTTCTTCTTCATATTCATTGATGATCGTTTTTGCAGAAAGCTTTGCATTCTGATTCATTCGCATATCCAATTCTCCATCGAAACGAGTTGAAAAACCACGTTCTGGTGTATCAAATTGATGAGACGAAACGCCTAAATCACCTAAAACACCATCTACTTGTTTAATTCCACGAATTCTTAAATTATTTTTAAGAAATCTAAAATTTTGTTCAACTAACTCAAATCGCGAATCTTCCATTTTATTGCGAATCGCATCAACATCTTGATCAAACGAAAATAATTTTCCGTTTTGATCCAAACGATTTAATATTTCACGAGAGTGTCCTCCACCCCCGAACGTACAATCTACATATATTCCCGATTCGTTAATAATTAACGCATCGACACTGTCCTTTAATAATACTGGATTATGATACTCGCTCATCTACACCTAAATTTCCCATTACATCTTCTGCTAACGACGCAAAGTCGATATCATCAACATTAATAGATTCTTCGTATTTATCTTTATCCCAAATCTCTATCATGTTAACAGAAGAATTTAACACTACCTCTTTATTAATGTCCGCAAATTTCACTAAATCTTTTGAAATTTGCACTCTTCCATTGGCATCAACTTCAACAATTTTTACACCTGCGGTAAAAATTCGGATGAAATCGTTATTTTTTTTCACAAATCGGTTCAATTTATTCAAATCATTCATCACTTTCTCCCACTCTTTCATTGGATGAAGTTCTAAACAATTTTGAAACACAGAGCGTTTCAATACAAAGCCATCTTCCAAATAATCAGCTAATTGTTTCTTCAAACCCGCTGGTATTGGGAGTCTTCCCTTTGTATCGACCTTACACTCATATGTACCAATTAGTGAATTCACGATAGATTTTTTTCAAAAATAGAAAAAATATTACCACATAATACCATTTTTTACCACTTTTATTGAAATAGTTATCAACAATTCTAAATTTAGAATCAATGAGTTAAGCTAAAACATACTCCAACACTCCATTTTTAGATAAATTATTTTTTATATAGACCTTGCTTATAATCTCTTTCTGTATCATTTATTAAAGTTTTTCGCATAAACCCCTATTAAAAAAATATAATTAATTAAATTTGTCGACTTAATAACGAGTAAATGTTTTTTAGCTTAAAAAAGAAAGATAAGTTCTCTTACATAGAAGAAGGAGAAGGACAACCGATTGTTTTGCTTCACGGATTAATGGGTGAACTTAGTAATTTCAGCTCTCTTACAGAATTTTACGCACAAAGAGGATACAAGGTTTTCGCTCCAGAATTGCCTTTGTATTCGCTATCTGTTATCAATACTAATATCAAAAATATTGCTAAACACGTTGCGGATTTTATCGAAGAAGTTGTAAAAGAGCCAGCTATTTTAGTCGGAAATTCTTTAGGAGGTCACATTGGTTTAATGGTTTGTCACAGACATCCGGAATATGTAAAAGCACTTTGCTTAACAGGAAGTTCAGGATTATACGAAAAATCTTTCGGAGAAACTTACCCAAAACGCGGCAATTACGAATATGTTGAACGTAAAACACGCGAAGTTTTTTACGATGCAAATGTTGCTACAAAAGAAATTGTAGATGACGTTTTTAACACTGTTAATGACAGAAACAAAGCAATCAAAACGCTATATATTGCACGAGATGCAATCAAATCTAACATGAAAAATGATTTGAAAGACATTAAAATGCCTGTATGTTTAATTTGGGGAAAACAAGATAGTGTTACGCCACCAGAGGTTGCTGTAGAATTTGAACAAGAATTACCAGACGCAAGTTTATTCTGGATTGACAAATGTGGACACGCTCCTATGATGGAACATCCTGAGTTATTTAATGAAATTTTACATAAATGGTTGGTCGAGAAACAACTTGATCCATCAACAAAAGCATAATTTATGATTAAGAAAGCTGAATTTGTAAAAAGTTCGCAAAAATATACTGATTGCCCTCCGCCTTTCAAACCAGAATATGCATTCATTGGTCGATCTAATGTTGGTAAATCATCATTAATCAATATGATAGCAGAACGCAAATCACTTGCAAAAACTTCTGCAACACCTGGTAAAACGCAATTAATCAATACATTCGAAATGGATGATATTTGGTATTTAGCCGATTTACCTGGATATGGTTTTGCTAAAGCTCCAAAAGGAGTTCGTGGAGGATTTAACCGAATGATTTATGATTATATCGAATTTAGAAAAAATTTGGTTAACGTATTTTTGTTAATTGATTCGCGTCATACGCCGCAAGCCATCGATTTACAGTTTATGGAATGGTTAGGAAACAAACAAATTCCATTTTCTATTGTTTTCACAAAGTTAGACAAGTTAACAAGTGCTCAAATGCAAAAAAACTTGAATCATTATAAAAATGAACTTTTGAAAAAATGGGAAGAATTACCTAAAATTTTCGTTAGTTCTGCTTCAAGTAAAGTAGGAAAATTAGAAATATTGGGATACATTGATAGCTTGAATGAACATCTTGTAGACGAATTCAAGAAAGAGCAATACAAAAAAGAATATTAAATAAAAAAAGTCGAAACTTGGTTTCGACTTTTTTATTGTTTTATTATTTAAACATTTTATTCGCCAATTTCTGCAGACTTTGTTTGTAATTCTTTCAGACAAGGATCAACTAATTTCATTAAGCGATCTTGTAATTCTTTTGAAGGGCTATTCATCTGCATCATTTCTGCATAAGTAAATTCTCCTAACATTTTGTCTGTTGCACAACTACAATATTCTTTTACTAAAGTCTTTTTTTCAGCTGACATTGTAGGTTGTAATGCTGTTTGTTCGCAAGAAGTCATTGCTTGTTCGCGTAATTGTGGATCATCTTTATCTGGTTTTGCATTACAGCTAAAAATGGTTAAAGCTACACCAAGGGTAAAAAGTAAATTTTTCATAAGATTGATTGTTTTTAGAATGGTTAAATTAGTGAATAATAATGAATTATTTCAAAAATTCTTCAACTGCTTCTACATAACCAGGCAAACCTTTACCAGAAATAATCTTCAGACAATTAACTCCCGTCACACTCGTCGCACGAAAACCTTCTCTTGCATAAATGTCCGAAATATGTACTTCTACAACTTTTGTTGTTACAGCTTTTATTGCATCTGCAATTGCATACGAATAATGCGTGTACGCACCAGCATTTAACACAATACCGTCATACGAAAATCCTACTTCGTGAATTTTATCAATAATATCTCCTTCGTGATTAGATTGATAATAATGCAACGAAGCATCTGGAAACAACTTTCTTAATTCAATAAAATAATCTTCGAAAGTTTGAGTTCCGTAAATTTCTGGTTCTCTAACTCCAAGCAAATTTAAATTCGGCCCGTTTATTATTTGTATTTGTTTCATTTCCTTTATTTTATAAACTTTATGATTCGATTATTCTAAAAAAACTTTAATATTTTCTATTTTTTTAACATAAGAACGACTTTTGTTAACATTTATGGCACACTTATTGTAAATTATCAATTAACCAACCCAACCCATATATTAACCAAATCTAAACCTTAAAAATCCTGACTAAAATTTAGTCGGGATTTTTTAATATCCATACTTTCCTTTCCACTTTTGATTAAGCGATTGCTTATCAACTTGCTCTCTTTTATTATTACCAGGCTCATAGAAAGCTGTACCAGAAATTTCATGTGGCAAAAATTCTTGCTCAGCAAAATTTCCAGGAAAATCGTGCGAATATTTATACTCTTTTCCGTAATCCAAATCTTTCATCAATTTTGTAGGTGCATTACGCAAATGTAACGGAACAGATAAATCTCCCGTTTGTTTCACAACTTGCTGCGCCTTACCAATTGCCATATAAGTTGCATTACTTTTCGGCGAATTTGCTAAATAAATTGCGCATTGACTCAGTAAAATACGCGATTCTGGATAACCAATAACCGAAACAGCCTGAAATGTGTTATTTGCCAAAATCATTGCTGTTGGATTTGCATTGCCGATATCTTCGGAAGCAGAGATCAACAATCTTCTTGCGATAAATTTCAAATCCTCTCCACCTTCTATCATCCGCGCCAACCAATAAACTGCTCCATTAGGATCTGATCCACGAATTGATTTGATAAACGCAGAAATAATATCATAATGTTGTTCGCCTGTTTTATCGTAACGAGCTAAATTTTGCTGAATACGCTCGTGAACAATTTCATCGTTGATGATGATTTTATCCGTTGGAGAAAAACTATTAATCACTAATTCCAAACCATTCAGTAATTTGCGCGCATCACCACTCGAATATCTCAACAAAGCATTTGTCTCAACTAATTCGATATTAAACTTTGATAAAATGACATCTTTTTCTATAGCTCGTTCTATTAAATCGACTAAATCTTCTTTTTCGAGATGTTTCAACACATAAACTTGCGCACGAGAAAGCAATGCAGGAACAACTTCAAAACTTGGATTTTCTGTTGTTGCTCCAATCAACGTAACCAAACCCGTTTCTACAGCACCCAACAAACTATCTTGTTGTGATTTATTGAAACGATGAATTTCGTCTATAAATAAAATTGGATTTTTAGTTCCAGAAAACAAATTCTGATTCTTAGCCTTTTCAATCACTTCGCGCACTTCTTTTACACCAGAATTTATTGCACTCAATGTATAAAAAGGACGATCAGTTAATTCGGATATTAATTGCGCCAAAGTAGTTTTACCTGTCCCTGGAGGTCCCCAAAATATCATCGAAGCAATCATATCATGTTGCAACATCATTTTTATTGGTCCATTTGGTCCAACTAAATGTTTTTGATTAATGTAATCTTCGAGCGTTTTCGGACGCATTCTTTCGGCTAAAGGCGCATTCATAAAATCCTATTTAGATTTCAAAGTTAGGTAAAGTTTAAACAAAATGTAAGTGTTTTTTCGGCGACGTATTTTGTCTTTTTGATTTGATTTATTTGCAATAGATAAAAATTACAAATGATGAAGAAAGCGTTAGAATGTGCTTTAATATTAACAAGAAAGCATCAACTTTTGGGAGATAAAATTGCGTTATCAACTGATTATTTAAAAAAAATTGAATTAAAAGATAAACAAGCAGAGATCAATAAACAAATGATTGAGTTTTTGATAGAAATGCAAGAATTTATCGAGTTTATCAAGCTTAATCAAGAGTTAAAAATGATGTATAAAGAGTTGGTCAATTATTATTTTAACCAAATTCATCATCAAATTAATTTTTATGAAATCGAATTAGATCGTTTAGAGTTTGAGTCAAAATTTTCGATCAACATTGTTAATCAAAGTAAAGGTTTTGAAAAGAATAGCGAAATAAATTCTGTTCAAGAAAAATTAAATTCTTGCTACAAATTAATTAAATCGTAACAAAATCAATTTGGCATAATTTTTTATTGTATTTTCGGTTGAATATTTAGTATCGAAAAATGAAAAAATTATCACTTTTCTTAAGCTTAATGTTGCTTACATTAAGTTTTGCGTTTGGACAACAAACCGAGAAACCAAAAATTTATAACGAAGAAGCAAATCCTAAAACAGATATTGCGAACGCTGTAAAAAAAGCTTCGGCAGAAAAAAAACATGTTTTATTGCAAATTGGTGGTAATTGGTGTGCGTGGTGTATAATGTTTGATAAATTGACAAAAGAAAATCAAGAAATCAAAGATTATATGGCTAACAATTATGAAGTTGTGCATGTTAATTTTTCTCCGAAAAACAAGAATGAAGCTATTTTAGCAGAATTAAAACATCCTGAACGTTTTGGATTTCCTGTATTTGTAATTTTAGATGATAAAGGAAATTTAATTCACACGCAAAACTCAGGTTATTTAGAAAGCAAAAAAGTAAAAGGACATGATCCGAAGGTTGTGTTAGAGTTTTTGCAAGGTTGGTCTTACAAAGCTTTAGACCCAGCTTCTTACATTAAAAAATAATTTTTATTTATAAAATCATTCAGAATCAACTAAAAAGAACGAAAAGTTTTTTGTTGGTTCTTTTTTTATTTAGACGAATGATTAACTTTGCGAGATGAACAAAATTTTGGTTACTCCATTTATTCTGTTGGTTAGGTTTTATCAATTAGCAATTTCTCCTTGGTTAGGCAGTAATTGTAGGTATCAACCAACTTGCTCAGCTTATATGATTGAAGCATTAAAAGAACATGGATTACTAAAAGGTTTGTGGCTCGGAACAAAACGAATAGGCCGTTGTCATCCTTGGGGTGGACACGGTTATGATCCAGTACCTAAAAAGAAAAATTAATGATTAATTTAATCGCATTTATTGATTGGGATCCGAAACCTTATTTATTTGAATTAGGCGGATTCAAAGTACACATTTATAGTCTTTGTTGGATAGTAGCTTTTGTAATGGGCTGGTATTTGATGTCGAATATTTTCAAGAAAGAAAATCAGAAGAAAGAACTATTAGATCCTTTATTCTTATACACTTTTATTGGAGCTATTGCAGGCGCACGCTTAGGCGAATATTTATTCTATGATCCTTCAGCATTTATAGAGAGACCAATCGAAGTCTTTTTACCTGTGCAACACGCACCAGGAAAAGAAGCTTTTTTTGGATTGCTACAAGATTACGAGTTTGTAGGTTTTAGTGGATTAGCAAGTCATGGAGCTGCAATTGGTGTTATTATTTCTTCGTATTTATTTAGTAGAAAATACTTAAAACGCAATGTTCTTTGGTTATTAGATCGTATTGCAGTTGTAGTACCATTTGGTGGAGCTGCAGTAAGAATTGGTAATTTCTACAACTCTGAGATTGTAGGAAAAGCATCAGAATTACCTTGGGCAGTAAAATTTCATCAACAAAGTTTAGGTTATGGCGAAATTATTCCTCGTCATCCTGCACAAATATATGAAGCAATTGGCTACATTATCTTAGGTTTTGTAATGCTTTATTTCTACAACAAAACAGACAAAAAGAATTATTTAGGAGCTTTGTTGGGAATCTTCTTATTTTTCTTATTTTTAATACGCTTTGTTGTCGAATTCTTTAAAGAGAATCAAGGAGAAGAAGCGGTTGCAGAAACATTGAATATGGGGCTAAACAATGGACAAATATTAAGTATTCCATTTATGATAATTGGATTATATTTATTTATCTCATCAAAAAACAGAATTAACACAATACAACCAAATTAATATTATAAACTTTGAAATAAATTTAAACTTATGGGATTTTTTAAGGAATTTAAAGAGTTTGCCGTTAAAGGTAACGTAGTAGACTTAGCTGTCGGTGTAGTAATCGGTGGTGCATTCGGAAAAATTGTAACTTCTTTAGTAGAAGATTTAATTACTCCAGCATTGTTAAACCCTGCTTTAAAAGCAATTCATGCCGAAAATTTAGCTGCATTAGTTATTCCAGGAACTGCAATTAAATACGGAAGCTTTTTAGCTGCTGCTATTTCTTTTATCGTAGTTGCATTTGCTTTATTCTTAACGATTAAAGGAATCAACAAATTGAAAAAAGAAGCTCCTGCTGAAGAAGCTGCTCCTGCAGGACCATCACAAGAAGAATTATTAACTGAGATTAGAGATTTATTGAAAAATAAACAATAATAGCTATCTTCATTTTATTGAAATAAAAAGGATCGCAATTGCGATCCTTTTTTATTTCGATTTCCTAAGTACGTTAAGAAGCTGATTGCATTTGCATCTCTTCTCCTCCTCCCATTTCTTCTCCATCTGGGCGTTGCTTATTTTTTTGATCTTTATCGTTCGTGTTCTTAAATCTATATGTAAACGATAAGTTATATGATCTTACCATCCATCTCATGCTCTCATAATTTGTGTAATCTTGAGCAAATGTTGTAGATTCTCTTTTTCTTGAGTTAAATACATCACGAACATTAAAAGTTAATGTTGCTCTTTTATTAAACAAATCTTTAGATAATGAAAAATCCATTGATAAGTTGTCTTCTGTTTTCTGTTGAGCAGTTTTTATACTTCCCATATAATTTCCTGCAACCTGCACTTTAAAATCTGCTGGTAAAGTAAAATTAGATGATAAACGTCCACGAGAACTAAATCCATCACCAGAAAAATCCTGAGAATCTAACTTTGTAATTGTTCCTCCAGTTACTGGGTCTATACTTTCGTTATATTCTTCGTAGTACCCTGTTCTTTTGTAACCAAATAAGTTAACATTCAACATCAAATTCCACCATTTTGCTGGGCGATAAGTTGCTGTTAAATCTAATCCATAACGATCTTCTTCACCAGCATTGATTGGTTTTGTGATAAAAATATCTTCGTAAGTCATTGCTCCTAATTCATTAAGACCATTTTCTCTGACGTTTTTACGTTGAAATTGGTTAATCATATCAGTTGTTCTTTGATAAAACAAACTTGGCGTAACCATTAATTTACCTATACTTGTGATGTAAGACAACTCTAACGAGTTTGTGTAAGTTGGATTCAAATCTGGATTACCATATCTAACATTTCTGTCATCTGTTGCAGAAAAGAAAGGCATTAACATGAATCCCATTGGACGACGAATACGACGCGAATAACTTAACTGAAATTCATTTTTATCAGTCAATTTATAGTTTAATGTTAACGTCGGAAATAAATCGGTGTATTTTTTTGAAATAGATTCGTTCGTTGTATAGTTTTTAAT
>RRZU012009918.1_pt1 | contig 16822 bp, 11 predicted proteins | sample 2165561 | NCBI WGS metagenome assembly RRZU01 (sample SAMN10456909, study PRJNA506462) | wastewater metagenome | isolation source: wastewater sludge | place: USA: Moscow, Idaho | reverse complement strand
GGCGCCATCCTCCAGCGTTTGCTCCAAGTAGCGCGCAGCGAGTTGGCCAAGTTGGTGCAGCTCTGTTGCCTGATCGGTAGAACCTGCCTGCAGCACCAAGGAGTCGGCCAGCCCAAATACCGCACAAAGCTCATGTTCCAACTTGGTCGCACGCTTGATCGGCCAATCGATCACAACCTGCACTACCTGCTCCTCCTTAGCCTGCTTGAGTAAGCGGTAGACCTTGACTCTGGACAGGCCAAGGCGTGCCGCAATGTCATTCTGGGTCAGCTCTTCCTCGTAGTAGAGAGAAGCGACCTTGGCGAGCAGTTCGTGCAGATCAGAATTCATAATCGAGAGTCACACCGTACTGAACCGGAATAGGGACAAAATTTTGTGCAATTGCACGATAAGCGTGCTAATGCACAAAGTATAACAGGCTGATGTTGTTCTTGTCAACGAGCAGAGCAGCGAATTTCGGTCCGAATTTCCTAAAGGCGTTGACAGCTATAGCCTGCTTCTATACAATGTAGCCGCCATCCCCTAATCCTGCGCTTGTTGCATAGATTGCTCGTCGCCGCAGATCGGCCCGGAATTGGCGGTTGGCCGGCGCATTCAAGCTGGTACCCAAGGACTATGGCCATGTTACGGCACCAAGGAAATCTGTCACCCCCTGCTGGCATGTCAAGTGAAGAGGCAAGTAGCAAGCCAGGCCAACTCCATTTTTCGCGGCGTGGCTTTCTCCGGCTGGCCGGCAGTGTGGTGGCGGTCGCAGCCGTCTCCGGCTGCACGCCACCTCCAGCCACTGCTCCTGTGCGCAGCGGTGGTAAAGTCCAGCTTGCTTTCCAAGACTGCCGCTGCTTGGGCGAACAACTGCTCTTGCAGGACTTTCACGAGGCGCATCCAAATATCGAGGTCTTTTATACCCCGGAGCCGGATAATTATGAGGACCGCATGCTTGCCGATATGCAGGCGGGCGTGGCGCCAGACGTGTTTGCGGGCTGCTGCGATACGTTTCCTGTCTGGGCCCAGGAAGGCTACCTGCTCGACCTCCGGCCGTTTGTAGATTCTGATCTGCAGCGCGAAACGATCGACGACTGGGACAAGGCGCAGTACCGCAGCTTCTTCACAAGTGACGGTGTACAGTTCGGGTTACCCAAGTACCATGGCGCCCTGGCACTTTTCTATAACAAAGATATTTTTGATCGTTTCAAGCTTGGCTACCCCACAGACGAATGGACGCACGATGATTACCTGCTGGCTATGCAGCGCATCAAGAATGCCGCCGCTGCCGCAGGGCAAAGCGATCTCTGGGGCAGCATGTTCGACGTAAGTTGGGAACGCATCCAGATACACGTCAACGGCTGGAACGGCCATTTTGTCGATCCTGATGATGCGTCACGCAGTTGGATGGCAAAACCAGAGGCACTTACAGCCATGGACTGGCTGCGCAGCCGTATGTGGGACGATCGGGTAATGGCCAGCCGGCTGGATGTGGGCAATCGGAATACACGTGATGCCTTCATCCATAGCAATCTGGCTATGGTCGAGGAAGGCTCTTGGGCCTTGAGCGATATTCTGGAACAAGCAGACTTCCGTATCGGCGTTGCGCCTTTCCCCGCCGGACCGGCACGGCGTGCCACGCTGGCGACGACCGACGGCTTTGCCGTTTTCTCTGGCACGCGTCAGCCCGAGGCTGCTTGGGAATTGGTCAAATTTCTGGTCGGCCGCGATTACGGACTGGCTATGGCCGAGGCCCAACTCCTGCAGCCGGCACGCGCGTCCCTGGTCAACGACTGGGTGGAGATCGTACGCAGGCAGTACCCCGTGAAAGCGCGCGATCTTGATTTGGCTGTCTTCGCAGGCGGCCATATTGAGGGCTATTCGGTCACGGCCGAAGTGTTTGCCAACATGCACGACGCTCGCGAACTGGCGCGCGCGGCGTGGGAACAGATATATACACTAGGCCACGCAGGCGTTGACACCATCATGGCGACGTCGGCACAGATAGAAGAAGCGCAGCCAGGCCAACGGGAGACTCAGGGGTAGGAGTGGGGATGCAGGCAGGTCGTTGGGAGGGGCTGTGGCGCAACCGCCGGCTGCCATGGCTGCTGCTGTTACTTTTGGTTGCGCTCGCTGCCGTCGCACTATGGGTCTTCTTCGACTATCAGCGTACCGTATCCTCTTTGGCAGTAAAAGCCGAATACAACGTTACACGGCTGACCGCTGCTCGAATTCGGGAAGAGCTGGCGGATTTTCCAAATGCCCTCATTGATCTGGCCCGATCCCCGCAGATGGTCAGTGCCGATGCTCGGGAGCAGGCTCAGGCACTGCGGCAGTCAGGGTTGATCCCAGAGGGGTTGTTTGACGGCGGTATTGTTGTGCTTGACAACTTTGGCAGCGTCGTTGCAGCCGAACCGTCGCGATTAGAGATCATGCGCCAGGATTGGTCTACGCGCTCCTTTTTTCGTGGGTTGCTCAGCAAGCCGGCGTCCAGCGTGGTGTTCTCGAATGCCGTAAATGACGGTCCTGGCGGATCGCCGGTAATTGTCGTGAGCGTGCCGATCATCGAGGGCAAAGACCGCTTTGTAGGCGTGCTGGCTGGCATGCTGCGACTAAGCCAGTCAACTCTCAGCCCCTACTACGCTACCTTGGTAAAAATGCGTGTCAGCCCCGATGGCACGGCTTACCTGGTCGACAGCAGCCGCAAGATCTTGTTTGATTCGTCGTCGCAGCGCAACGGCCAGCAGTACACCAACCCGGCTGCAACGGCAGAAAGTGCCGCCGAGCCGGTCGCAGCGCTGCGCACTATCGACGCCACTGGGCGCGAAATTCTTGTTGCCCATGCGCCAATCCCCGGCACGCCCTGGACATTAGTGACTGAGAAGGACTGGGAGACCCTAATCGCCCCGGTCAAGAGCCAGTCTAACTTGCTGTTTGCCCTCTTGGGCCTGGCAGCAATCCTGCCCTTAGGCGCGCTTATTCTCCTCGAACGGCAGCGTCACAACCCAGTGGAATGGGACGATCCCATCCAGCGCGAGTCTCACCTCGCCCAGCAGATCGACCATGCCTTGCAGCCGGAGCAGACGCCTACTCTCCCCGGCTGGGAGATTGCAGTACACCGCGAACCGGGTCTTGTGGCAGGCAGGGTATTTTACGACATCGTACTTGGACTCGACGGCTGCTTGACCTTGATACTCGGCGAAACAAACACGCGCAGCACACCGGACGATAGTGTGGCGGCAGTGCTCGCCATGGTGGCAGTGCGTACGCTGCTGCGCAGCAGCGCGCGCAGCATGCTTCATCCGGGGGAAGCACTCGAACATGCGAATCGTGCTCTATGCCCGGATGCGCCGCCGGGAGAATTTGTCCCTGCTATCTACTGCCGGCTAGATCCAGCCAGTGGCGCGCTGCTGCTTGGCAATGCGGGCCACATCCGGCCCCTAAAAGTTGCCCATGGGACGAGCGCAGGCGATCTGGATCTCGTCGGCGGCCAGGACCCACCCTTGGCGATGCACCTGGATTGCGGATACAACGAATATCCGGCCGCCTTGGCCCCGGGCGATTTTCTCTTTCTCTACAGCAGCGGGGTGGTAGATGCACGCAACGCCAACGGCGAGCCGTTTGGTTTCACGCGGCTGGAAAAGACACTGACTACACCAGTCAAAGAGGGAATAAAGCGCATTCAAGCTGTTACAGACGCCGTGCGAGAGTTTGCCGGTGGAACTTGGGCCGGCGATCGCGATGCCATCCTGATTGTGGTAGAGCGTGTGCAAAACGGCGCTCTACCCGCGGAGACGCAAGAAGCATGACGACTAGGGTCGCGTACGAGGTTTCTGTCAGTGCCCACACGATCGATCCCACGGCGCTGGATCGCCTCGCGCGCACCTTCATCCTAGTGGCGTTTGCCATAGCTGTAGTGGCATTTCTGGCTGTACCATTCTTCGCTATTCACTGGAGCAGGCAGCCTTTCCCAGGCTTTTTGGTCGAACAAACGCTAGTCGTGCAGCCAGTCGTCAGCAGCCAGTGGAGTGGCACGCAAGCTGGTATTGCCTATCCACAACGTATCGTGCGTGCCGCCGCGCAGCCGATCGACAGCGCTGCCGACTTTGCTGCGATCATCAGTTCGCGCCGCATTGGTGAGAACATTCTGGTGTTTGCACGTTTTCCTAACGGCAGACAGCAAATCTTTCCCGTGATCCAACTGGCCCGCTTCCCCACGAGCGATCTGTGGCGCATCTTCTGGCTGCCATATCTGGTGGGCGCCGTTTACCTGGGGATCGGGATTTGGATCTATCGTTTGCGCGGGCGGACGCGGCCTGGCAGGACGCTGGCATTGTTCTGCACCGTTACCGCCTTGACCTGCGCCTTGCTCTTTGACACCATGACCACACATCGCATGACGCTCGTGTGGTCGGTGGCTGTTGCGATGCTTGGCGGCGTCCTGATCGAACTGGCACTACGCTTCCCACAGGAATGGAGTGCCGTGACACGACGGCCGTGGATTGGCTTGATCCCGGTTCTGGTTTCCGTATGCCTGGCGGCCTGGGCCGTGACAGCGTTCCTCTTTCCCGCCGATCCCTGGACGTACCTGCCGCCGCGGCAGCTGAGTTTTCGCTATGCGGCCATTGGCATCGTCGTGTTCCTGGCTGTAATGCTTTATCGCGCACGCCAGGGCTCCAGCCCCATCGTGCGGCGACAGGCACGCCTTGTAACGGTTGGCAGCGTCATCGCGTTCTTGCCGGTCATGCTGTGGCTGGTGGTGCCCCTGTTTGGCCTTGCGGTGGAATTTGATCCGGCCGTGTTTCTGCCGCCGCTGCTGGTGTTTCCTATCGCCGTCGGCTTGGCGATCCTGCGCTATCGGCTGTGGGAAGTAGACTCGATCGTCAATCATGCGTTTGTCTACGGCTTGCTGACGGCCATCCTGGCGGGTGTCTTTGCCGCCATGATCGCTTTCACACAGCGGCTGTTTCTTGCCCTCACAGGTGAACCAAGCGAATTTGCCGTCGTCGTTACAACGTTAGTCGTAGCCGCAGCGTTTACGCCGGTCAAAACGACCATTGAAGGACTTGTCACACGCCAGTTTCGCGATAGCTACGACCAGCTGCGCGACCTGCGCACATATGGCGATCAGGTGAGAACGTTTGTCGTCATGAGCGACGCAAGGCTGATCACGCAACGTCTGCTCGAGGACTCGGTGCGCACGCTGAAGGCGCAATCCGGAGCAGTCTGTCTGCTGGTGGATGGGAAGCTGGAGGTGGTCCACACCGTCGGTCCCTGGCGCGGCAATCCGCGGCTGAGTGTCAACCTGGACTGCGATGTGCATCACCACGGGGTGCTGCTGTTGGGCCCGCCGCTTCCCGGCCAGTCATACAGCCGGCAGGAGGCGGAGGCCCTTCAGCAAGTGGCAACTGAAGTGGCCCGCGCCGTCTGCATTGCCATGTTGCGTTATCAGACTTGACAGGCGCAGAGCAGTTGCCTCCCCTGCCAAGCTTACCGTTCTGCTTTTGCCGTCTCCAAGTGCCTGCCCTGCGATCGTATTCGCGTGCCACGGATTACCCGGACTAATATGTTGGGTTGGAAGAGGCTGGCCGGCGGCCGTATAAGATTCATCACCTTGAGAAACGCATCCTGCACCACAGGGTCGTGGTGCGTGGCGCGATGAACTTTGGCGACATAGGCGTTGACAAAATCTACACTGGCAGCCTTCTTCCCTTCCGTCCCGCGGAAGCGGAAATCTGCCCCGACCGCCATCTGCCATGGGTTGTCTACAATCTTGGCGGCACGGGCAAAGAACTCCTGTGCCAGCCTATGTAGGTTACCATGGCGTCGAGTGAGAAGGTTGTCCAGTGCTTCTGCCTCCATGGCTGCACAGGTCATGCCTTGTCCGTATATGGGATTGAAACTGCAAATAGCGTCGCCCAATACCAGGTAACCATCAGGGAAAGACACCATCTTCTCGTAGTGGCGGCGCAAACTGGAGAGAAACTTGTACGGCGTAATCGCCGAAAGCGGTTCTGCCTTGGTGATAATGTCGTACACGTCGGGCGCCGGCAGTGAGCGTGCGAACGCGAGAAAACCTTGCTCGTCCAGTGGTGGATGATCACCGTTGATGCCGCCAAGTGTGACGATCCAGCGATCGCCTTCGATGGGGAAAACCATGCCGCTGCGCTTGTCGTCCGGCCCCTCGGGCGTGACCATGATGAGTGCTGCACCGTTTAAGTCGCCTGGCCGGCGCCGATACAGGCGCGTCGCATAACCCATATTGATCTTGACTTCGCTCTCCGCGGGCCGGCCATAGCCTGCCGCTTGCAGCCACTTGGGGCTGGCTGATCCACGCCCGCTAGCGTCAACTACCAGATCAGCCTCTATCATACGCTGTTCACAGGTCTTCCCGCGCAGCGTTACCTGAACGCCAGCGACACACTGTCGATCGGCGCTAAACAGCAGTTCTTCGACGTCGCATTCATCGAGCATCTGTACATTGGCAAGCGCCTGCACGCGGGACCGAATCTGCCACTCTAGTAGGGGCCTGCTCATCAGCGCACCCTGCATACCTGCCTCTATCTGCAGCCGGTACCCGCCATAGGCATACCATCGCATCCCTGCGCCCATGTCGGCGACAAGAGCACCGTTCTGCTGCAGGGCCTCGATCAGATCGGGGAAATAGTGCGCCATCAATTCCAATCCTCTGGCGAGCAATCCGTGCAGATGTCGCGTGTGCGGCTGTCCCTTGCGCGACTCCGGTTCGTTGTGCAAGGCATCGCGCTCCAGCACGGTTACCTGCGCAAAATGCTCGCTGAGCACCCGCGCCGCCATCAGACCCGCCATGCTCCCTCCAATAACGACCGCATGCTTGTTGTTTGTTGTGTTCTTCATGAGTGTTCTCCTCTGCTTCCTCTGACGTCACATCTCTCTGTTTACTGCCTTGATGGCGAGAGGATACGGCCCATGCGTTACGAAGCTGTCACCGGTTTTGCCGGGCCGCGTTTAGAGACTGGCGTATTCGCGTTACGAGAATTGCGCTTGCCAATCCAGGGTCCTCCTGAGTACAATTGCCGCCTATGTCGCTAGTTAACATATTATTCTTAGGCGCCCCCATCTTAGAGCGTGCCGGTCAGCGCGTTAACGTTGATACGCGCAAGGCGATTGCTCTGCTGGCGTACCTGGCAAGCGTGCAGCGGCCCGTGAGCCGCGCCACTCTTGCCGCGCTTCTATGGCCGAATTACGACCATAAGCGTGCCGCAGCAAACCTGCGCCGTACGCTGTGGTCGGTGCATGCAGTACTCGGCGAGGGAACCCTGGAAGTAGGCTCCGATCTAGTTGCGCTGGCCGGTAGTGCAGCAGGCGTGTACGTCGATGTGGTGGAGTATCAGCGGCTGGTGGCCCAGACCGGCTCCCATGGGCATGGCGTTGGCGAGGTATGCGAAGCGTGCCTCGCTCCGCTTGCTGAGGCTGTCAGCCTGGTACGCGGCGACTTCTTGGAAGGCTTTACACTCAGCGATTCCGTTGAATTCGACGATTGGCAGTCGCTTACTACTGCGAGCTTGCACAACAGCCTCGCCGATTCCTTGCGCAGGTTGGTCGCGATTCAAATCCGCATGGGAAGTCTTGATGCCGCCAAGGTGACGGCGCGCCGCCGCGCCGCATTGGACGTACTTGACCAAGCGGCGGCCGAGCAACTCATGCTGCTGTCGGCGTGGACTGGTGACCACGCCGGCGCGCTGCGTGTCTACCGAGATCTGGAGCGCTCGCTGCAGCTGGAATTTGATGCTAGCCCGGATCCAACCCTGGTAGAAATTTTTGAGGTCATCAAAGGCCGTCGTGAGCTACCTGCACCGGCTGCTGCTGCTGCGCCGCACGCCGAAATCAAGCCGGCCTCACCTAAGAATCCGGCCGTTGTACCAACGGCCGGCTCGCGGCCCGCTTTTCTTGACTCGGCCCCCGACGCGCCCCCCTCGATATTTGTTGCGCGCGAACAGGAAATAGCCCTGCTCTTTGCCCATCTCGCCGCCGCTTGTCAGGGCCAGGGTCGGATCGTGTTTATTGCCGGCGAGGCAGGCCAGGGGAAAACTGCGTTGATCAATTCTTTTACGCAGCGTGCCGTTACTGCACGCGGCGATTTGGTCACCGCCGGTGGCGCCTGTAATGCTTATACTGGTTCAGGCGATCCGTATCTGCCGTTTCGTGAACTGTTGGCGCTTCTGAGCGGCGACGTCGAGGCGCGTACCCTTGCGGGCAGCCTGGATCGAGAACGGGCGCTGCGGCTCTGGCACACGATGCCGTCAGCGACACAGGCGTTGGTCGAGGAGGGCGCTGATTTGCTGGATACCTTTGTGCCGCTGCGCCCACTGCTTGCGCGCAGCGCAGATCACCTGCCTTCCTCTGTCCGGCAAGCTCTTGAGAGCCGGATCGCGCAACCCCCTGCTTTTGATCCCACGCTGCAGCAAGCAAGCTTGTTTGAACAGGTGACGAATCTTCTTGGGTACCTGGCTGCCCGATCACCCCTTCTGTTGGCGCTCGACGATCTGCAGTGGTGTGACGCCGGTTCGCTTGCCCTGCTTTTTCATCTGAGCCGTCGCCTGGCGGGAAAACGTATCCTGATTGTTGCCGCCTACCGCCCCAACGACGTGGCATTGGGCCGGGCTGGTGAACGGCACCCTTTGGAACCCATCATTCATGAGGTGCAGCAGCTGCAGGGCACTTCTATGCTTGACCTCGATCAGGCGCAGGGCCGTGCCTTTATAGACGCTTTGCTCGACAGCGAGCCGAACCTTCTCGATGATGCATTCCGCAGTGAACTGCTGCGCCAGACCAACGGCCATCCGTTATTTACCAGTGAACTACTGCGGGGTATGCAAGAACGCGGCGACCTGGTGCGCGACACTGCCGGCTTCTGGGTGGCGCGCCCGCAAATCGACTGGGATCGGCTGCCCGCACGTGTGGAAGCGGTGATTGCTGAACGTATTGGTCGCATACCCGCCAAACTGCGCGCATTGCTCCGCGCCGCCAGCGTGGAAGGCGAGGAATTCTGTGCCGAAGTGGCGGCTCAGTTGGTTGGCATGGACGTGATCGAGGCTCGTCGTCATCTCAGCGGTGAACTGTCCCGCGAGCACAAGCTTGTACGCGGGCTAGGCGTCGATCGCATCGGCGAAGCGCGTCTCACTCGCTATCGTTTCCATCACTTTCTGATTCAGCGCAGCCTCTATTTCGGCTTGGACGTCACCGAACAGGCCGCTTACAACGAGGACGCTGCCAATTTCCTGGCCGGTGTATATGGTGAGCGCAGCTTCGAGATCGCCGTTGCCCTTGCCCATCACTACGATGTTGGTGGCCTGCCGGAGAAGGCCATTGCCTACTATCAGCTGGCCGGCGATCGCTCTCTTCGATTCTCTGCCAATACCGAGGCCGCTAACCATTATGCACGTGCGCTGGCGTTGCTTACCGCACTGCCGCCAACCCCTGCGCGCCTGCAGCAGGAGTTTACGCTGCAGGCTTGGTACTCGGTGCCAATTCAGCACTTGGAAGGATGGGGGTCGCCGCGTGCAGAAGCAGCCGTTGAGCGGGCAATGACACTGGCGCGGCAGTTCGGCAATCCGCCGGCCACCTTGCCGCTGCTGGGACGCACCGCACATGCCTGGGTTTATCGCGGCGAGCACGTACGTGCGATGGCGCTGGCACAGGAACTGCTGGCGTTGGCCAAACGGGAGGAGGATGATAGCCTGCTCCTTGAGGCACATACCATCGTCGGCTTGACACATTTCTACAAGGGGGAGTTCGTTGCGGCACAGCCACATCTCGATGCCGCCCTTGCCCTGTATGATCCCGTGCGGCATGCCTCCCTCACCTATCTTTATGGGCAAGATGCCGGTGTCCATGCGGGATTGTACAGGGTGCTGAATCTGACCATGCTTGGCTTTCTGGACCAGGCTCGTCTGCAAGCTAAGTCTACGATCGCTCTAGCCGAAGAGATCAGCCATCCGTTTACACTCGCCTTTGCCTGGAGCTTCGTTTCGCTGGCTGCCGGGTTGGCGCTCGATATCGACATGATCTTAGAGACTGCGCAGAGAAGCCTGGCCGTGGCACGTGCCCACGCCTTTCCTACGTGGACTGCGTTTGGTCTTGCTGCAAACGGCTACGCACGCGGTGTGAAAGGGGAAGTGGAGGAAGGATTTGAAGACATGTTCTCTGGGCTGGCAATTGCGCTGCCTACTGGGGCGCAGACTCCCGTTGCCTTCATTCTTGGCCTGTCATCGGAATTGTACACAGCTCTGGGCCAGCATGTAGAAGCCATGTCAATGCTAGATGTAGGCATCGCCATGGCCGAGCACAATGCGGAAGGCCTGTCCATTCCTGATCTGTACCGGCGGCGTGGCCTCTTGCTGTTGGAGTTGGGACGACCCTGGGCCGAAGCCGATGCAGACCTTCGGCGGGCAATCGTTCTAGCCGGCAGCCAGCAGGCGCGGCTTCACGAGTTGCGTGCTCTCACCGCTCGGCTGCGGTCGGCGCGCCGGCATGCACCGGAGGAGATAGATGGCGCACATCGTGAGTTATCCAGCTGCTATGGCTGGTTTGCCGAAGGATTTGAGGCGGCAGACTTGATTGAGGCGCGCCGGGAACTCGCAAATACATTGTCTGGCTTAGAGTGAGCTTGTCCCGTTTGACAAAGATCGTTACCGAGTGTACTATACTTTTTGTAGTAGGGATTGCCGAGTTCATGCGAACTCGGCGCGAGAATTCCAAGTCGCTGCGCAGCTCTGGGCGCAGGAATGCTTTTTGAAGGAGATGCGAAATCATGGCAAAGCCAGTGAAGGTTACGGATAGCACGTTTGACAAGATGGTGGTGGAGTCCGAACAGCCGGTCTTGGTGGATTTCTGGGCGGAATGGTGCGGGCCCTGCAAGATGATTGCACCCGTCCTCGAAGAGCTGGCGACCGATCTGGATGGCAAGCTGACGATCGGCAAGCTCGACGTCGACGACAACCAGAGCACGGCGATGGCCTTTGGCGTGATGAGCATCCCCACCCTGCTGCTCTTTAAGGGCGGCAAGCCGGTCGAGCGCATTGTCGGTTACCAGCCCAAGCAGCAGCTGCTTGGCAAGCTGCAGCGCCACCTGGCCTGATCAGCTTTCATCGAAAATATAGAACGCCCGGGGAAGAACATCTCTTCCCCGGGCGTTTTGTTTGGCATCAGCGGACACTTCCGGGGTCAGGCCAGCGACGCAAGTGGTAAAGATACCCGCTCCAGGTAGGCGGCAAGCTGGCGGCGGAAATTCGCCGCGCTGAAACATTCCGCCTGGGTGCGGCAGTCACTCGGCCTGTACGCCTTCCAGTCAAAAGCTGCCAGCGCGGCCGCCAGATCTTCCCTGCTCGCTTCGGCGAACAGCTCGCCCGTGACGCCGGGCACAATGGTATCAAGTGCGCCGCCGCCCCCAAACGCAACGACCGGTCTGCCACAGCTCATCGCTTCCACCGGCGCAATGCCAAAGTCTTCCAGACCGGGAAACAGGAAGGCACGGCAGCCGCGCAGCAGCTCCCGCACGGTCGCGCGCGGCAGCCGGCCCAGAAACTGCACGTTGGCGCTTGCCGCTGCCTTGAGCGCCGCCGCATCGCGGCCGTCGCCCACAATGATCAACTTCTCGTTTGGCAGGTGGCGGAATGCCTCTACCGCCAGATCAATACGTTTGTACGGTATCAGGCGGCTGACCACCAGAAAGTAATCGCCGACAGGCTGCGCCTCATCCGGGGTGAAGTAATCCACATCCACCGGTGGAAAGATGACCTCACTCTCCCGGCCGTAAATCGTGCGGATCCGCTTCTGCACTTCGCTGCTGATAGCAATGAAATGGTCCACCCGCTGCGCCGCCGCCAGGTCCCACTTGCGGAGCTGTGCCAGCAGCGGGCGCAGCGCACTGCTGGCTGCGCCGCCGATCTGCTCGCGCTGGCGGTAGAGGTCATACTGCCACAGAAAGCGCGTAGGTGTCAGGCAGTAGCACACGTGCGTGGCGCTGCCGTGGTCGCCCTTCGTTCGCACCCCGTGGCAGAAGCCGCTTTTGTTGCTTAAAACCAGGTCGTAGCTGCTCAGATCCATCCGCTGGAATGCTAGCGGATAAAGGGCCAGGTACTTTTGATGGTGCGCGGCTACACCGGGCAGCCGCTGCATGAAACTGGTACGAATGTCCCAGGCACGATACTGCTCGGGCATGCGCTCGGGCGCATAGATGCTGGTGTAGATCGGCGCCCCCGGTGCCATGCCGACTAGCTCCTCCAGCACGTTCTCGGCCCCGCCGATTTGGTTGAGCCAGTCATGCACCAGCGCCACACGCGTCATCGCAAAACTCAATTTCTTGTTGGCATGTAACCGGCGCGACCTACTTCAGGATCTTCCGTTCGCCGTACAGCCGTTGGTAATACTCTTTAAATTCGCCGCTGCGAATCGGCTCCCACCACCAGCGGTTCTCAACATACCAGCGCACGGTCTTGCGGATCGCCTCTTCGTGGGTATATTCTGGCTCCCAGCCGAGTGCTATGAGCTTGTCCACGTTCATGCAGTAGCGGCGGTCGTGACCTTGGCGATCCTCTACATGCTGGATGAAGCTTTGCGGCAGCTTTAGTTCGTCCAGCAGGATCTCCACCATCTGGAGGTTGGTCATCTCCCTGCCCGTACCAATGTTGTAGACCTCGCCGATAGCCCCGTGCTGCAGCACTGTGGCGATGCCCGAGCAGTGATCCATCACGTACTGGTAGTCGCGCATTTGCTTGCCGTCCCCATAGACCGGCAGCTTCTGACCTGCCAGGGCGTTGGTGACAAAGAGCGGTACGACCTTTTCAGGATACTGGAATGGTCCAATGTTGTTGGCCCCACGCGAGATCGTCACCGGCAGTTCATAGGTAATGTAGTAGGCGTGGGCCATGTGATCGCCGGCTGCTTTGCTCGCCGCATACGGGCTGCGCGGCGCAAGCCCATCACTTTCGACACTGCGGTGATCGCCGTGAATGTGCCCATAAACTTCGTCGGTGCTGATCTGGTGATAGCGCAGGTTGCCTGCCTTGCGCGCCGCTTCCAGCAAGACATAAGTGCCGTAGACGTCCGTCTGGATAAATGCGTCCGGATCCATGATGCTGCGGTCTACATGCGTTTCGGCTGCAAAATTGACGATGGTGTCAACCTCATATTGGGCGATCGTCGCCTCAACCGCCGCCGCTTCACAGATGTCGCCGCGCACAAACTCAAAGCGCCTGGCATAGTTAGCTTGGATGTCCTGCAGGTTCTCGACCCGGCCTGCATAGGTCAGCTTGTCGTAGACAACAATCTTGATGCTGGCGTGGGTATCCAACATGTAACGCACAAAATTGCAGCCAATGAAGCCGGCACCGCCGGTAACAAGCAGAGTTTGCATGGGCATCAATCCTTTAAGTGTCTGTTCGCAAGCGAATGTCTTGACTGCGCCGCACTGTGCAGGCGGCGCTGCTGCGCTCGGCGCAGCCGGCGCAACCGGCCGGGTTGGCGATAGGCCGGCAAAGGGAACTCGATCGATAAGGTGAGTGTCGGTGTCTCCGCCAGTGCAGGCGCTAGCGCGGGCAGCAGCCCCTCCGGCGCCCCGCGCTGCCAGGCAGAGCGCCACCTGCTGCGCTCTTCGCCGGCGCCATTGGTCGCGAGGAAACCGGCGTCGTGCGCCAGGTGCTCGCGCGTCCTGTGCACTACATCGACCAGCCGCTGCCAGTGCCCGCTCATTGCTGCCTGTGCGCCCGTGTAGGCATTGTTCTGAAAGCGTGCGGGTGCCAGGTCCTGGGCCAGAAAGTCGACGGCAACTTGAAAAGAGGGCAGTACGGCGTCGGCAAAAAAAGTAACGTGCACCGTGCTCACGCGCTCGGATACATGTACCAGGAGCGCAGTTTGTTCCCCGTACAGATCGAAATAAGGCTCAACTTCAAATTCATCCCACTCGCCATAGGCGTTCGCCAGCCGCCGCAGCCGCTCGGCTAGGTCACTCACCAGGCGCGCGGCAGAATTTGCCTCTTGCTCGACGTCGCCATGCTGCACACGGTACATGGGTGTCAGCAGGTGTGGTTCGAGCACGGCAGGCGTCGGCAGCGGATTCACTGCTCCACCCAAGGTGCGCAGCGTGGCAGCCAAAGCCGGCAGGGATAAGATCAACATAAACCTCAAACGCTTATAACAGGCCTACCCGCGAATGGTCGCCCAAGGTCATTTTGTATGCCTTCGGCTTGATCGGGCTGTAGGTCACCTCAACGTCGCGGCCGATGATGCTGTCTTCAATGCGGCTCGGCACGTTGACGATGCGGCTGTGGTCGAGCACGATGCTGTGCTCGATCTCACTGTTCTCCACGATGGTATTGTGATAAATACTCGTAAAGGGTCCAATGTACGAGTTGATCAGCCGGGCATCCTCGCCGATAATTGCCGGGCCGCGCACTACGCTGTTGATGATCTCCGCACCCCGCTCGATCGTGACCAGGTGGTCGACCTTGCTGTCGCGATCCACATAGCCGTCTACCTTATGTGCGATTTCGGCCAGCACGCGGTTGTTGGCTTCCAGCATGTCGATCGGCTTGCCGGTGTCGATCCACCAGCCGCGGTGGACGTACGGATGGACGGCACAGCCGTTTTCCACCAGCCACTGGATGGCGTCGGTGATCTCCAACTCGCCGCGCCAGCTCGGCTTGATCGAGTTGACGGCCTCAAAGATATTGTGGTCGAACATGTAGATGCCCACCAGGGCGAGATTGCTGGGCGGGTTGCGCGGCTTCTCAACCAGGCGGCGTATCCGTCCCTGTTCATCCAACTCGGCTACGCCGTAGTGTTCTGGATGCTCCACCTGTGTCAGAACGACCTGGCTGTTCCAGTCGCTGCTCGCAAACTGCCGGATCAAGCTGCTGATGCCGCCCTGGATGACGTTGTCGCCCAAAAACATGACGAAGCGCTCATCACCCAGAAAGCTGTGGCTGATCTTGACGGCATGCGCCAGCCCAAGCGGTGCATCCTGTGGAATGTACGTGATCTTGACATCCCAACGACGGCCATTGCCTACGGCCTGCTTGATCTCTTCGCCTGTGTCGCCAATGACGATGCCGATATCGTCAATGCCTGCTTCCTTAATCGCCTCGATCACGCGAAACAGCACGGGCTTGTTTGCTACGGGCACCAGCTGCTTGGCACGGTTAAAGGTGATTGGGTACAGCCGCGTGCCCTTGCCGCCGCTCAGAATGAGACCCTTCATCGTTCTTCCTCGTTATTTTTGATACCCGGATACGCCCGCGCCTTTTTCGGCGTTGAGCAGCACGGCACCGAGCAGTTTGGCCTGTACGCCCTCGAGCACGGTCTTCGCACGCTGTGCTTCATCACGCTTGGTGGCACCGGCGTTGACCAGCAGTACTACGCCGTCCACCTGGCTGGCCCACAGAGCGGCGTCCGTAACTGCCAGAACGGGCGGCGCGTCGATCAACACATAATCAGCTTGTTTGCGCAGAACCGCCAGCTGCTCGCCCAGTCGTTTGGCGCTCAAGAGCGCCACGGGGTTGCCACCCACCGGACCGGCCGCCAGCACCTGCAGGTTATCGACACCACTGTTTTGCAGCGGTGGCTCACCGGCCGTCTGCAGCCACGTCGACAGCCCCTGAAGGTTGGGAAGGCCGAAGATCTCATGCTGCTGCGGGCGGCGCAGGTCGCCGTCCACCAGGATGACGCGATCCCCTGCTTGGGCCATCACGACGGCCAGGTTGGCCACCGCACTGCTCTTGTCCGGAATGCTGTCGACGGCTGCCAGCAGCAGCGTCACAACGTCGTGCCCCAGGCGCGAAAATTCCAGGCTCGTGCGCAGGCTCTGGTAAGCCTCCGCCGCGGCGCTTTGCGGATCGGTCAGGGCGGTTAATTGGGACGTCATAATAGAGGACCTCGCTTTATTCCATGATTCGGATCGTGCCGAGCTGCACTGCGCCATCGGGGCGTACCGCTGTGCCGGCAGCAGGCAGGCGCGCGCCGGTTTGCCAATCGTAAAGGCCGGCGATCACTGTGTATTCACCCGGTGCCAGAGTTACCGGCAGGTCAATAGTCATCAAATCATCCACAGGCATATTGTCGGGCCAGCTCGCCGCGGGCAGCGGTCCAAATGCATCCGTTACCTGGCCGTCCACCTGGGCGACCTTGTTGCCGGCCGCATCCAGCACATGCACAAAGCGTGATAGGTTGGGTGGCGCTGCCGCTGTGCGTTGCCATTTCAAATGCAACGGCAGAATCTCGCCTGCTTTTGACGCCTCAGGTGCGCTAAATTCCGACAAGACGATGGCATCTCCATACCGGGCATCGATCGGCTGTGCCGGCAGTGTCGCATAGGTCCCCGAGATCGCCGGCTGTGGCTGCCACTGCCCGTCCGCCGTCCGCTCAAAGCCTCCCAGGCGCACTAGCGTACCGTCCTCTAGGACAGGCGATCCGCCTGCAGCTGTGACTGGGAGGCGTGTGCCGCCTGTCCAGCCTTCCTCGCCGGCATAGACGCCGATTCCCAACGTAACCTGATCCTCGTCCAAATTCCAGGGCAGCGTTTGCACAAGCGTGCGCTGCCCCTGGGGCCACATCGACGTAGGATACCACAAAACTGACACGGGCTGGTAATAGATATTGTCGTGCAGAGCTTGCCCTTTGCTTGCAAAGTAGCCGAGGTAGAAACGTAAGTTCTCTGCAATTGGTTCTAGCGGCGTCCAATGGAGGTCTACCACCAGCTCCCCGTTGCCATCGCTGCGTACTCGGTAGGCGTCCAGGCGTAGTACGCCGCCGAATACAGCCCCGCTCGGTGTATCGCTCGGGGTGTCGCTTGCTGTGCCACCTG
>RRZU010439180.1_pt1 | contig 16828 bp, 11 predicted proteins | sample 2165561 | NCBI WGS metagenome assembly RRZU01 (sample SAMN10456909, study PRJNA506462) | wastewater metagenome | isolation source: wastewater sludge | place: USA: Moscow, Idaho | reverse complement strand
CTAGCTGGTCGCTTCCCGGCGGGACAGGGCTGCGTAGGCGCCGTCGGCGGCCATGAGTTCAGCGTGGGTGCCGCGCTCGACAACCTCGCCGTGGTCCAGCACGACGATCTGGTCGGCGTCTTCGATGGTGCTCAGTCGGTGAGCAATGGTGACGGTCGTGCGTCCCCGGGAGACCTCGTCGAGGGCTGCCTGCAGAGCGGCCTCGGTGGTGTTGTCCAACGCGCTGGTTGCCTCATCGAGCACGAGGACGGCCGGGTCCCGCAGCATGGTGCGTGCCACCGCGATTCGTTGCTTTTCGCCCCCGCTGAAGCGGTAGCCCCGTTCCCCGACGCGCGTGTCCAGACCGTCGGGGAGCCCCGCGATGAGCGTCGCGATCTGAGCGGCTCCCAGCGTCTGCCACAGTTCGTCGTCGGTCGCTTCCGGCTTAGCCAACAACAGATTGGCGCGGACCGTGTCGTGGATCAGGTACGTCTCTTGCGTGACGACGCCGATCAGGTGCGTGAGGTTGATGGGTTCGATGTCCCGCAGATCAACGCCGTCGAGCGTGATGCGTCCCGAGGTGGGGTCCATGAGACGAGCGAGCAGTGACGCAGCCGTCGACTTGCCTGAACCGGTGGCGCCGACGAGAGCCAACGATCCGCCGGGGGACACGTGCAGCGACACTGCATCCAGCGCCAGGCGGTCGGCGTCGGGGTACCGCAATCCCACCGATTCCATGCGCAAGTCCCCGCGGACATGTGCGCGGTCGAGGACGACCGGGTCCGTGGCGACCGGGAGCGCGTCGTCGAGGTCCAAGAACTCGAACACCCTGCTGAACAGGGCACCGGCGGTGATGAGGCGCGCGCTGGTGTTCAACACGCCCATGAGCGGGCGGAACAGCCCGGCCTGCAGCGTCGAGAACGCGACCAGCGTGCCGATCGTCATTCCCCCCGACGTCGCGGGCAGCCCCGCCACGAGATAGATGGCCGCCGGAATCGCCGCGAAGATGATCTGCATCCCCGCCAGACGCCAGCGTCCGGCCATCTGGGACTCAAGTTCCAGATCGACCAAACCCCGTGAATCGCGCGTGAACTCGGCCGACTGCTGCGGACCGAGACCCAACGTCTTGGACAGCAACACTCCGGACACCGACAGGCCGTCGGTGATCTGCGACTGAAGTTCGGCGAGGCGTTCCTGCTGACGGGTCGTGATGGCCCGCCGCGTCAGCGCGATCTTGCGGGTCAGCCAGATGGCCGGAGGGACGATGACGGCGCTGAGCAGCGTCAACCGCCACGACAACGCGCACATCGCAACAATCGTGGCGACCAGCGTGGTGACGTTGGCGGCGATGGACGTCGCCGTGTCCGTCACCGCCGACTGCATGCCCGCCACATCGTTGGTGAGGCGCGACTGCACCTCTCCGGCCCGCGTGCGGGTGAAGAACCCGAGTTGTTGGCCCTGCACGGTGTCGAACAATCGGGTCCGCAGTTGATGCATCACACGTTGTCCGACGCTGGTGGCGAGCCACGTCTGGATGACGCCGAGGACCTGCGTGACGACGGTGACGCCCAACATTCCCGCCACGCACCACACGAGCAGGTCGACCTGCTGCCGCGGAATCGCGACGTCGACCATCTCTCGAATGAGGAACGGTTGCGCCATCCCCACGATTGACGAGACGACGATCGCCACGACGACGACCGTGATTGCGGCCCGGTACGGGCGGAACAGTCCCAGCACCCGGCGCCAGTCCAGCGGCTGAGTCTCCAACTGGCGCTTGTCGGCATCGCTGGCCCGTCGCGAACCGGCAGCGGCAATCATCACGACGCTCGTGCGTGTCGCTGCTCCTAGGGAATTGACCGACGGTCCCGACATGGCCACCTCCTCAGCGCTCGCCAGTGGTCCAGCGTAGACACATCCTCCCAGCCCTCACCTCGTCCCAGACCGGTGGCGGGCGCGTCCAGAGGCAGATCTCGAAAGATGACGACGGTCACCGTTGTCTTGTGACCACTGCCATGCGGCCCGGTGACGCCAAACCGAACCTTGTCAGCTCTGAACGGTGGACGGCCATCACGGCTCCCACACCGTGTTTGACTGGCGCAGCCACGGACCCAAACCCGTCTGATGGCAGGCGAGGAAAGGACTCCCGACCGATGACCCACTCAGCAGCCCACACACCGTCTCCCGTGCGCGACGCGGCCGCGATCGCAGCCTTCGACGTGCACAAGGCGTATCAAGTCGGGGATCGCCAGGTGGAGATTCTCCACGGCGTGAGCCTGCAGGTGCACCCCGGGCAGATCGTGGCCGTGATGGGTGCGTCAGGATCGGGCAAGTCCACTCTGCTGTACTGCTTGGCGGGGCTGGAGGAAGTGACGGGGGGTCAGGTCATGTTGGCCGGACGCTCGCTGGCGGGGGTTTCGCGTGCGGACCTCGCGAAGATGCGTCGCAGCGAGGTGGGGTTTGTGTTCCAGGCCTACAACCTGATCCCCACCCTGACCGCCACCGAGAACGTGACGTTGCCGTACACGTTGGCGCGTCGCAAGCCACCCGCCGGGCTCGTGGAGCAGACCCTCGCCGCAGTCGGTCTGGCCGACCGTGCCCAGGCGCGTCCGCCGTCGATGTCCGGTGGTGAGCAGCAACGCGTCGCGTTGGCGCGCGTCTTGGCGCAGGAACCGCAGGTGATCTTCGCCGACGAGCCGACGGGCGCTCTGGACTCGCGCACCGGCGAGGTGGTCCTTGAGGAACTCGTTCGGATCGGCCACTCACCGGACCGCAGCGTCCTGGTCGTCACGCACGACCCCGGCGTCGCCGCCGCCTGTGACCGCGTGCTGTTCATGCAGGACGGGCTGCTGGTCGACGAGTTGCCCGGTGGCTCCATCGGCAATGTCGCGGCCCGGCTTGCACGCCTCGACGCCCGATCGGGGGAATGAACCCATGTGGTCTTTGGTCCGTGCCGAGCTGCGGGAATCCTGGCCAGCCTGGCTGGGAGTGTCCTTGGGCTTCATCGCGACAACGTTCAGCTTGTCTCTCGCCGCGATGGTGACGCAATCGGCCATCTTGTCTTCGTCGGCCGGGGTGCCAGCGGAGGAGTCGACCGCCTACGTGTCCCAGGGGGCGATGAACATCCTGCTGTGCGCCATCATCGGCCTGTCCGTCGTGGCGACGTCCACCCAACTCGTGGTCGACAGTCGCCGAGGTGCCGTCGCGCGGCTCGCTCTGGCGGGGACGACTCCGCGCGGTGTGGTGGGCACCATCGCTGCCCAGTTGGCCGTCGTGGCGGCAGCATCGGCTGTCCTCGGCGACATGCTCGCGATTGCCGTCCTCCGGCCCGTCCTGGAATACCTGCGCACAGAACGGGCCAGCGACAGCGCGGGAATCGCGACGCCGCCCGTAGTCAGCGTCTGGTTGCTGCTCATCGTGAATCTCGTGTGGATCCTCGTGGCGATGGCGGCGGGGCTCAAGCAGGCCATCGCTGCCAGCCGGATCCCCCCAGTCGAGGCCTTGCGGCAATCGCAGGGCCAGTTCTCTGTGCGGCGCCGACACGGCGTGGGTCGATGGATATCGATCGTGCTCGCGACCGTCGTCATTGTCGGACTGTTTATCGCTCTGAACCCGGTCACCGCCGAACCCAACGAGGACACGATGCAGAACGTCTTGCAGTTGAGCTTCCTGGTGCTGTGTATCGCCTCGTGGCTGGCCGCAGCCGCAGCGCCGGTCGTCGTCCGGCCCATGACCTCGGCCTGGACGCGGATCGGCCCGATGCGCAGCGCACCGTGGTGGATGGCGCGGGCAACCGTTTTGGCGAAGTCTGACCGGTTGGTCCGGTCCGTGACGCCGGTGATGTTCACCGTGGCGCTCGTGTTCGGCATGATCGGACTCCCCGCAACCTTCAACGCGACATTCGCCGCGTCAGGCATGGGTGTGTCCCTCGAACACGCGGACGGTCTCACGTTCGTCGTGTGGCTGGGATTGCCCCTGTTGATCGCGCTCACCGGCAGCGTGGGGTCGCTGTTCATGATGAGCCGTCAGCGGGAGGCCGAGTTGGCCGTCTTCGGCATCACGGGTGCGACGCCAGGGCAACGCATCTCCACCGCGGCCCTGGAGGCCGTCATGATCACGGTGACAGCGACGATCCTCGGCATCTTGGTCAACGTGGTGACGTACGCGTTCACCGCCTACGGGGTCACCTTGCTGAAGCTCACCTTCAGCCTGGAGATTCCCGTCGTGGCCTTGTTGATTGCCTTGCTCATCACCGGTGCCGTCACCGTGGCGAGCACGACACTGCCCCCGCTGCGCACGTTGTCGCTTCCAGAGCCACGAGTCGTCGCCCGACTCATCTCTGAATAGGAAACGGCCGCCCGCCACTGGATGGCCCGACCCCGCAGGAGGTCGAGCCATCCCTGGTGGCTTTGCCAGGCCTTGCCCGTTGTGAATCTGAGCGTCAGGCCAGGGCAGCGATCGCGGCGTCGTAGTCGGGTTCGTTGGCGATCTCGTCGACCAGTTGGGTGTACAGCACGGTCCCGTCGGTGTCGATGACGACGACCGAGCGCGCCAACAGTCCCGCGAGCGGACCGTCAACCATCGTCACGCCGTAGGCCTCGCCGAAGTCCGAGCGGAACCCCGACCCCACGACGACGTTCTCGATCCCCTCGGCGCCGCAGAACCGGCTGAGCGCGAACGGCAGGTCGTTGGATGCGCAGATCACCTGGGTGTTGTCGAGCCCAGCGGCCAGCTCGTTAAAGCGACGTACGCTCATGGCGCACGTGCCCGTGTCGACGCTGGGGAAGATGTTGAGGACGGTGCGCACCCCGTCGGTGCGCGTGACATCGCTGAGGCCGGTTCCGACCAGGGTGACGACGGGAGCCTGGCTCCCGACGGCTGGCAGCGAGCCGACGGTCTGGACGGGGGTGCCTTTGAATGCAGTTTGTGCCATGCCCCCTGCCTAGCAGATGCGCCCCAAACAAACCACGCCCGGTCCGTGACAAATGATCCGGCCGAACGCTGATATTTCGTCCGCTGACAGCCCGCGGACCGTCAGGCTAGGGGTATGGATCACGTGTTGTCGCCGAGCGAGCGCACGACCGTGCGGCGAGGCAGTGCCCGCGCCCGGACGGATGTGGCCGAACTTGACGCCCTCTTGGACGAGGCGCTGATCGGCTACCTCGGGGTGGCTCTGCCCGATCATCCCATCGTCCTGCCGGTCACCTTCGCCATCGATCGAGACGGCCCCGACCCCGGCGGTTCGGTCTACATCCACGGGTCGCCAGGAGCCGGGTGGCTGCGGGCGGCCGTCGGTACGTCCGTGTGCCTCACCGTCGCCGAACTCGACGGATTGGTCTCGGCCCGCGCGGCGATGCATCAATCCATGAACTATCGAAGCGCGGTGATCATCGGGACGGCTCGCCGGGTCACCGACGAGGATGAGAAGGCGCGAGCGCTGGACCTCATCGTCGATCACATGATCCCTGGACACGCGCAGTACGTTCGGCCCGCCAACGGCAAGGAAAACACGCGGACCGCCGTGGTCGCGCTGCCGCTGCTTGAGGCGTCGATGAAGGTGCGCAGTGGCGATCCGGTCGATGACGAGGAGGATCTCGACGGACCGGCGTGGGCGGGTGTGATCGGGCTCCGGCGCGTTGCTTGCGCCCCGACCACGGCCGACGATAACGCCCGGACGGTCCCCGATCACGTGTGGGCGCGTGCCCTCGCGCTCGGCGCCGAGCCGCCCAGCGACCCCACCTGTTAGCGCATCGACACACAACGAAACGAAGGGGCGGGCCCCACGGACGAAATGTCCGGGTGACCCGCCCCTCGGCGTCAGTGTTGTCAGCGACGGCGGCGCCTCAGGGCTGCAGCTCCGGCTGCCGTGAGGACGATGCCGGCCGCGACGAGCGCAGCGCTCACCGACGAACCGGTCTCAGCCAGATCGTCCCCCGACTTCGACTTCGCGGTCGACGATGAGGTCGGCGTGGAGGTCGTCGTGGTCGGGGATGTCGGCGAGGCGGTTGCGGCTGTGGCCGACGTGGACGACGTTGGGGATGAGGTCGCCTTGCAGGTCCCCTTCTCCTCCGCGGTTGCCGCACGCGTAGTGATGGTCCTGTCGACGCTGATCGTCGCACCCTCCACGAACTTGCCCGCGTCGGCGTCCCACACCCACGCGATGTAGGTGGTCGTCGTCGTGACGGTCACGATCCCGTCTGTGCAGTCGACGTCCTGCGTGGTGGCCACGCGGCTCGCTGGCTGCCCGGGGGTCGAGCACCCGGCCAGGTCACCGATCAGCGAATGGTCAATCACCATCTGCTTTTGGCTACCGTCGGGGGTAGCCCGCACAGTGAAGGCGAAGCCCGACTTGGCCGGCATGGAATCGATCGTCAGCGTCACCGTCTTGCCGTCCGCGCTGATCTGTGGGGTCCCGATGCCAGTGGCCGCGACCGTGTACCCGTTGCCGTACAGCGCGCCCATGCCCGTGGCCGTGCCGGAAATGACGGCACCGACGGACCCGGCTGTGAACGTGAAGCCCTGTGAGGCAGTCGCGGTATACGTGACCGACGTCAGATCGTTGTCTGTCGCTCCGTAGAGGCGGAAATAGTACGTGCCCCAACCGTCGGCGTTGGTCTCGCCGCCGTTGCCTTCTTTCTCACGGTCGGTGATGTCCGTCGAGTCGAGGGTGCGCAGCGTGCGGCCAGCCAGGACCTGCTGGCACGGCTTTTCTGTGGGCACCTGCGGCTTGGCCGGCTCGGTGGGATCGCACCCGTTGCCCTCGGTCAACAGACCGGTGAGCTTGGCAGTCGCCTTGAATGTTTGATGCATGTCGGTCCCTGACGGGGCCGTTGCAGCGATCTGCAGGCCGACGTAGTGGCTGCCAGAAGGCATGTTCACTGGGACGGTCACGACATTGCCGTTGACGGTCGGCGTGGAGAAGTTCTGTGTGGTGGCCCACCGCGTCTTCCACGCCGCCGGGGTCCGCGAGTCCATGATGTAGTCGTAGCCAGTGTTGCCCGCAGAGTACGTGAATCCTGCCGGCAGGGTGACCGTCAGCGTGCCGTTCGTGATCCTGGCATCGCTGGCCAGTGGGATGCGCCAGAACATGGTGTTGCCGGAAATCCAGTGCTGGATCTCCATGAGTCCGGGGTCGTTGAACGTCGGCGACACTTCCTTGATGTAGCCGCCGTTGCTGTAGTCGACTGCTCCGCCGGAGCGGTCCTGGTCGTAGCCAGGGACGCCATCGAGATCCATCCAGGTTTCCGCGGACCAATCGAGGGCGCACGCGGACGTGTTGTTGCCTGAGACAGTGCTTTGGTTGGTTGCGGCCGCTCGAGGGGCTCCAACGGCCACCAATGCGGCAACGATCCCCGCGAACAGAACCGTTCGCATGATCCTTTTGGACGCGCGCAAGCGCAGAACGTTCATGTGATCCCCCCCGGCCCACTGATTGCCGAACGGCAACCCCTTGCGATTTCCCCCAGAGTGAGCCCATACGCAAGGACTGTTCGAGCACCATACGCCCGGTCAGTGAAGGCCGTGAAATGAATCGAGAATCTTGCATTCCTGAGCGCAAAATACGTAGTGGGCCGCCCTGTTGTCGCGCCGGGAGCTACTCGCGAGTCGGGTACGAGGTTTCCCCGCGGTCACTCGGGTCGGCGCGGCTGAGTCACGGTGCGGGATTGCGCAGGCAGAATGAGGCTGTGGACGTCATCAGCCTCAGCCCTCGCCCACCCGTTCGCGCCCTGGCCCTCATCGCCGTGGCGACGTTGCTGGGGGCTCTTGCCGTTGTGGGGGGCGAATTCTTCGCCTGGGGCCGCGCCTTGACGTGGGTCGGGGTCGGATTCTTCGCGATAGCGGTCCTGCTGCTCATCGCCGTCGTGGTGGCGCAGGTTCGCAACAAGGTCCGCGTCGAGGTCAGCGATGAGGGGTTCACCGTTCACGGTCCAGGCGGTGCTCGCTCAGGTACGTGGGACAAGGTCGTGCGAGTGAGTCAGTCCGCGTCGGGGCGCCGCGTCACGCTCCACCTACGCAATGGCGCCGTGATCCACCTTGTCGGGCAGGTGGAAGGCGTCGAGTTGGCGCACCTCAAGGACTCGATCGTCACGCACCTCGACGCGCACCGCGGCTACGGTCCGCAGGTCAGCGAAGGTAAACGCTGAACGCTCCCGGCGGTGCGACTACTTCGATGGGTGGTAGGCGCACGCATCGGCGGTGTCGACCGCCGGATCATCCGACGACGAGCTCGAACTCGCGCTGGCCGAGCTTTGGCTCGTGGGCGTTGAGGACGTCGGTGAGGATGCCGTCGGTGACGTGGACGACGCGCTCGCGCTTGGCTTGGCGGTGGACGACGAATCGCTCGAGGCGCCCTTGATCGCTGTCTGCACCTGCGAGCGCACCAGATCCCAATCGGGATACCGGCTGGAGAACCCGTTGTACCCGTGCTTGAACACGATGGACTGCATGTTGTCGGCCTCTTGCACCTTGGTCGCGACAGTCAATAGGTCAGGCAGCATGTTCGACGGGATGTCGGTGGTGATGATCTCTTTGCCGGCTTTGGCGATCGCCTCGTACCGCCTCAGGACATTCACCGGCTCGGCCTGCTTTGCCACAGCCGAGATGACACACCGTTGCCGCTCCATCCGGCTGAAGTCGTCCAGGCCATACCGGCCACGGGCGTACCACAGCGCGTCGGTCCCGTTGAGGTGCTGGTTCGGGCCTGGCTCGATGTAGGAGTCCGGCGGGATGCCCTTGTCGGTGCTGCCACCCCGCGGAATGCGGTAGTTGACGTTGACGGTGATGCCGCCGAGAGCATCGATCAAGTCCTTGAAGCCGTCGAGGTTGATCATGACGTAGTAGTCGATTTCGAGCCCGAGCGCCTCGCCGGTCGACAGTTTCAACACGTCGGCGCCAACGTTGTCGGTTTCGCCCAGGACGTCCTTGCCGACCGTGTTGGGGACGTTGTGGTACATGGCGTTGAGCATGTATTCCGCGTTGTCCGGGTCGGAACCGTCGTAGAAGCCGTTCGGGTAGTACTCGGCCAGCGGAGAGTCCTTCGGGAACGGCATCTTCGCCGTGTTCCGAGGCAGGGACAACAGCACGGTGTCGCCCGTCTTCGTGTCGATGCTCGCGACGATCACCGTGTCAGTGCGGGCGCCGAGTGATTCGTCACGGCTGAACCCGCTGTCACCGCCCAAAATGAGGACGTTGAGACGCCCATTCCACGGGTCTTCCTTGTTTGTGGCAGTCGTGGACGGTCGGGTGGCGGATTTGCCGCCGTCGGTGAAGACCGACCCGAGCAAAGAGGCGGTGTCGTAGGTGTAGCGCACGGCAACGGCCGCAGGTGCGGCGACCGCGAAGGCTAGGACCGACACCAGCAACGAGCCGCCGATGCGCTGAACAATGCGCAGCTTCGAGGGTCGCGTCCTGAGGTATGTGTGCCCGATGACGGCGACCCAGACGAGCGCGACGGCCCCGATCAATGCGCCACCGATCGTGAGATTGCGCACGTTGACGAGTGAGGCCACGTCGGCGACCAGTCCGGACCTGTTCGTGATGGCGACGTATCCCACCCCGGCGACGAGCCCAGCGGTAATTCCCAGCAACGACCAACCGAGGGCCTTGTTGCCAGCCCGAATGAGCCCCACCGGTGGCACCACGGTGGACAGCACGGTCCAGCCCACCGACTTGGCGAAGGTCGTGCGGCGACTCGCGCCGGTAGCTCGCTTGCCCGTGTCGGCGGTGCGCTGACCCTCGCCGACGGCGTCGGTCTGCGGACCGTCGCTCGCAGCGTCTGCGTCTACGGCGAAGTGTGCGCTGTCGCCCTGCGGCGGAAGCGCTTCCTGGTTCTCGTCGAGGACGCGCCGAGGCGCTGACCCGCCGGGAGTCTTGCTACTCAATGCCCCTCCTGGGGTGGCGCCCTACATCACATAGGGCTCACAAAGTCAGCCCAATACTAATCCACAGGACAAAAAGCATCCTCATCGCGTGTCCCACGGCCGTTCGCGCGGGGGACTGTGCTAGCCCTCGGAGCCGAAATCGTATTGGCTTTGCCCCCGGGTGCGCCACGCCTGTAGCATTAGCGCGGCCACGGAGGTGTCGCCTAGTCCGGTCTATGGCGCCCGCCTGCTAAGCGGGTTGAGGGCTTCAACCCTCTCGCGGGTTCAAATCCCGCCACCTCCGCCACTCCATCCGGACGCGTGTCACGACGCGTCACGGAGGATTTACCGGGCGCAGTTCGTCTCACGCCCGCAACGCATCCATCATTCGCAAGGTGGCCGCCGTTCGGCCATTGTCGGCGCCAGCGTCGCTCGTCCCGGCGACCACGGTGGCGAAGCGTTCGAGGGAGCAGTGCAGGTTGCGACCGCCAGCCGGAAGGTCCACAGTTCGCGTCGAACCCACCCGTGTCTCAAGCCGAACCTGGCCGGGCGCGGCGATCTTGTCGATGACCAGCGTTCCTTCTTCTCCTTGGATTTCACTGGGCAGCGCCGAGGTGCTGATCTTCGAATAGGTGATGTCCGCCACGAAGCCGGGGTACGACAAAAGTGCGGTACCCGCCCCATCGACCCCGTTGCCGAGCGTCACGCTGCGCCCAATCACCGAATGCGGCGTACCGAACAGCGCCACGGCCGCCTCCAGGCAGTACACCCCGAGATCCAACAACGCACCTCCGGCCATCGCCGGATCGAAGATGTTGACGCGCTGGCCCGCCAGGACAAGGTCGTAACGCCCCGAACGCTTGCAGTATGTGAATGAGGCCGAACGCACCGGGCCGATGCTGTCCAACATCTCGGCGATGATGGCCATACCCGGGTCGTACACGTTGCGCATAGCTTCGAGGACAACCACACCGTTCGCGCTCGCGGTGTCGACCAGTTGCGCAAACTCGGTGGCCGTCGGCGTGGCCGGCTTTTCCACGAGGACGTGCTTGCCCGCCCGGAGCGCAGCGAGCGCCTGCTCGAAATGAATCGCGTTGGGTGATGCGATGTAGAGCGCGTCAATGGTGTCGTCGGCGAGCAGCATGGCCATGTCGGAGACGTGCCGCTCCAGGCCGGTGGATTCTGCGAAGGCCTGTGCTCGGACCACGTCGCGCGAGTACGCAGTCGTGAAGCGCACATCGCCGACTTGACTGGCCGCAGCCACCATCTTGGAGGCGATCAAGCTTGTGCCGATTGTTGCCATCGTGATCATGCGATCCCTCCACACTGGGCCGGTACGCCGGTGCTCGACCCGTCGCGTATTAGCGATGCTAGGCGGCGACCGCCTCACGTGCGAGCGTCCAATCAGCGAGTTCAGCCCAACTGCTCATCGATGTAGCACCACCGCCACAGTTCGCCCGGTTCGGCGGACCGCATCACGGGGTGCTCGGACTCCTGGAAATGCGCGGTGGCGTGGCCGAGCGAGGAATCACAGCACCCGACGTGTCCGCAGCGGGTGCACATGCGCAGGGCCACCCACGTCGTAATCCCCATTCCGATGCATTCCTGGCATCCGCCGGTGAATGCAGGGGTGTGCGCGACGGGCTCGGTCTCCAGGTGAACGCACGCGTTGCGGACCTGAGTGGGCGCCTCCAGCGGTGTCTCGCCAACGACGCGCGAGGTTGTCGGCTGCGTGAATCTCAGGCTGACTTCTTCGGAGTCGATCATCGTCAGCAGGCGGGTGATAACGGGCTCGTCCACCCGGCCCTCCGACCGGATCGACATGAGTTCGGTGCGCTCCGCGTCCAGCATCTCGATGCGTGCGGCACGGTATGCCTCGGTGGGCGTGGGTGCCTCCGGCGTCGAGCTGAGTCCGTTGATCTGCTCCCAAATGCGGTTGACCTGGACGTTGGCGCGGGCCCGCAACTCCTCCAAGGTTGAGGGGTCGATCGACTCGTCCGACTCGACATGTCGCAGTCCGCTGGCGACCATGGCCTGCGCGACGGTCGCGGTCTGCAGGGCGTCCTCTCGCGGATCGGGACCGCGCACGCCCAGGACGCGAGCAAACGCTGGCAGGGTCAGGCCCTGGATGACCAGTGTCCCAACTGTGACGATCAGGGCGATCATGATGAGTGCTGGCCTGTGTATGACGCCGTACGGCAGTGTGAAGGCAGCTGCCAGCGTCACGACGCCGCGCATCCCCGCCCACGATGTGACGATCAGGTTCGCTGCCCGCGTCTTCGTTAGCCGCCCACGGCCCGAGGCCCACCACGACATGGGGAAGACCCACAGCGGACGCAACAGCATCACGGCTGCCAGGACGGCCAGGCCAGCCACGACGGTGTGCCCCATCGACAACGAGTCCTGTTCGACGGCGTTCACGATGGTCGTCAGCTGCAAGCCGATGAGCAGGAAGACGACGTTTTCCATGATGAAGGTGATGCTGGCCCAGTTGGATCGCTCGGACATGCGCGAGGCCGCCGATTGCACCATCGGGGCCTTGTGAGCCAACAGTAGACCGGCGGTGACGACGGCGAACACACCGGATGCGCGCACCTCTTCTGCGGGCAGGTAGGCGAGGAACGGGACCATCCACGACAAAGCGGTGTCCGCCGTTGCGCGGGTCAGTCGACGGCGCACGAAGCCCACGACGAACGCCACCGCAGCACCGATGCCGACTCCACCGACAACCGCCCAGATGAAATCCAGTGCGACGCCCGTCCAGGTCACGTGTTCGACGGCGGCGTGTGCGGTACTGAACCCTGCGATTGCGACGGCCGTTCGCAGTGTGACAAGGGCGGTGGCGTCGTTGAACAGAGACTCGCCCTCCAAGATCGTCGTCATGAAGCGCGGCAGGCCGATCCGGCGCGCGACGGCCGTCGCCGCCACGGCATCGGGCGGGGCGACGATCGCACCCAGCGCGACGGCGATCGCGAACGGAATCGGCAGCACGAGATACGCGACGACGGCCACGCCGAAGGTCGTGAACAAGACAAGGCCGACCGACAGCGACAAGATCGCCTGTCGAAAAGTCTTGATGTCGGCGATGGAGGTTCCCTGGGCTGCGGCGTACAGCAGGGGCGGCAGCAGACCATACAGCGCAATTTCCGGCGACAAGGGAATGTCGGGAATGAAGGGAATCGCGGATGCGATGATCCCGACCACCAACAACACAATGGGTGCGGGCAGCCGGATACGCTCGGCGACCTGGGAGAAGACGATGACAGCGCCAACCAGCCCGGCCAGGATGAATGCGATTTCCACGCGCGCAGCTTACGTTGCGGGTCGCCCAACATCCGCCGCGATGCGGGAGCGATGGCCTTCGTTGGCCGCAGAGGGAGACACGGTGGCTGTTAACCTGAGTCGACCCCGTTGAACCGCGAGAGGGGACCTCTTCGATGTCAACCGAGGCTGACCAACTCAGCCGTCCGCGTCCGCATCTTCCCTCGTCCGGTCGACGAGTCCCCATAACCTCGTACAGGTTGCAATTGGGTCCGGACCTGACCTTCGCCGACGCTGTCGGGCACCTCGACTATCTGGACAGGCTCGGGGTCACCGACCTCTACTTGTCACCGATCCTGCAGGCCGCTCCCGGCTCGACTCACGGCTACGACGTCGTCGATCATTCGCGCATCTCGGCGGAGTTGGGCGGTCGAGAGGGTTTCGAGGCCTTGGCCCGTGCGACCCACGATCGCGGCATGGGCATCATCGTCGATGTCGTACCGAATCACATGTCCTTCCCGAACCCTCTGTACGCGAACAAGGCCCTGTGGTCGGTCCTCAAGGACGGTCCGCAGTCGCCGTACGCGGAATGGTTCGACGACCTCGATGCTCACGAGGGCTTGCTGATGCCGGTCCTGGGGGCCCGCATCGGCACGGTCTTGGCCACGGGCCAGATCTCGCTGACGTGGAAGGTGATCCCCGGCTTCGAGGACGACGGCGAGCAGGCGGTTTTGGAGTATTACGACCGCTGGTTCCCGGTGCGGGCGGGCACCGAAACGCTGCCGCTGGCCGAGTGCGTGCAGGAGCAGTACTACCGGTTGGCGTACTGGAAGGTCGCCTCCCAGGAGTTGAACTACCGGCGCTTCTTCGACGTCGACACTCTGGCGGCGATCCGTGTCGAGGACGCCGAGGTGTTCGACGCCACGCACGCGCTGCTGTTGGAGTTGTTCCAGGCCGGTCACATCGACGGCTTCCGCATCGACCACCCCGACGGCCTGGCGGACCCTCGCGGGTACCTGCGACGCCTGTCCATCGCGACGGGCGGGGCGTGGGTGGTCGCCGAGAAGATCCTCGCCGCCGACGAGATGCTGCCCGACGACTGGCCCGTGTCGGGCACGACGGGGTACGACTCGTCGTGGCGGATCGGGGCCATGCAGGTGGACCCGTCTGGTGGCGTTGACCTCACGATGGTCGCCGAAAGCATGAGCTCGACGGGGTTGTCGCAGCTCAGCGAGGTGATCGAGGCGTCCAAGCGCGAAATCATCGGGACGTCGCTGTCGGCCGAGGTGTACCGGCTCGCGTCGTTGGCCCAAGAGATCGTGAAGGACGACATCTACCTGCGCGACCACACGTTCCGGTGGCTGCGGCGGTGCCTCATCGAGTTGGTCGTCGCCTTCGACCGGTATCGGGCCTACATCTTCCCCGGCGAGGACATCTCGATGGACTCCCGCATGGTGATCGAGCACGCGGCCGAAATTGCCCGACGCCGCCTCGAAGAGGACCTGCACGACACGCTGGACGTCGTCGTCGACCTTGTCAGCGGCGCCGAGGTGGGCAGCGCGGGGGTGCGCCAAGCAGCTCTGAGAGCGGAGTTGGTGATCCGGTTCCAGCAGGTGTGCGGCGCAGTCGAGGCCAAGGGCGTCGAGGACACGGCCTTTTACCGCTGGACCCCGCTCGTCAGCCTCAACGAGGTGGGCGGGGACCCGGGTGCCTGGAGTTTCGGCCCGACCGGTTCCACGCCTGGTGCGCGGAGATGCAACAGCGCTGGCCGGCGACGATGACGGCGGGGACGACGCACGACACCAAGCGCGGCGAGGACGTCCGATGCCGCATCAATGTGATCAGCCAGTACTCCGGTCCTTGGCTGACGCTGCTGGAACGCGTCCACCCGTTCGCCCGAGACATCGATGGGGCGACGGCCAACCTGATGTGGCAGGCGTTGGCGGGTACCTGGACGGACAACGGTCCGATCGCCGCAGACAGGCTCAAGGCGTACATGCTGAAGGCGTCTCGTGAGATGAAGACGTGGACGACGTGGACCAATCCCGATGAAGAGCGCGAGCAGGTCATGTTCGACCTGATCGACCGGGTCGTGGTGGACGATCACGTTGCCAGTGCGTTCGGGCGGTGGCGCGAGTTGACGCGCGACGCGAACCGGACGGCGATTCTCACCCGCAAGTGTGTCCAGTTGACGTGCCTGGGCGTCGCGGACCTGTACCAGGGCAGCGAGACGACGCAGACGCTTCTCGTCGATCCCGACAACCGTCGGCCGGTCGACTTCGAGGAGCGTGCGCGGATGCTGGCGGCTGTCCAGGAGGGTCCACCAACCGACCTGGCGGAGGAGAAGGTCCTCATCACGCATCGCCTCTGCGATCTGCGGCGGCGGCGACCCCAGTCGTTCGTCGGCGAGGCCGCGCACTACCGCCCGCTGGCGGCGACGACCGGTCATGTGGTCGCCTACGAGCGCGGGACAGATGTCGTGGTCTTGGCGACACGGCTCACAGGCGTGTTGGAGGCGTTGGGTGGGTTCCAGGAGCACACGGTCGCCCTACCCGAGGGTCGGTGGACGGACGTGTTCACCGGCTTCACCATCGACGGCGGGCTGGTCCGCGTGGCCGATGTGCTGACGACGTACCCCTGTGCGGTCTTCGAACGCGTGGAGGAGTCCTGACATGGACCTGTCGGTGTGGGCTCCGGGCGCGGCGGCGGTCGACCTGCTCATCGGAGAATCCGAAACGGCGTTGACGCCCGACGGTGACGGGTATTGGCACGGTGAGGTGTGGCCAGGTGTCGACTACATGCTGTCGGTCGACGGCGGTCCGGGCCGCCCCGACCCTCGGTCGTTGTGGCAGCCGCATGGCGTCCACGGTCCGACACGGGCCTTCGACGTGGCCGCGCACCCGTGGGGCGACGGGCATTGGGATGGTGTCGACGCCCTCGGCCAGGTGATCTACGAGCTCCACATTGGGACGTTCACACCCCGCGGCACTCTGGATGCGGCCATCGAACGGCTACCGGTCCTCGCAGAACTCGGGGTCGACGTCGTTGAACTCATGCCCGTTGCCGCCTACCCGGGTGAACGCGGCTGGGGGTACGACGGTGTCGATCTCTACGCCGTGGACGAGACGTACGGCGGTCCGGCCGCGTTGCAGAGGTTCGTCGACGCCGCGCACGACTACGGGTTGGGCGTCATCCAAGACGTCGTGTACAACCACTTCGGGCCGTCGGGTAACTATCTCGGCGAGTTCGGTCCGTACTTCACCGAGAAGTACCACACTCCCTGGGGTATGGCCGTCAACCTCGACCAGGACGGCAGCGAGGGCGTACGGCGTTTCCTCATCGACAACGCGCTCAGCTGGTTGCGGGACTTCCACATGGACGGGCTGCGACTCGACGCCGTGCACGCCCTCATCGACAACTCCGAGTACCACTTCCTCGCGCAGTTGACCGACGAGGTGCGCGCGCTGTCCGAAGACGTCGGTCGGCCGCTGCGGATCTTCGCCGAGACCGACGACAACTCGATGACGTTGCTGCGTCCCACATCCGAAGGCGGAGACGGGGTCGACGGCATCTGGTCGGACGACCTGCACCACGCCATGCACGCTTTTTTCACCGGCGAACTGGACGGGTACTACCGCGACTTCGGCGGGTCCGAGCCGCTCGAGAGGGCGCTGGAGAGCGGCGTGTGGTGGGACGGACGGTACTCGCCTTTCCACGACAGCACGTGG
>RRZU012401153.1_pt1 | contig 16830 bp, 12 predicted proteins | sample 2165561 | NCBI WGS metagenome assembly RRZU01 (sample SAMN10456909, study PRJNA506462) | wastewater metagenome | isolation source: wastewater sludge | place: USA: Moscow, Idaho | reverse complement strand
CATGAACGATCGGTGCTGCCGTCATCCACAAAGATGATTTCATAAGAAAAACCGTTTTCACTCATCACTCTTTTTATCCAGGCATGGAGTTCGCCAAGCGATTCTTCTTCATTGAGCAAAGGTATTACTACAGATATGTCCATGATATATGCGATCAATTCTTTTTTGTACTAACTACGAAGTTTAGGATGGTACCTAAAAATAACCCTAAAAACATATTCTTGATAAACTCGAATACAATAAATGAAATTCTATTCGAGTAAATAGCAACCATCATCTCTCTCTTTTGGATATAATTTACTTCTGATATTAGCCCTGTCTTTGGTAAGCTGACAGCCGCAGAAATAGTGACAGATGAAAAAAAAAAAAAAAAAGCAGGATCTATGAATTTATAGTGTGCATACATGATTGCTCCTTCTAGAAATGAAGCGTAGAAACACATCATTATCATAAAAAGGATGCAATAGATACCTCCTTTGGGTTTTTCTACATCAGATGCTTTGTATTTGTAATAAAAGCTGTACATGAGTATAAGCGTCACAATGTTCATCAGATAGTATAGGAACTTGAATCTGTCAGATACACCGATTTCGGCAACAACCAGAAACAGGTATCTGAATACCCAGAATGCACCCAAAATCAACCCGTAATGCATGGCATATCTGTTGATTTGAGGCAAGCTTCCTTCTGTATTCTGAATTGTACTCATAAGTGATACAAATGTAAGAAATTTGTTTTAAAACAAATAAGTGCAAACTTGTTGATTTGCACTTATTCTGTTTATTAGTTTCACGCTTTTGTCTCTTCTACTGTCAGATCGAGAGGGTGTTTTACTTTCTCTTTCAGCAAAGCGATGTCGAGAACCTGCCTTATATCGTCTACATAATGGAATGTCAATCCTTTCAAATACAGAGGTTTGATCTCCTCTATGTCTTTTTTATTCTCTTTGCAAAGGATGATTTCTTTGATTCCTGCTCGTTTGGCTGCCAGTATTTTTTCTCTGATACCACCTACCGGCAGTACTTTTCCCCGTAGCGTAATTTCCCCTGTCATAGCCAGGTTTGTTTTTACCTTTTGCTGAGTTAAAGCCGATGCCAACGATGTAACCATTGTGATACCTGCAGAAGGCCCGTCTTTCGGAATTGCTCCTTCGGGAACATGCACATGTACATTCCAGTTTTCAAAGATTTTTTCGTCAATTCCCAGATCTTTATGGTGAGAGTGCAGATATTCCAGTGCCAGTACAGCCGACTCTTTCATCACATCACCCAGATTTCCGGTAAGAGTCAGTTTTCCACCTTTACCTTTGCTTAAGGATGTTTCTATGAACAGGATTTCTCCGCCAACCGATGTCCAGGCCAGTCCGGTAACCACTCCCGCATACTGATTTCCCTGATACAGATCTCTTGTGTATTCTACTGCACCCAGGTATTCATGCAAGTCTTCCGGGTCAATTACTTTTTTATAGTCTTCTTCGGATGCTACTTTGCGGGCAAGCTTACGCATTATCTTAGCCAGCTTTTTATCCAGTTCGCGTACACCCGATTCACGAGTATAGTTTTCAACAATTTTTTCTATTGTTTTTCTCGGAATATCAATAGCGTTCTCGTTCAGACCATGATTTTCCAATTGTTTTGGTATCAAATGCCGACGGGCGATTTCTATTTTCTCTTCAATGATGTATCCACTCACGTCTATCAACTCCATACGATCGAGCAGAGGTTGCGAAATTGTAGAAAGATTATTGGCTGTGGCCAGAAACATCACTTTCGATAAGTCGTAGTCTATATTCAGATAATTATCGTGAAATGCAGAGTTCTGTTCCGGATCGAGTACCTCGAGCAGAGCCGAAGAAGGATCGCCTTTGAAGTCGCTTCCGATTTTATCTATTTCGTCTAATACAAACACAGGGTTGGACGAACCCGCTTTTAGTATATTTTGGATGATACGTCCGGGCATAGCTCCGATATAAGTACGACGATGACCACGTATTTCAGACTCATCGTGCAATCCGCCGAATGAAACACGTACATAATTACGATTCAGCGCCTTTGCTACAGACTTACCCAAAGAGGTTTTACCTACTCCGGGAGGGCCATACAGACATATAATTGGCGACTTTAAATCTCCTTTTAGTTTCAGCACGGCAAGATGCTCTATAATACGCTCTTTGACTTTTTCCAGTCCGAAATGATCCTGATCGAGTACCTTTTGGGCATTTTTAAGATTGAAATTATCTTTTGTATATTCTCCCCAAGGCAGATCGAGTAATGTTTCTATATAAGTGTACTGTGTGGAGTAGTCGGGTGACTGAGGATGCAAACGTTCCAGCTTGCTCATTTCCTTTTCGAAAGCCTCGGCTACATCTGTACTCCATTTTTTCTTTCGGGCACGCTCCTTAAATTCTTCCAAGTCTGCTTGTTGTGGATTTCCTCCAAGTTCGTCCTGTATGGTCTTTATTTGTTGTTGCAGGAAATATTCCTTTTGCTGCTGATTGAGTTCCTCCCGTGTTTTCATCTGAATGTTGAGTTTCATCTCCATCATCTGATTTTCACGGTTGAGTATGACTAACAGCCTGTAGGCACGCTCTTTTTCATCGTCTATTTCGAGTAATGCTTGTTTTTCTATTGCCGGAACAGGCAGATTTGAGCAACAATAATTTACTAAAAGAGATGATGCATTTTCTGATTTTAGGCGTTGTATAAATTCCTTCGGCGGTTCTCCGTACATGCGCAGCATTTGTATCGTAAGATCGCGGATAGAATCGAGTAATGCTCTGTATTCTGTATCGTGTTTGGCTACAGGAACACTCTCTTTTATTTCGTAACGGCCTTTAAGGAAAGGTTCGATTTGTGTCAGATCTGTCAGTCTGAAGCGTTTTTTTCCTTGAAAAATGACAGTGACATTGTCATCGTCGGGCAATTCTATTACCCTTATAATTTCACCGATGACACCTATTGAGTAAAGATCTCCAAATTCAGGCTCTTCATTTTCTGCGTCTTTTTGGCAGATGAGTGCTACGTATTTCCCTCTTTGCCGATTCACGCTTCTGATCAGTTTCAACGATTTTTTACGTGCTACTGAGATGGGCATGCTTGTTCCTGGAAATATGATTGTATTTCGAAGAGGAAGAACAGGTAGTTCGTCTTTCAGGTCTTTTTCGATTATAGAACAATCTCCGTCATCAAAATCGTTGGTGATGATAGAAATAACAGGTTCGTTATTTTCTTCGAGGCCGAGAAGGTTCTTTTTTTTATTGAACATATATTTATCCTTTTGTTTTTTTGTTGGATTATACTATTTGAGAGAATTAAGAAAAAGTCGAATTTATAACTATATTTGTTTACTGATATAACAAAATTCGTGCCAGCGAATATTTATTACTTTTGCAAATATAATCAAAGTAGATGCCGAATCCTTACTTTAAGTTTAAACAATTTACAATTCACCACGATCGCTGTGCAATGAAAGTGGGTACAGATGGTGTATTGTTAGGAGCTTGGGCTAATGTTCAGAATATAAAGAGCGTTCTTGATGTAGGGACAGGATCAGGGTTGATTGCTCTTATGCTGGCTCAGCGAAACAGAAATATGCTGATAGATGCCATAGATATTGACAGTAGTGCAGTAGAACAGGCTGGGGAAAATGCAATGAAATCGCCTTTTTCTTCTCAAATCAGATGTCTCAATACTTCTTTGCAGGACTATGCTCAGAATTGTAATCAGAAATATGACCTGGTTGTGTCCAATCCTCCCTATTTCGAACAATCGTTAAAGTCTCCTCAGAAAAACAGGTCGATCGCACGTCATACAGATAGTCTTTCGGTGAATGAATTGATACGGATTTCATCAGAACTTCTTTCTTCCGATGGGCGATTGGCTGTTATTTATCCCTTCGAATATAAGGATTACCTGTTGGAGCAAGATAATTTGTATGCAACCCGGGTGACGAATGTTTACCCTGTACCCGGATCTTTACCGAAAAGAGTGTTGGTTGAACTTTCTAAACAGAAATCTTCTTTAGAGGAAAATGATTTATTGATCGAAAAGGAGAGGCATGTTTATTCGGATGAATTTATCGGTTTGACGAAGGATTATTATTTGAAACTATAATTATAAAAAGGTAAAAAGATCAGTCTTTTTTGATATTGTTCATTTTTTTACTGATGCAGTATTCTTTATCTTTGTAGAAATTGGAAATAAAACTACTAATAATCAGATATGATATTGTCTTCTCTTTTGACCCCCGTAAATATAACTCTTGCTGTTTTATTAATAGCCTCGTTTTTCTTTATGCGGGGAAAAGTGCGTGCCGATTTGGTTGCTGTATGTGCCTTATTAGCATTAACCTTATTTGATATTTTAACACCATCTGAGGCGTTGGCCGGCTTCTCAAATTCGGTAGTGATAATGATGATCGGTCTATTTGTAGTAGGAGCGGGAATATTTCGTACCGGTTTGGCGAAAATGATAAGCAGCAAAATCTTACAGATGGCAGGCAATAGCGAAAACAAGCTATTTATATTGGTTATGCTTGCAACAGCTTCTATAGGAGCTTTTGTTAGCAATACGGGAACCGTGGCGGTAATGATGCCTATCATTGTCAGTATGGCAGCAAGCGCCAATATTAGCCCTCGTCGCTATCTGATGCCTTTGGCATTTGCCAGCAGTATGGGCATGTTTACCCTGATTAGTACCCCTCCCAATCTGGTTATTCAGGATACACTGATTAATGCGGGTTATGATGCTCTTTCTTTCTTTTCTTTTGCACCCATTGGTTTTACGGCTTTATTTGTTGGTGTGATTGTTCTTTTCTTTTTGAGTAAGTTGCTTATCTCTAAAAATGATGATTCAACAAACAAAAAAAGAGGTAAGTCGTTGAAAGAGTTGGCTGAAGAGTATAATTTATCCAGACAATCATACAAGGTCGATGTTGAAAGCAATTCTCCGTTAATTGGGAAAACACTTGCAGAGCTAAAAGTTGCGTCGCATTATGATGTGAGTATCAGTAAGATTGTAAGGCGAAACACCAATTCCAGATTTCGGAAGACATTTATAGAAGAGGTTGCAGGACCAAAATCTATGATACAGAAAGACGATGCTCTTTATTGTCACGGGGAAAAAAGGAATATAGAGCGTTTTGTGTTGGAAAACAAACTGACAATGGAAAACAGTGACAGGGATTTTTCTGATTTTCAGAATTCAGGTTTGGCCGAGGTATTCATTATGCCCAATTCCAGACTTATCAACAGAACTATCTCGGAAATACGTTTTAGGGAAGAGTATAATGTAAATGTATTGGGACTTCAGCGTCAGAACGAATATAAAATGCTGGATATTAAAAATACTAAATTACATTCGGGCGATGCCTTGCTGATACAGGGAACATGGGAGGATCTGGCCAATCTGGATGATAGACAGGACGATCTTGTGCTTGTAGGTCAGCCACTGAAGGAAGCGGCAAAAGTAACATTGAATCAGAACGCGCCTGTGGCAGCTGCTATTATGATATTGATGGTGCTGGCGATGGTTTTGGAGGTTATGCCTTCTGTTATTGCCATTATGCTTGCAGCCGTACTTATGGTAGCGACAGGATGTTTGCGAAATGTAGAGGAGGCTTACGATAGTATTAATTGGGAGAGTGTTGTTCTTATCGGTGCCATGTTGCCGATGGCTACGGCTTTTCAGAATACGGGTGTGGATACATTAATATCAGGAGGCTTGGTGAGTAAACTGGGCGATATGGGGCCATATGCATTGTTGGCGGGAATATATTTCTGCACATCGCTTCTTACAATGTTTATAAGCAATACTGCCACTGCTGTTTTATTTGCTCCTATTGCGATGAAGGCAGCTATCGGGATGGGTGTGAGTCCGTATCCATTCCTATTTGCAGTTGCAGTTGCAGCGAGTATGTGTTTTTCCTCTCCGTTCTCCACCCCTCCCAATGCACTGGTTATGAGTGCCGGGCGTTATAGTTTTATGGATTACGTAAAAGTAGGATTACCCTTGCAAGTTGTTATGGGTATTGTAATGATATTGGTGTTACCTTTGTTATTCCCTTTCTAGACCGAAAATAAAACTTACGCTTCTATAAATTTTAACAACCGATCTATATACTCCCGGTTATTTGACAATCGCGGCACTTTATTTTGTCCGCCAAGTTTGCCTATCGATTTAAGCCATTCGTTGAAAGTCCCTTTAGGAAGGCTGTGCACAAGAGGTGTGCCTAATGAAAGATTGTAAGATCGTTTGGCTTCGTAATCCGAATTTACTTTCTTTAGATTCATATCCAATTCTTCAATAAATTCATCCAGATTATCCGGCTCTACGGAAAACTCTATCAGCCATTCGTGAGCTCCGGTATTATTATCTCCAAAGTAGACAGGAGCAGCCGTATATTCCAGTATTTGAGCTCCGGTAACCTTACAAGCTTCGGATAATGCTTTCTCAGCATTGTCGATAATCAGCTCTTCACCAAAAGCATTAATAAAATTCTTGGTACGCCCGGTTATGCGGAATAAATAAGGATTGGTAGAAGTAAACTCAATGGTATCCCCTATCATATATCGCCAAAGACCACCATTTGTAGATATTAAGATGGCGTAATTCTGACCTGTCTCCACTTCGTCCAATGTCAGGGTTTTCGGATTCTCGCTATTCCATTCACTCATCGGAACAAATTCGTAATAGATGCCGCTATCCAACATCAGAAGCATATCTTTGGAATCGTTGGAAAACTGCACTCCAAAAAAGCCTTCCGATGCATTATACGTTTCCCAATAGTACATATCGGGTTTGTGTATCAATTTACGATACTGTTCCTCAAATGGTGTAAAGCTAACTCCCCCATGAAAAAAGACTTCCAGATTAGGCCATATATCAGTTAGCTCACGTCCTGTATCAGCTTTGATCTTTTTCAGTAAAACAAGCAGCCACGAGGGAACTCCCATAAAAGCTCTCACATCGTTTTTCACTGCATAATCGGTCAAAGCCTGCAATTTATCTTCCCAGTCAGGCAAAAGCGAAATACTCTCCGGAGTACGGCTCCGTTTTGCCCAGAAGTAGAGGTTTTTAATCAGAATAGCTGATATATCACCTGTAAAGATTCCATCTCCAATATTGTTTATCTGCTTACTTCCCCCAAGAACGAGCGTTTTGCCGAAGAAAAATTTAGCTCTTGGGTTAGCCTGCCCATATATTGCGAGCATTTGTTCTCCGCATTTGTAGTGCCCTTTTGTCAAGGATTCTTTTGTAACAGGGATGTATTTGCTTTTATCCTCGGTTGTTCCCGACGACATGGCAAACCATTCTATTGGTTTGTTCCATAATACATTCTGTTGTTTATCAACCAGTATTTTATCCAGATATGGACGCAGGTCCTCGTAATGAAATACAGGGAGTTTATTCCTGAAATCATCTTCATTTCTGATATTTGAAAACTGGAATTGTTGCCCTATATAAGTTTGCTCTCCATTGCGAAGGAGATACGATAGGACTTTCTCCTGTGTACCGACAGGATTATTGATAAATCGTTCGATTTCTCTGTATTTAAAGTCCAGATATTTATGGGCGATATTAGCTATCATCCTATTTTGCTGATTCTTCGTAGCTTATCTTCGTCTATAACCTTTATTTTACGGCCATCCATCGTGATAATATGCTCATCGACAAATGTAGATAGGGTACGTATTGCATTAGATGTAGTCATATTCGATAAATTGGCCAGATCTTCGCGTGACAGGTAAATACTGATAGTTGCTCCGTCCTCTTCCAGGCCGTAATTTTCGATAAGAAATACAAGAGACTCAGCTAAACGTCCCCGTATATGTTTTTGAGTAAGATTAACAACCCTTTCATCAGCAATACCCAAATCGGTAGAAAGTTCCCGTATGAAAAACATTCCCAGTTTCGGATTCGAAAAAACAATTTCTTCAATGATTTTCATCGAAATGAAACAGATGGTAGACGGCTCAAAAGCTGATGCTGCCGTAACATATGGCTGATTAGCAAAATAAGCGCGATATCCAAAATATTGTGTCGGGCGTATCATCCTTATTATCTGGCTTCGGCCTCCCACACCATCTTTATATATCTTTACCTTACCTTTACATAGGCACATTAGTTCCTGAGGAGTTTCTTCTTCGCTGTATATCACCTCATTTTTTCTGAAATGTAGAATCTTTGCGTTTGCTGAAATAAGAGAACGCTCTTTATCATTCAGCAAATTCCATATTTCAGGGATACTTTCCGACAATTTAATAACATTACCGTTATCTGTAACCATACTTAGTACAATGATATTGGATCTAGTTTTTTACTCTTCTCAAAAACAAAGTTAAATATTTTTTATCATGAAAGATGTTGCAAAACATATTTTTAACTCATTTCTCATTTAATTATTCATTTCGCATATATAAAGCTCTAGATAATAAAATGATATTTCTCTTTGAATATTACAATAATAAGAGTATTTTTGCACCACTAAAAATAAAAGCGTTCCGACGCTCTTTATCTATATAGAAATAATCGTATAACAATAACTAAAATAATCCTTTAAGATGAACGTATCTCTAACAAATACTGATAGCGTAAATGCTATTTTGCAAATTGGTGTTGCGAAAGCAGATTATCAGGAAAAAGTGGAAAGTGCGCTTAAAACATTTCGTAAAAAAGCCAATATGCCAGGGTTTCGTCCGGGAACAGCTCCTGCTGGCATGGTAAAAAAAATGTATGGCAAATCTATTCTGGCTGAAGAAATAAACAAATTAGTAAGTGAAAGCCTTTATAATTATATTCAGGAAAACAAATTGAACGTATTAGGCGAACCGCTTCCAAACGAAGAGAAGCAGCAACCTATCGACTTTTCGGCAGAAGGGGATTATGATTTTTATTTCGATATAGCTCTTGCTCCCGAGATAAAACTAAACCTGACAAAGAAAGATAAAATCTCGTATTATGCCATAGATGTAGCTGACGATCTTGTAGATAAACAAATTGAGTCTTACAAAGCCAACTACGGCAAATACGATAAAGTAGAAGAAGGAGCAAAAGAGACCGACCTTATAAGAGGTGTTATTGCTGAACTAGAGGATGGTAAAGTAAAAGAAGGAGGAATTTATGTGGAGGCAGGTATAATAATGCCATCTTACATGAAAGATGTCGAAGAACAAGCTAAATTTGTCGGGTCAAAAGCCGGAGACGTTATCGTTTTCAATCCGGGAAAAGCTTACGAAGGAAATGAAGCAGAAATAGCCTCGCTTTTGCACATAGACAAAAGTGCTGTTGAAACAGTTGCACCGGAATTCCAGTTCACGATAACAGAAGTTACCCGCTATCAGGAAGCAGGACTTGATCAGGATTTATTCGACAAAGTATTCGGAGCAGGAACAGTAAAAGATGCTGATGAGTTTAAAGCAAAAGTAAAAGAAACTATTGCTAACCAATTCGCTCCGGATAGTGACTATAAATTCCTGCTTGACGCGAAAGAACTTCTTGAAAAGAAAACAAGCGACTTGCAATTTCCTGATGCTTTCCTGAAAAGATGGTTGCTTGCCACAGGAAAGGAAAGAACCGCAGAATCTCTCGACAATGATTATCCTAAAATCATAGAAGATCTGAGATTCCACCTGATTAAAGAACAAATAGCAAAAGACAATGATATCAAAATACAAAATGATGATATGAAAGCTATTGCTTTGCAGGCAACAAGAGCTCAGTTTGCTCAATATGGAATGATGAATCTTCCGGATGAAATGTTGGAGAACTACGCAAATGATATGTTGAAGAACAAAGAAAACGCACGCAATCTGTTGGATCGTGCAATGGAAAACAAAATCATTGAAGTTCTGAAAACAAAATTAGGCGTAGAGGAAAAAACAATCTCGCTGGATGATTTCCGTAAATTCTTCGAAAAAGAAGAAAATACAGAAGCTTGATAAATACTCAAATTAATATAGAAGGCATATTGAAATATAAACTCAATATGCCTTTATTTTTGTAACAAAGTTAACTTGTAAAATTCTAGTCATTCAATTTTTTTATTATAACTTTGTTTCATTAAATGAGGCTATGATATGGCCTCTTTTTTATGTCAGTGATCAGTGGCATGATAATTGTTTATTTATATGAGTAAACAGTACTTTATTAATTAAAAGGAGAAGATTATGAACAATGATTTTAAAAAATATGCTACAAAGCATTTAGGTTTGAATGGATTGGCTTTAGATAAATATGTGGATATAACCAGCAGTTATATATCACCCACCATCATCGAAGAACGTCAACTAAACGTTGCACAGATGGATGTGTTTTCGCGTCTGATGATGGACCGAATTATTTTTCTTGGTACACAAATAGACGATTATACAGCAAACGTTATTCAGGCGCAATTACTATATCTCGACTCTGCCGATTCGGGTAAAGATATATCTATCTATATAAACTCTCCGGGCGGTTCGGTATATGCCGGTTATGGAATATACGACACGATGCAGTTTATAAATAGCAACGTATCCACCATCTGTACAGGTATTGCCGCTTCTATGGCAGCAGTATTGCTCGTTGCAGGAGAAAAAGGAAAACGCTTTGCTTTGAAACATTCACGAGTAATGATACACCAACCTCTGGGAGGTGCACAGGGACAAGCTTCTGACATAGAAATTACGGCTCGTGAAATAGGTAAAATAAAGAAAGAACTTTATACTATTATTTCAGACCATTCAGGTCAACCTTTCGACAGGGTTGAAAAAGATTCTGATCGCGACTACTGGATGACTTCTGCCGAAGCCAAAGACTATGGCATGGTAGACGATGTATTAGTAAAAAACAAATAAACATTCACTTCTAAAACGATAAATGACAAAAAAAGCGAGTGGTAGCATTTGCAGTTTCTGCGGGCGAAGCGAAAAGGAAGTAAACATGCTCATTTCGGGTGTGTCGGCAGATATATGTGATAGCTGCGCCGAACAGGCACACCAAATTATTCAGGAGAGTATGGGTGCTAAGAAAAACTCATCTCATACTATCGACAGATCGAAACTTCCTGATCCGAAACAAATAAGAGAATATCTCGACGGATATATCATTGGGCAAGATAACGCAAAACGTTATCTTGCTGTTGCTGTATATAATCATTACAAACGATTGTTGCAGGAAAAAGATGATGATATAGAAATAGAGAAATCTAACATTATATTGGTAGGCCCTACCGGCACGGGGAAAACTTTATTGGCTCGTACAATAGCCAAACTGTTGCATGTGCCTTTTGCTATTGTGGACGCCACTGTTCTGACAGAAGCCGGATACGTGGGAGAAGATATAGAGAGCATTCTTACCCGTCTTCTTCAGGCATCGGATTATGATGTTGCAGCCGCCGAACGAGGCATTGTATTTATTGACGAGATAGATAAAATCGCACGGAAAGGCGATAATCCATCCATAACAAGAGATGTCAGTGGAGAAGGTGTTCAGCAGGGTTTATTGAAACTGTTGGAAGGCTCTGTTGTAAATGTGCCTCCTCAGGGAGGGCGCAAGCATCCTGATCAGAAAATGATAGCTGTGGATACAAAGAACATATTGTTCATCTGCGGCGGTGCATTCGACGGTATTGAGCGTAAAATAGCACAGCGCTTAAACACGATGGTCGTAGGCTATGCATCATCTAAAGACAATGCCAAGATAGACCGGGATAATTTGTTACAATATGTAGCACCTCAGGATCTGAAATCTTATGGCTTGATTCCCGAAATCATAGGTCGCCTGCCTATACTTACTTATTTGGACGCACTCGACAGAAGTGCTCTGCGGAGAATACTGACTGAACCGAAAAATTCGATCATAAAACAATACGTCAAGCTATTCAAGATGGATGACGTAACTCTTACATTCGACGATGAAGTATACGAATACATAGTAGACAAAGCGATCGAATATAAGCTGGGTGCCCGAGGGCTTCGTTCTATTGTAGAGAATATTATGATTGATGCGATGTTTAATATTCCATCGTCAAAACAGCCCGAACTGCATATTAACAAAGAATATGCTGTTGAACAATTAGAAAAATCGCAATTGGTAAAACTCAAAAATTCACAATAAGTTTTTTTTTCACAAAAAATAGCCTATTTTAAGTTGGAGATTTAAAATTAGGACTTTATCTTCGTATACATGTAATAGCCTATTTTTGTATAAAGATGTCAGACAGAGACGATATACTTACTCATGCCCTGAAAAAGCATTTTGGTTTTGATAACTTCAAAGGGAATCAAAAGGCCATCATCCAAAACGTATTGGATGGAAAGGATTCTTTTGTGCTAATGCCTACAGGAGGAGGAAAATCGCTTTGCTATCAGTTACCGGCGTTGTTGATGGACGGCACGGCTGTTATTATTTCGCCATTGATAGCCCTGATGAAAAATCAGGTGGATGCAATGCGCAACTTCAGCGAAGAAGACGGTGTTGCTCATTTCATGAATTCATCGCTTAATAAATCAGCGGTTGAACAAGTGAAAAGCGATATTTTGTCCGGCAAAACGAAGTTGTTGTATGTAGCGCCTGAATCTCTGACAAAAGAAGAAAATATTGATTTCCTGCGTCAGATAAGAATATCTTTTTATGCCATAGATGAGGCTCACTGTATTTCAGAATGGGGACACGATTTTCGCCCCGAATACAGGCGTATACGACCGATAGTAAACGAAATAGGCAAACATCCTATAATCGCTCTTACTGCCACCGCAACGCCGAAAGTACAGCTCGATATACAGAAAAATCTGGGAATGACAGATGCTGATGTTTTCAAGGCATCGTTTAATCGGGAGAATCTGTTTTATGAAGTGCGGTCAAAGACCGACAAGGTAGATAAAGACATTATAAAATATATAAAAACTCAAGGACATAAGTCGGGTATTGTATATTGTTTGAGCCGTAAGAAGGTTGAAGAGTTTGCCGAGATACTGCAAACAAACGACATTAATGCCCTACCGTATCATGCCGGGCTCGATGCAAGCACACGCTCGGCCAATCAGGATGCATTCTTGATGGAGCAGGCGGATGTTATCGTTGCTACAATTGCGTTTGGAATGGGTATCGACAAGCCCGATGTAAGATATGTAATTCATTACGATATTCCGAAAAGTCTGGAAGGATATTATCAGGAAACAGGACGAGCAGGACGTGATGGTGGAGAAGGAAAATGTATAGCATTTTATTCTTTCAAAGATTTACAGAAACTAGAAAAATTTATGCAGGGAAAGCCTGTTGCAGAACAAGAGATAGGGAAACAACTCCTTCTTGAAACCGCAGCATATGCCGAAACTGCTCTATGTAGAAAAAAAGTCCTTCTTCACTATTTTGGAGAAGAATATAAAGAGAAGAATTGCGGGAATTGTGACAATTGTGTAAACCCTAAAAGACAAGTGGAAGCTAAAGAATTATTATTAACAGCACTCGAAGCTGTAGTTGCATTAAAAGAAAAATTTAAAACAGATTATGTGATCAATGTGATCAGAGGTAAAGAAACAGCCGAAATAGAAACATACAGCCATCAGGAGCTGGAAGTGTTCGGCTCGGGAGATGACTCTGATGAGGAAACATGGAATGCTGTTATACGTCAGGCACTAATAGCCGGTTATTTTGACAAGGATATCGAAAATTACGGATTGCTCAGAGTAACAAAAAAAGGAAAAGACTTCCTGAAAAAGCCTGTGTCTTTCAAAATATCTACTGCCGAAGATGAAGATATGGATGAGGATGACAATATGGATGACGCCGTTGTAAAAGGCGGTGGCGGTGGTTCTGCCGTCGATCCGGTCTTATTCTCTATCATGAAAGATCTGCGTAAAAAGATGGCAAAAAAACATAATGTGCCACCATATGTTATATTTCAGGACCCTTCTTTGGAGGCAATGGCAACTATCTATCCTATCACAATGGACGAGTTGCAGAATATACCCGGAGTAGGAGCCGGAAAAGCCAAAAGATACGGTGCAGAGTTTCTCGATATAATTAAAAAACATGTTGAAGAAAACGAAATAGAGCGTCCTGAAGATTTACGTGTCAGAACGGTTGCGAACAAGTCGAAGCTGAAAGTAGCCATAGTGCAGGCTATCGACCGGAAAGTAGCATTGGATGACCTGGCCGAGTCGAAAGGGATAGAGTTTAACGAATTGCTTAACGAAGTAGAAGCCATCGTATATTCGGGTACAAAAATAAATATCGATTATTTCCTCAGAGAGGTGATAGACGAAGACCATATAGAAGATATATTCTTATATTTCAAAGAAGCTGAGTCTGACGATCTCGAAGAAGCTATCGAGGAACTTGGCGAATATTCGGAAGATGAAATACGGCTTGTACGGATTAAATTCATATCCGATATGGCTAATTAACAGAATGAGAAGAAAAGCTGTTTTTCCGGGAACATTCGATCCCTTTACAATAGGACATCACTCTTTAGTAAAACGATCTCTCGAGTTGATAGATGAGATCGTTATTGCTATTGGTGTAAATGATGCAAAAAAAAGCTATTTCCCTCTGGAAAAACGTATCGAAATGATACAGTCCTTATATAAAGGAGACAATCGTATAACTGTAGCCTCGTATAATTGCTTAACCGTTGATTTTGCGAAAGATAGCGGAGCTGACTTTATAGTCCGTGGCATCCGTTCGGTAAACGATTTTGAGTATGAAAAGACAATTGCCGATATGAACCGGAAAATATCGGGAGTGGAGACTTTTATTTTATTCACCGAACCTGAACTTACACATGTTAGTTCTACAATAGTACGCGAATTGTTGAAATTCGGTCATGATGTCAGTCAATTCATACCCGAAGGTATGAACCTAGATATTTAATTACATATACACGCCTTTAGCGCAATAAAACATCTTTTTATGAAACGTATTTTACTGTCAATTATATTTTTATTTGTTGTGTTTACTACCACTTTCGCCCAATTCAGGATGAGTGAAGGTTCTAAAAAAATGGCAACAGCAATGGCTGTTATAGAGAATCTTTATGTGGACAAAGTAGATGACAGCAAGCTGGCCGAGGATGCAGTAAAAACCTTACTCGAAAAGCTGGACCCTCACTCTACATATATCAGTGCCGATGAGGTGAAAGAAATGAACGAACCCTTGGAAGGTAATTTTGATGGTATCGGAATATCCTTCAATATGATAACGGATACATTATATGTAATCGAAGCCCTCTCTGGAGGCCCATCCGAGAAAGTAGGGCTTAGGGGTGGAGATAAAATACTGTATGTGGATGGAACTCTGATAGCGGGAGTAAAAATGTCCACAAAAGACATAATGTCTCGTTTGAAAGGACCTAAAGGAACCAACGTAACCGTGAGCGTTTTGCGTAAAGGAGTTCACGATTTGGTCGATTTCAAAATTACCAGAGCAAAAATACCAATCTATAGCATCGATGCTGCGTATATGATGGATAGGAATACCGGATATATACGTCCAGTCCGTTTTGGAGCGACTACGACTGATGAATTTCGACAAGCCGTTCAGAAACTGAAGAAACAAGGAATGGAAAACCTTATACTCGACCTGCGCCAGAATGGTGGCGGTTATATGGCTCCAGCCATCGATCTAGCCGATGATTTTCTTGATAAAGATAAGCTTATCGTATACACAGAAGGAAATACACAAGAAAGAAGGGATGAACTATCTTCAAGCAAGGGTGTCTTTGAAAATGGAAAATTAGCTATCCTTATCGATGAGGGTTCTGCTTCGGCCAGTGAAATTTTGTCAGGGGCAGTACAGGATTGGGACAGAGGTGTTATTGTAGGGCGTAGAAGCTTCGGTAAAGGATTGGTTCAGAGGCCTATTCCTCTTCCCGATGAGTCAATGATAAGACTTACTGTTGCCCGATACTATACTCCATCCGGACGTTCGATACAAAAACCTTATACAAAGGGTGATCCGGAGGCTTATGCCATGGATATGGTAGAAAGATACAATCACGGAGAGCTAATGCATCAGGACAGTGTCCACTTTCCGGATTCGTTAAAATACAGAACTCTCAAGAACGAGCGGATTGTATACGGAGGCGGAGGTATTATGCCCGATTATTTTGTACCGATGGACACTACTTTCTATTCCAAATACTACGGAGCACTTTGGAATAAGGGGATTGTACCAAGAATAGCATACAGTGAGGTCGATCAATTCAGAGAAGATTTTCTTAAAAAATATCCTTCAGCAAATGATTTTTATAAGAATTATGAGGTATCGGATGATCTGTTAAGCAAACTGATAGCAGCGGGAGAAAAAGAAAAAGTAGAATATAATGATGCAGAGTTCAATAAATCGAAAGATATATTGAAAACACAGCTGAAAGCTTATATTGCCAGAGATGTGTACGACACGGAAACATCAGTTAAAGTCTTCAATAAAGACAATGAGATACTGAACAAAGCCTACGCAATTATCAAAGATGATAAAATGTATCACAATCTGCTGAAAGGAAAATAAAGGAACTAGACTAGTCTAAAAGACCGGTCTTACAAGATAAAAATAAAGCCTGATTGAAAAATCAGGCTTTATTTTTATTCTTTCTCACCATAAGCAAGGTCGCCGGCATCTCCTAATCCGGGGACAATGTATGCGCTTTCATTCAGCTCAGGATCTATCGCCGCAGCCCAGATGGTAGTCTTCTCTTTCGGGAAATTTTTCGCACAATATTCTATGGCCTGCTGGCTCGATATTATTGTTGCAATATGGATGTGGCTAGGTTCTCCTTTCGTCAGCAAAGCCTGATAGGATAAATCCATACTGCCTCCGGTTGCCAGCATCGGATCGGTAAGAATAAGAACTT
>RRZU010460522.1_pt1 | contig 16830 bp, 17 predicted proteins | sample 2165561 | NCBI WGS metagenome assembly RRZU01 (sample SAMN10456909, study PRJNA506462) | wastewater metagenome | isolation source: wastewater sludge | place: USA: Moscow, Idaho | reverse complement strand
CGAGCGTACGCTGGGGCGCAGCGGCAGCCACCTCAGCGCGGTCTGGTTCTCGGTCAGCCGCAAGGAACAGCGCCGCCGCTTCAAGGAGCGTGAGGTTCACCCGCTCAAGCAATGGAAGCTGTCGCCGATCGATCTGGCGTCACTCAACAAGTGGGACGAGTACACCAAAGCCAAGGAGTCGATGTTCTTCCATACCGACACCGCCGAAACACCGTGGACGGTCATCAAGTCGGATTGCAAAAAGCGCGCGCGTCTGAATGCCATGCGCTATGTCCTGCACAAGCTGAACTACGTCGGCAAGGACGTGAACGCGATCGGCCCGATCGATCCCTTGCTGGTCGGCCGTCCGCACGTGGTATATGAACCGAGCGGATCTGCCCTGCCGGCGGCGGCGCATACGCCGATCCTGTAGTCTGCAGCGGGGCCGGATTGAATCAGGGGGCGCCGTCGGCGCCTCCTTTCCTCGACCTGGATCACCTCGGATTGAGGAGCATGCAAACCTTGCCCAGCCTGCGAATTCAGCAGCTCGTTACTCTTCATGTCGGTCCGATCGATCTCTCCATCGCGGCCGGCGAGTGCGTTTGCATTCACGGCGCATCGGGCAGTGGCAAGAGCTTGTTGCTGCGTGCTCTCGCTGACCTCGACGCACACCGTGGTGACGCTCATCTCGATGCCACCGCTTGTTCGAGCTTGCCGGGGCCCGCGTGGCGGCGTACGGTGGCGCTGCTGGTGGCCGAGAGCCAGTGGTGGTGCGAACGTGTGCGTGACCACTTCGACCACGGCGTCGATGCTGCCTGGATGGAACAGCTTGGCCTGCCCGATGCCGCGCTGGATTGGCAAGTCGCCCGCTGTTCCACCGGCGAAAGGCAGCGGCTGGCGCTGCTGCGGACGCTGATGCAGGCGCCCGCAGCCCTGTTGCTCGACGAACCGACCGGCAATCTCGACCAGGACAGTACCCGCCGGGTCGAGTCCTTGCTCGACGCCTATCGTCAGCAGCGGCAGGCAGCGCTGCTCTGGGTCAGCCACGACCCGGCGCAGATCGAACGGGTGGCGCAGCGCAGCTACCTCCTGGACAACGGCCGGCTGCAGAGTTTGCGATGAACGTGATCGCGCTGTCGCCGCTCGACCTCGCGGTCGCCGCGCTGCTGATTGTGGCGCTCGGCGGGCTGTCGTTGCGCATGCACATCGGTGTGGAACGACAGTTGCTGGTTTCGGCGGCGCGCAGCACCCTTCAATTGTTCCTGATCGGTCTGGTGCTCAAGGTGTTGTTCGAAAGCGCGCAGCCGGTCTGGATGGCCTTGCTCGCGACGGTGATGCTGCTGGTCGCCGGGCGCGAGGTGATGGTGCGGCAGAAACGCCGCTTTGTCGGCTGCTGGGGATTCGGGGTCGGCACCCTGTCGATGTTTGTCTCTGCTTTTGCGGTGACGGTGATGGCGCTGCTGCTGGTGATTGGCGCCGACCCGTGGTACGCGCCGCAATACGCGATTCCGCTGCTCGGCATGGTCCTCGGCAATACCATGAACGGTATCTCGCTGGGACTTGACCGGCTGACCCAGGATGCCACACAGCGGCGCCAGATCATCGAATCCCGGCTGGCGCTGGGCCATGATTGGCAACGAGCGATTTCCGACAGCCGCCGCGAAGCCATCCGGGTCGGTATGATCCCGATCATCAACGCCATGTCTGCCGCCGGCATCGTCAGCCTGCCGGGCATGATGACCGGCCAGATCCTGGCCGGCACGCCGCCGGTGGAAGCCGTCAAATACCAGATCCTGGTGATGTTCCTGATCGCTGGCGGTACCGGCTTCGGGACCATGGTCGCGGTCAGCCTTGCCGCCCGGCGCCTGTTCGACGAACGCCAGCGCCTACGCCTGGACCGGCTGCGTCTGCCGAAGAATTGACCGGGCTGCGCCGATCAGCGCTGGCGGTTCGGTGAAGGCGGCCGTCAGGCAAAGATCGGGCCGACCACTTTGCTGACTGCGGCAGTCGGGTCGGCGCCCAGACAATCGACGATCTGCGGTTGCAGCGTGTTGCTCAGCCAGGTGATCTGTCGCTTGGCCAACTGGCGGGTGGCGTAGATGCCTCGCTCGCGCAGTTCGCGGCGTGGTGCCAGGCCGTGTTGCACCTCCCAGACCTGTCGGTAGCCGACGCAGCGCATCGCTGGCAGGTTGGCGTGCAGCTGGTATTTCTGGCGCAGCCATTCGACCTCGGCTTCCAGCCCGGCAGCGAGCATGGCGTCGAAACGGTCGGCGATGCGCTGGTGCAGAACGCTGCGGTCGGCAGCAAGCAGGCCGACCGAAACGAAGCGGTAGGGCGGTGCTGGCTGCGCACCGCCAGAGATCAGCGACGAAAGCGTCCGACCCGAGACACGAAAAACCTCGAGTGCGCGCTGGATCCGCTGCGCGTCGGTGCTGGGCAGGCGCGCCGCCGTGGCCGGGTCGACCGCCGCGAGTTGGGCGTGCAGCGCCGGCCAGCCGCCGGCCGCGGCTTCCTGGTCGATCGCCGCACGCGTCGCCGGGTCGGCTGCCGGGAGGTCGACCAGGCCGTCGACGAGCGCCTTGAAATAGAGCATCGTGCCACCAACCAGCAGCGGTACGCGGCCGCGCCGAGTGATCGCGGCCATCGCCGCCAGCGCGTCGGTACGGAAACGGGCTGCCGAATAAGCTTGCTGCGGGCTGATCAGATCGATCAGGTGGTGGGGAAAGTCGGCCAGGGTCCTGGCGTCGGGTTTGGCAGTGCCGATGTCCATGTCGCGAAACACCTGCGCCGAATCGACACTGATCAGCTCGACCGGGAAGCGGCGCGACAGTTCCATCGCCAGCGCGGTCTTGCCAGTGGCGGTGGGCCCCATCAGCAGGATCGCCGGTGGTAGTGGGCAGGGGTCGGCGACGCTGCGGCTCATCGGCCGCGCAGAAAGTGGCGGTCGAGGTCGGCCATGCTCAGCTGGGTCCAGGTCGGGCGGCCGTGGTTGCAGTGGCCGGAACGTTCGGTTTCCTCCATCTGTCGGAGCAGGGCGTTCATTTCGGTTACCGACAACAGGCGCCGGGCACGCACCGCGCCCTGACAGGCCATGCTGGCAAGTAATTCGTTACGCTGCTCGGTCAGCAACTGCGAGACGCCGTGCTCGCGCAGTTCGCTCAGTAACGAGCGCGCCAGCGCGGCCGGATCAGCGGCCTGCAGCAGCGCCGGAACGCTGCGCACCGCCAGTTGCCGCGGACCCATCGGGGCCAGCTCGAAACCAAGCTGCTGTAGCGTTGCCGCGTGCTCCTCGGCGGTCGCGACGTCGAGGGCTTCGGCAGAAAACACCGCCGGAATCAGTAAGGCCTGGGTCGCCAGTTGCTGTTCGTCGAGGGCCAGCTTGAGCTTCTCGTAAAGAATGCGTTCGTGCGCTGCGTGCATGTCTACAAGCACCAGCCCCTGGCTGTTCTGCGCCAGGATATAGACGCCGTGCAGCTGCGCGAGGGCATAACCGAGCGTTGGCGTCTCCGTAGCCAACGCGGACGCCTCCGACGGTCGGGGATCCGGGGTCTGTGCGGCCTGCACGAAGGCCAGGTAACTGTCGCTGCTGACTGGCTCGCTGATCCGTAGCGAGTTCTGGTACGGTACCCGGCTGTCCGCATGCCCGGCGTTGCCTGGGGTGTTGGCACGATCGGGCCAGCGAAACTCGACTGCCGCCGGCGTCTCGCTGCCCGGCGCAGGCGGGGTTGTCAGCGGACCTGATAACAGCCGCTGCGCGGCATGCAAGACGAACTGGTGTATCGCCCGCGCATCGCGGAAGCGGACCTCGGTTTTTTGCGGGTGGACATTGACGTCGACGGTGGCGGGGTCGATTTCCAGGAACAAGCAGTAAGCCGGGTAGCGGCTGCCGTGCAGCAGGTCCTGGTAAGCCTGGCGCAGCGCATGGCTGAGCAGCTTGTCGCGCACGAAACGGCCGTTTACGTAGCAGTACTGGCCGTCGCTGCGGGCGCGCGAGTAAGCCGGCAGCGCGCAGTAACCAGAGAGGCGCAGCGGACCCGCGGCCGCTTCAAGAGGACGCGACTCGGCGAGAAAATCCTCGCCGAGAACCGCGCCGGCACGCGCTCGGGAATCGCTTCTGGCGAGGTGCAGACCGACGCGACCGTTGTGCGAGAGGGTGAAAGCCACCTCGGGATGCGCCAGTGCGATACGCTTCACCGCCTCGGCACAATGGGCGAACTCGGTGTTGTCGGACTTGAGGAATTTCCGGCGTGCCGGCGTGTTGTAATAGAGATCGCGCATTTCGACGACGGTCCCGACGGGCAGCGCGGCCGGTTCTGGCGTCGCTGCCGTTTCGGCGGTGAGCCGCCAGGCATGCTGTCCGGCGCCGGCCTGCTGCCTGCTGGTCAGGGTGACGCGGGCGACGGCCGCTACCGAAGCCAGGGCTTCGCCACGAAAGCCGAGCGTGCCGACACGTTCGAGATCGTCAAGCGAGCTGATTTTCGAGGTCGCATGGCGGGTCAGGGCGAGTGCCAGTTGATCGTGCGCGATACCGCCACCGTCGTCAGTGACACGGATCAGCTTGACGCCACCTTCCTCGAGCTGGATCTGAATCGTCAAGCTGCCGGCATCGAGGGCATTCTCGAGCAGTTCCTTGAGCACCGACGCCGGCCGGTCGACGACCTCGCCGGCAGCGATCTGGCTGATCAGCAGGTCGGGCAGCAGGTGGATTCTCGTGCTTTCGGGCATGCGCCGATTATACCGGCCCGGCTTCCGGTAGAATCGCGGCTTGCCTTTTGACCTGCCTTTTTCCGACCATGGAATATCTGACCAGCTTTATCGACATCATCCTGCATCTCGACAAGCATCTGGCGTTGCTGGTACAGCAATACGGGCAGTGGATCTATGCGATCCTCTTCGTGATCATCTTCAGCGAAACCGGTTTCGTGGTGACGCCGTTCCTGCCCGGCGATTCGCTGCTCTTCGTGGCCGGCGCGCTGGCCGCGCTGGGCGGCATGGAGATCGGCTTCCTGCTCGCCGTACTGATGGTCGCAGCGGTGCTTGGCAACATGCTCAACTACCAGATTGGCCGTTATCTCGGGCCGAAGGTCTTCCAGTGGGAGCAGTCGCGCTTTTTCAACCGGGCAGCCCTCGAAAAGACGCACGCCTTCTACGAAAAGCACGGCGGCAAGACGCTGGTCCTTTCGCGTTTCCTGCCGTTGTTCCGCACCTTTGCCCCGTTCGTCGCCGGGATCGGTGCGATGAGCTATGGCAAGTTCACGTTCTTCAACCTGGTCGGCGGCTGCACCTGGGTTGCTTCGCTGACGCTGGCGGGCTACTGGTTCGGCAACCTGCCGTGGATTCAACAGAATCTGACGCTGGTGATCGTGGCGATCATTGCCCTGTCACTGCTGCCGGTTGGCATTGCTTGGTTGCAGCAGCGAAGGGCTTAAGCGATGATCTCGGTGGTGATCCTGATCTCCGGGCGTGGCAGCAACCTGCTTTCGCTGCTCGATGCGGTCGACTCCGGGTCGATACCCGCACGGATCGTCGGCGTTCTCGCCAACCGGCCTGCTGCCCAGGGGCTGCAGACGGCCGCGGCGCGCGGCGTGCCGACCTGCGTCGTTGACCATCGGCAGTTTGCTGAACGCGAAGACTTCGATGCGGCGCTGGCCGCGGCCATCGACCGCTTTGTCCCGGACCTCGTCGTGCTGGCAGGATTCATGCGCATTCTCGGCAACGCTTTCGTGCACCATTTCGAGAACCGCTTGATCAATATTCACCCTTCGTTGTTGCCGGCCTTTCCGGGCCTGCACACGCATCGCCGGGCGCTCGCCGAGGGGGTGCGGATTCACGGTTGCAGCGTGCACTTCGTGACCGCGGATCTCGATCATGGCCCGCTGATTGTGCAGGCCGCGGTGCCGGTACTCGACGACGACGACGAGGCGACGCTGGCGGCGCGAGTTCTCGCGCAGGAACATCGGATCTATCCGCTGGCCGTGCGCTGGTTTTGCGAAGGCCGCCTGCGTTTGCTGGACGGGCGTGTGCTGCTGCAGGCGCCGCAGGCTGGCGACGCGGCGCTGATTGCTCCGCAGCTCGTCGCGGGGTAGGAGTCGGCCAGTCGATGCCGGTGGTTCTGATCTTCGCCTTTGCTGCCTCGCTCGGCGTCCATGCCCTCGCGCTCTTTGCCCCGGATGTCGATCTGTCGTTCGCCGGCGAGCCGCCGGCTCTCATCGTTGAACTGAGAACCCTGCCCGCGCCACCGCCACCGCCACCGCCGCCGCCAGCGGCCAAGCCGGAAACGAAGGCCATGCCGGCGAACCGGCAGCCGTTACGGCGCAAAGCGACGGCAGCCGTCGCGCTGCGGCGGCCGCTCGACTCGCCAACGATCGTCGCCGCAGCGGCAGTGGCCACGCTGCCCGCGCCAGAGTCTGGCGACGAGTCACCGCAAGACGGTCAGGCCGCTACCGCAACCACGCCGGCCGCGGCGCCGGCCGCGGTCTCCGGCACGCCAGCGGTCGTCGCGTCAGCGCTGCCAGCGCGCGGGAGGATTCGCTACCGCGTGGATCGTGGTGACCAGGGCTTTCAGATCGGCTTCTCGATCCACGACTGGGAAGTCGTCGACGGGGCCTATCGGATCACCGCAGTCACCGAAACCAGCGGGTTGATCGGGTTTTTCAGGCCGTTGCGCTTCGAGGTCGAAAGTCGCGGCCAACTGACCACCGCCGGATTGCTCCCCGAACACGTGGCGACTCGCCAGAAGGGCCGCGACACCGACGAAACGGCCGAGCTCGACTGGGGCAGGATGGAATTACGCGTTGGCACCCGGCCAGTGCAGACCCTGCGCCCGGGCACCCAGGACCTGTTGTCCTTTCCTTACCAGTTGGGACTATTGCCCGACCTCCGTTCGGGCAGCAGTCTGCCGATTGTGACCGGCAAGAAGTATGCGGATCATCGCGTTGAAGTCGTCGGTGACGAGGAAATCGTCGTCCCCGCCGGAACCTTTCGCTGTGTGCACCTGCGCGTGCCGGGCGTCGCCACCACCGAGCTCTGGCTGGCTTACGAGCGGGCCCTGCTACCGGTGAAGATCCAGCATCGCGACCGCAAGGGCGATCTCTACGTCCAGGTTGCGACCGCCATTGAACTCAGCCAGGAACCGCGATGACCGCAAGCACCGCACGTTTTACTCCCGCCCTTTTTCGGCACGCCGAAGCGCTGCTCTCCGAACTGCTGCGCTCGGCTTTTCCGGCCGACCTGGTGGTTTCCCACTATTTTCGCCAGCATCGCGAGCTCGGCCATGCCGATCGCGGCTTCGTTGCCGAAACGGTGTTCGTGGTGTTGCGGCGCAAGCGTTCGCTAGCGGCGCGTTGCGCTGGCGAGCTCACGTCACGACGGCTGCTGCTGGCGGCGCTGGCCTGCCTGCAGGGGATGAACCGGCGCGAGCTCGAGTGTGTGCTCAGTGAATCCGAGAGCAGGTGGCTGGCGCAGGCCAAAGCCGTGGCAATCGACCAGCTGCCGCCCGCGGTGCGCCTGGATCTGCCCGACTGGCTGTACGTGCAGTGCCTGGCCCAGTACACGGCCGATGCGACCGAGCATCTGGCTGCGGCGCTCAATCAGGCGGCGCCGCTGGATCTGCGCGTCAACTCGCTGAAGGCCGGACGGCAGGAAGTGTTGAGCCGGCTGCTGGCCGACGGTCTGGCGGCCGCAGCGTGTCCGTTTTCGCCGGTGGGAATTCGTCTGCTTGGCAAGCCGGCGCTGTCGAAACACCCGTTGTTCATTGACGGCAGCATCGAAGTGCAGGACGAGGGCAGCCAGCTGCTCGGTTTCCTGTTGCAGCCAAAACGCGGCGAGATGGTCGCCGACTTCTGTGCCGGTGCGGGTGGCAAGACCTTGCTGCTTGGCGCCCTGATGCGCTCGCAGGGCCGGCTCTACGCCTTCGACGTGGCCGAACGACGGCTGGCCAGGCTGAAACCGCGGCTGGCACGTTCGGGCCTGTCGAATGTCCATCCGGTGCGCATCGATTCGGAACGAGATACCAAAATCCGGCGTCTTGCCGGCAAACTCGACCGCGTGCTGGTCGACGCGCCGTGTTCCGGTCTCGGTACCCTGCGCCGCAACCCCGACCTGAAGTGGCGGCAGACGCCGACAAGCGTTGCCGAACTGGCTGCCAAACAGGCGGCGATTCTCGCCGCCGCGGGGACCCTGGTGAAGGTCGGTGGGCGGCTCGTCTATGCGACCTGCAGCTTGCTCGAAGACGAGAACGAGGCGGTGGTAGAGGGCTTCCTGGCCCAGCACCCGGAGTATTTCCTGCGCTCGGCGCAGGAAATACTGGCCAGCCAGGAGATCGTGATCGACGTTGGCGAGCGCTTGCGACTCTTTCCACATCACCACGGAACGGATGCCTTTTATGCGGCAGTAATGGAGCGGAGATGAACGAAAAAGAGATGTTTGCCTTGCTGTTCGAACTCTGGCGGGACTTTCGGGATCCGGCCTTTCTCTGGCAGGTGTTGGCGCTGGGCTTGAGTCTGCTGGTCGGCTGGGCCTTGTCGCGCTATTGGCGGAAGCAGGAGTTCGCCAGCGAGAGCACAGATCATGGTGCGTTGCGCGTTATTGGCACGGGCAGCCTGAAGCGCATCTCTTTCCCCTTGCTGTCGCTGATGTTGGTCCTGGTCGTGCGCAAGCTGTTCAGGTACTGGCAACTGGGGCCGGTCAGCCTTTTCGACCTGGCAGTACCATTGCTGCTCTCGATGGCGCTGGTGCGGGCGGCGATCTACCTGCTGCGCCACGCCTTTCCGCGAGGTAGCTGGTTGGCGACTTCCGAGCGTCTGATCGCTACGAGCATCTGGTGCTGTCTCGCGCTTTATCTCACCGGGCTGGCCAGTCCGCTGATCGAGATGCTCGAACAGGTGAGCCTCAACGTTGGCAAGCAGAGACTCGATCTGTGGACCTTTCTCAACGGCCTGGTGCTCGTCGTCGCCACCGTCCTGGTGGCACTCTGGCTTTCCGGTGTAATCGAGAGGCGCCTGCTCGGCAGTGCGACGCTCGACTCCAACATCAGCACGGTGCTTGGCCGGCTGGTCAAGGCCGTGCTGTCGGTGATCGCACTGCTGCTCAGCCTGTCGATGGTCGGCATCGACATCACCGCCCTGTCGGTGTTCAGCGGCGCCCTGGCCGTCGGCCTCGGGCTCGGACTGCAGAAAATTGCCAGTAACTACGTCAGTGGATTCATCATTCTTCTTGACCGCTCGATTCGCATCGGCAACCTGGTGGGGCTGGATGCAACGACGTCCGGGATCGTCACCCAGATCACCGCCCGGTATACCGTCCTGCGCACGCTCTCCGGCACCGAGGTGATCATTCCCAACGAGTACCTGGTATCGAACATCGTGCGCAACGAGTCGTTCACCGATTCCCGGCTGCGCGTGGTAGTGCCCGTGCAGGTGGCCTACGGTAGCGATCTCGAACAAGCGATGCGTCTGATGGTCGAGGCGGCGCAGGCGCAACCGCGGGTGCTTGCCGATCCGGCGCCACAAGCCCTGCTGGCGCTCTTTGCCGACAGTGGCATCAATCTCGAACTGGGTTTCTGGATTGGTGATCCGCAGGAAGGCACCGGTGGCATACGTTCGGCGATCAACCTGGCCATCTGGCGTGGGTTCCGTGCGCAGGGCATCGAGATTCCCTTCCCGCAGCGAGAGGTCCGGCTGATTGGCGGGTCGCCGCCGGGGACTTGATCGTCTCGGCCGCAGGCGGCCGCTTTGCCTGGGACGAAAAAAATCCCGCACCGGTGTCAGTGCGGGATCGCAGGCCCGTCGTCGTGATGGGCAACAGGGAGGGTCAAACGTCTACAAAATTGCTCACGGGGTCCGTTTCCGACGATTGCTTGCCAGCCAACCGCGGGCGCCGTACCAGACCAGCGCGCCAATTACCGCAATCAGCAAGGCCTTGACAAGTTCAGGTTCGCCGGCGGCGAGCACATCCCAGGCGACGACCCCGATGAAGATGGCGGCCCCTTCGACCACGGGAAAGGGCAGAGGGGCTTGCGCCACGTCCGTCAAACGCCAGCGTGTGCTCGCTGCTCGGTTTCGCCGCAACTGTCGGCGTAATCTTCGTCGGCAAGGTTCTGTGGGAAGGCCGCAGCCAGGTCGCTGGAGAAGAAGTGCTGGCGCGTGGTGGCGAGGAAGTGCTCGCAGCTCAGTGTGTATTCGCTCATTGGGTCTTCCTCCATCCATGTTGGGTCGTTAGCAGGGAGTAATGATAGCGACCGATCCAACGATCCGTCTGCAGTAGTTGCGTCAGCTTTCCGTGACGTTCTGTGACAGTGGCCAGCTGAGCGTGAAGCGGGCGCCGCCGAGCGGTGATTCGCCGGCGCTGGCATTGCCGCCATGCTGTTCGAGCACCAGGCGGGCGATCGCCAGGCCGAGACCGTAGCCCCCGGTGGCTCGATCGCGCGAGCGGTCGAGGCGGGTGAAGGCAAAAAAAACACGTTCCCGTTCGTCCGCGGGGATGCCGATACCGTCGTCGTCGACATGTACCTGGATCTGGTCGGCGACCACTTCCGCGCTGACCCGGATGCGTGCCGTGGCGTACTTGATTGCATTGCGCAACAGGTTGGTGATCGCGTAAGGCATGCTCTTGCGATCGAGTTCGACGCGCAGCAGCGGCGGCAAGGCCGCGGTGTCGACCTGCAGCTCGAGCGTGCGAGCCAGCAGGCGGCTGGCCGTCACCTGTTCTTCCAGCCAGGGGGCAATGGCGACCGCAGTCAGGTGAAGTTCCGGCTGCTCGCGCTCGAAGCGGGCGTAGGTCAAACTCGAGTCGATCAGGCCGTCGAGCTCGTCGAGGTCGGCGTCCATCAGTCGCCACAAACGTTGACGTTCGCCAGGGTCGTCGGTTTCCAGGAGCATCTCGAGCGCAAAGCGCAGGCGTGCAATCGGCGTCCGCAACTCGTGCGAGATCGCGCTCGACAATTCCTTCTGCGTCGCGATCAGCCGCTGGATACGTTCGGCCATGCCGTTCAGGGTCTCTGCCAGGGGTCCGAAAGCGCTGCTGCGCATCGTCGGCGCGCGCGCTTCGAAGAGGCCCTCGCCCAATGCGCGCGCGGTCTGCCGCATCGCTTCCAGATCTCGCCAGACCGGGTGTACCCACAGCCACACCACGATGGCCAGACAGACGCCGATCAGACTCCAGGTGAGCAGACTGATGCGCAGATCGAGCGGAATCCCGCGCGGGTACTCGGGGTTGCGCTCGGGTGAGATCGGGCCGACCACCAGAACCTGCGGCGTCTGCTTGAGGCGGTGATAAATGATGTCGCGCTGTGCATCGATTGCCAGCTCGCCGCCATCGAGCTTCTCGGCCTGTTTCGCAGGCAGATTCAAGGTCCAGCGGTCCACGATATCGAGCCGGTAGCTGAACTTGCGATCAAGCGCCTCGATGGTTTTTGGCCACTCCGAACGTGGCCGGCGAAACAGTTCTTCCTCGATCAGCAGGACGGTGCCGCGCATGAAGCGGCTGGTATAGTCGTCGGTGATGCCCTTGACCGCAGTCGAGATGACAAAGTCAGCAAAGATGGCAATGGCCACGAACGAGCCCATCACCAGCAGGTAGAAATTGAAGAACAGCCGGGACAGACTGTAGCGTCCCCGCCATGGCGCCGGTTTGTAAATCCCGAGGATGGCGAGTAGTTTGTTGCTATTGCCAGTCATGCTTGCTGAAGAGGTAGCCTTTACCGCGCACGGTCTTGATTCGTGTCGGATTTTCCGGGTCGTCCCCGAGTTTGCGACGCAGCCTTGAAATGCGCGCGTCGATGGATCGGTCGAGCCCGTCAAAGCCGATGCCGCGCAATTCCTGGAGCAGATCGTCGCGTGACAGGATGCTGCCAGCGTGCCGGGCGAGCAGCCACAACAGATCGAATTCGGCGGTGGTCAGATCGATCCCGTCACTGCCGAGATGCGTGCTGCGTGTCGTCTGACTGATGCGAAAGCGGCCGAAGGAAAGCTCGGACGGTTCGCCGGTTTCCGTGCTTTCGCCGTCGGCGTTGCTCACCGTGGCCGGCGAGCGGCGCAGCAGGGCCTTGATGCGCGCCAGCAGGAGGCGCGGTTGTACCGGTTTGGCAATGTAATCGTCGGCCCCCAGCTCAAGACCCAGGATCTGGTCAAAGTCCTCGTCACGGGCAGTGAGCATGAGAATGACGCCGCGGTACTGCGAGCGGACGCCGCGGCAGACCTCGAAGCCGTCCTTGCCGGGTAGCATCACGTCGAGGATGACCAGCTCGGGCCGCACGTCCAGGATGCGCGCCTCGGCGGTGTCGCCACGTGGCTCGATGAGAACCTCGAAATCATTCTTGCGCAGGTACTCGGCGGTAAGTTCGGCGAGGCGCTCATCGTCCTCGACCAGCAGGATACGTGTCTTCATCTCGCCATGATAGCGGGTTGTGGCGGCGTGATGTGCGCCTGCTGACCAGCAGCTGCCGCATGACCGTCTGTTGGTTTTCGGGTGCCGCGCCTGGCCGCGCATCCAGGAAACGTGAAAAGGCGCTTTGGGTGCGCTGCATATTGCCTTAGAATCGCGTGCTTGCACTTTCAAGGATGGTCCATGTACGCTGGAATAGTCGATTGGCCCTGGTGGGCGTACCTGTTGATCACCCTGGGTTTGACGCATGTAACCATTGCCTCGGTGACGATCTTTCTGCACCGCCATCAGGCGCATCGGGCGCTCGATCTACATCCTGTGGCAGCGCATTTCTTTCGCTGCTGGTTATGGTTGACCACCGGCATGGTGACCAGGGAGTGGGCGTCGATCCACCGCAAGCATCACGCCAAGTGCGAAACGCCGGAAGACCCGCACAGTCCGCAGGTTCTCGGTATCCATCGGGTGCTGTGGACGGGCGTTTTCCTCTACGTCAAGGAGGCCAGGAACGCCGACACCCTGCTGCGTTACGGGCGTGGGACACCGGACGACTGGATCGAGAATCACCTCTACTCGCCGTGGCACAAACTCGGGGTAGCGATCCTGCTGGCGATCGACGTGGCGATCTTCGGGGTGCTGCCGGGTTCGCTGATCTGGCTTACCCAGGTGGCCTGGATCCCCTTCTGGGCGGCTGGCGTGATCAACGGTCTCGGCCATTTCTGGGGCTACCGTAATTTCAGTTCCCCCGACGCCAGCACGAATATTTCTCCCTGGGGAATCCTCATCGGCGGCGAGGAGCTACATAACAACCATCACACTTTTCCGACCTCGGCGAGGTTGTCGATCCGCTGGTTCGAGTTCGACATCGGTTGGCTCTACATCCGCATCCTCGCTGCGCTTGGCCTGGCGCAGGTGAAAAAGCTGGCACCGCGACCTCGTCTGGGGACGCTGCGGCCGGTTGTCGATTTCGACACCTTGCAGGCGGTAATCGTCAATCGCTACGACGTGTTGTCGCAGTACGCGCGCTCGCTCAAGCAGGTGTATCGCGAGGAACTCGCCACGCTCAAGGATGGTGGTCGATTCAAGGGGCTCAAGCGGTGGCTGGCGGCCGATGCCGGCGCTGTACCACAGGAGCAGCGGTGGCGCCTGGAATTGCTGCTCGGCGAGAGCCGTGCGCTGCACACCGCTTATGCCATGCGCCAGGATCTGGTGTCCGTCTGGGAACGTTCGAATGCTTCGCGTGAGCACCTGCTCAAGGCGCTCCAGGATTGGTGTGAACGCGCCGAGAGTTCGGGGGTTCGGCAGTTGCAGGAACTGTCGCTGCGTCTGCGCAGCTATGTGCTGGCTTGATCGCGCAAGCCGCGTGCGCCGCCGCTATTTCGCCTTGCTGGCGCTGGCCGCCCTCGGCCTGACGCTGGCCGGCTGGTGGATCGGCGAGCTGATGAAGCTGCAGCCGTGTCCCCTGTGCATTTTTCAACGCCTGCTCTATCTGCTGATTGCTGCTCTGGCGCTGGCCGGCGTGCTGCTTCCTGGCTGGTCGCGTTTCTGGTGCGGGCTGCTGGGCCTGAGCGCAGCCGGTGGCGTGGCGACCGCTGCCTACCAGAGCTGGTTGCAGTACCTGCCCGAGGTGAGCACGGAATGCGGCTTTGGCGAGCCAACGCTGATCGAGCAGATCGTCGACTGGTTTGGCGTGCGCTGGCCGGCGATGTTCATGGCCACCGGTTTCTGTTCGAGCAAGGACTGGATGTTCCTCGGCCTGTCGATGGCTAACTGGTCATGCCTTTGTTTTCTGGCCTTTCTGGTTGCCGCGGGGTGGCTGCTGGCGAGGCCCGCTTGCGCAACCCTCGTCGGCAAGGCGGTCTGAGCAGGAAGCGTCGGTCGGTCGGTCTCAGGAGTGGCCGGTGCTTCCGAAACCACGGTCCGCGCGCGGACTGGCGGCGAATTCCTCGACGACCTTGAAAGTCATCTGCAACACCGGCACCACCACCAGTTGCGCCAGACGATCGAGCGGTTGCAGGGTGAAGGCTTGCTGGCCGCGGTTCCAGGTCGAGCCCATGATCTCGCCCTGATAGTCGGAGTCGATCAGCCCGACCAGGTTGCCAAGGACGATGCCGTGTTTGTGGCCGAGGCCAGAGCGTGGCAGGATCATGGCGGCCAGCCCCGGGTCGGCGAGATGAATGGCGATGCCGGTCGGGATGAGCAGCGCTTCTCCCGGCTGGATTAGCAGCGCTGTGGCAATACAGGCGCGCAGGTCGAGGCCGGCGGCTCCGGCAGTGGCATAGTGCGGCGGTGTGTCACGCAGGCGCGGGTCGAGGAGCTTGATGTCGACCCGCAGGTCACGGCTGCTCATTGGCGTTTTTCCAGCAGGGCGGCGATGCGTGCCACGATCTGGCGGGCGAGCTGCAGCTTGGGTGCGCGTGCCAGTGCTTGCTGGCCGTCCTCGTCAAAGAGAATCAGCGTGTTGTCGTCACCGCCAAAACCGTCGTGAATCAGATTGCCAACAATCAGCGGGATCCTTTTGCTGCGTCGCTTGCTTTCCGCGTAGGCGTGCAGATTCTCGCTCTCGGCGGCGAAACCGACGCAAAGGGGTGGCTGCGGCAGTGCGGCGATTTCGGCGAGGATGTCCGGGTTATGCACCAGCTCGATCGCCGGTGGCCTGGCCTGCGCTCCTTTCTTGATCTTCTGGCCGACCGGCCGGGCGGGTCGGTAGTCGGCGACCGCCGCGACGGCGATGAAAACGTCGTTGGCGGCGACCTCGCGGTGCACCGCCGCGTGCATCTCCAGCGCACTCAGCACGTCGATGCGGCGCACGCCGCGCGGGCAGGGCAGGCTGACCGGGCCAGAGACCAGCGTCACCTCGGCGCCCGCCTCGTGCGCGGCGCGGGCGATCGCGTAGCCCATCTTTCCCGTCGATAGATTGGTGATGCCGCGCACCGGGTCGATCGCTTCGAAGGTCGGGCCGGCCGTCAGCAATACGCGTTTGCCGGCCAGCAGCCGCGGCTGAAAGTGGGCGACCACTGCGGCAACGATCTCGTCGGCTTCGAGCATCCGCCCTGGCCCGCTCTCACCGCAAGCCTGATCACCACTCGCCGGGCCGAGGATCTCGATGCCGTCGTCGCGCAGCGTGGCGACGTTGCGGCAGGTCGCCGGGTTCTCCCACATCTGCCGATTCATGGCCGGCGCGACCAGCAGCTGGCAGTCGCGGGCGAGCAGCAGAGTGGTCAGCAGATCGTCCGCCAGGCCATTGGCCAGTTTGGCGAGAAAATCGGCCGATGCGGGCGCGACGAGCAGCACATCGGCGGCGCGCGAGAGGTCGATGTGCGCCATGTTGTTGGCTACCCGCGGGTCCCACTGGTCGGTGAACACCGGCTTGCCGGACAGCGCCTGGAAGGTGACCGGCGTGACGAAATGCGTCGCCGCCTCGCTCATCACCACCTGCACCGAGGCGCCCTCTCCGAGCAGCAGGCGAACCAGCTCGGCCGCCTTGTAGGCGGCGATGCCGCCGGTGACGCCGAGGACGATGTGTTTTCCCGCTAGTTCCATGCGCTGGTCTCTGCAGTCTGGTGAGAACGTGAGGCGGCACATTCTACTCCGCGCGCAGTGCAGGCATTCCAGAAAAATCGGAAACCACGAGCTGCAAACTCATGAGATGATTTCAATAATGTCCATTTGCGGTCAACATCGCACTGCCGCAGATGGACAGGGCAGGCGCTGCCTGTGTTGATCACCTTCATCCTCAAGGAGAGATTTCTTGCTAGCCAATCTACTCAGCGACTCGGTTCGTGCTGCCGGCCTCGGCGCACTGATGCGCGGCGCGGGCCTGGTGACCCGCTTTATCCCCATCCCGCAGCCCACCCTGCTGGTCGGTGAAGGTTCCAGTGCGCGCCTGGGGCAGACCATCGCCGGGTTTGGTCATCGGAAATTCCTGATCGTTACCGACAGCATCATCGCCAGGCTGGGCCTGCTTTCGCCGATGACGGAAGCATTGACCGAGGCCGGAGCCGAATTCGTTGTGTTCGATGAAATCACGCCCGACGCGCCGATCCCGCTGATCGAGAAAGGCATCGACTTTTACAAGGAACACGGTTGCGACGCGATTGTCGCTTTCGGTGGCGGTTCGTCGATGGATTCCGCCAAGGCCATTGCCGTGGCGGTGGCCAATCCGAAGCCCTTGCGCCAGCTGGCCGGTTATCTCAAGGGGCTGCACACGCCGGTCAAGATCTATGCCGTGCCAACGACCGCCGGCACCGGCTCGGAAGTGACCGTGGCCGCGGTCATCTCCGACCCGGAGTCGGCGAAGAAGCTGGTGATCGTCGATCCGCGCATGGTGCCCCAGATGGCCGCACTCGACCCGGCCCTGATGACCGGGATTCCGCCCCACATCACCGCCGCCACAGGGATCGACGCCCTGACGCACGCGGTCGAGGCGTTCGTCGGCAACTGGACCACGTCCTACTCCGATGGCATGGCGCT
>RRZU013413212.1_pt1 | contig 16833 bp, 19 predicted proteins | sample 2165561 | NCBI WGS metagenome assembly RRZU01 (sample SAMN10456909, study PRJNA506462) | wastewater metagenome | isolation source: wastewater sludge | place: USA: Moscow, Idaho | reverse complement strand
GGTGTCTTGAGCGCGGGCGGCGTTCAAGTGCGACCGTGAGGTCGGCCGCCTCGGTGACTCGGCGTTGACACGCTCGATCGGCCCACTTCATCGCGTCGGAGACCGAGTTGAGATCGCACAGGTCGAGGACCGTCTCGGCGACCGGGGTGCACGGTGCGACGCCGCGCTCACAGACGTCCCGTCGGGGGCTGCGGACGAAGCGGTAGCCGGCGACCGGTGCTCGGCGGCACCGTGGGTCGACGTGGACGTCGATGTCGACCGACGGGTCGAGAGTGAACAGCGCCGTGTAGCCGGTCTTGGCTCTCGTGGGGCTGCGCTCCGCGAAACCCTGGACCACGGCAGCGGCGAGCCCGCCGATGCGGGCGGGCGCATAAGGCGTCTCGATGGACGGCCGACCCTCGCCCAGGAGGACGCCGGCCCACAGGCGCGCGTCCCACGAAGGCTCGCGGTCGACCTCGGAGCGCGTCGCGAGGTAGACGCGCGGTGCGATCCGCGGCCACTCCCGCATCCAGCGCGCCGTCGTGCCGTCACCGGCGCCGGACCCCTTGATCTGCGCGTACGACAGCACGCCGGCCTGAGCCTCGGCCAACCGAATGAGGGACGGGGGCATCGGGGTCCGGGGGAACATGACCCGCAATCTGGCAGCTGAGGGCGACCGGCCGCAGCGCGCGCGGGCTCACCTGTGGACAGCGCTCGACGTGGTCGGACCATGTGGATGACCACGTCGTAGACGCCAGGTTGCACGTGGGAGTTCGCCGAAGGCTTCCGCGGGGCGTCCGATGGGGCTTGCGACCAGGGTAAATCGGGCGAATCCGGCGGCAAGGTCGGCGTGCCTCGACGTCCAGGGGCGAGGCTCGGTATTAACAGTCACTCTCGCGACGCTTGACCGCCATCGAACTGACTGTGTTCTTCGCGGATCGACTCTCCGAGGCCGCTCAAGGTGCTCGGACGGGCCCTCGCGGCCTGTGAGACGAGCGGGGACGGCCTCGACGAACGCAGGTTACGACGGGGAGGTGGCGCGGCGGTCGCGGAGGGCGGCGCCCTTGGCGTGGGCCTGGTCGCGCAGGTCGCGCTGGAAGGTCTGCATGCGTTCGAGCATGTCACGGGCCAGGTCGCCCTCGCCGGAGGCGACGATCCGGGCGGCGAGGAGGCCGGCGTTGCGGGCGCCGCCGATCGAGACGGTGGCGACGGGGACGCCGGCGGGCATCTGCACGATCGACAGGAGCGAGTCCATGCCGTCGAGGTACTTCAGCGGCACGGGCACGCCGATGACGGGCAGAGGCGTGACGGCCGCGAGCATGCCGGGCAGGTGGGCCGCGCCGCCGGCGCCGGCGATGATGACGCGCAGTCCGCGGTCGGCGGCCTCCTGGCCGTAGGCGATCATCTCGGTCGGCATTCGGTGGGCCGAGACGACGTCGGCCTCGTACGGGATGCCGAAGTCCTCGAGCGCGAGCGCGGCCGCCTCCATGACGGGCCAGTCGCTGTCGCTGCCCATGACGACGCCGACGAGCGGCTGGTCCGGGGTGGTGGTGCTCATGCGGGCTCCTTCATCGGGGTGCGTGCGTCGAGCCGGGTGTGCCGAGGTGTCGCGGCTGGTAGGGCTCGGCGGTTGCTCTGCACGGGCTGGGGTTACTCGCGGACGGTGCCTTCGAGGAAGTCGGCGGCGTGGGCGGCGCGTTCGCGCAGGTCGGTGAGGTCGTCGCCGCAGACGGTGACGTGGCCGATCTTGCGGCCGGGGCGGACGCCCTTGCCGTAGAGGTGCATCTTGAGGCCGGGGTCGCGGGCGAAGAGGTGGCGGTACGTCGAGTAGAGCTCCTCGTCGTCGCCGCCGAGGACGTTGCCCATGACGGTCCAGCGCGCGCGGGGCGACGGGTCGCCGAGGGGCAGGTCGAGCACCGCGCGCAGGTGCTGCTCGAACTGGCTCGTCACGGCGCCGTCGATCGTCCAGTGACCGCTGTTGTGGGGACGCATCGCGAGCTCGTTGACGACGAACGCGGGCGCGCCCTGCGTAGGGGAGAGTTCGAACAGCTCGACGGCCATGACGCCGGTGACGGCGAGTTCGCCGGCGATGCGCAATCCGGCGTCGATCATCGCGGCGGCGAGGTCGTCGTCGAGTTCGGGTGCGGGGGCGAGGACCTCGGTGCAGATGCCGTCGGTCTGGACGGTTTGGACGACGGGCCACGCGCATGCCTGGCCGCTCGGGCTCCGCGCGACGAGTACGGCGAGTTCGCGGGTGAAGTCGACGCGCTCCTCGGCGAGGAGGGTCTCGGAGTGGGCGAACCAGTCGGCGGCCTCCGACGCGTTGCCCACGACGCGAACTCCCTTGCCGTCGTAGCCGCCTCGTGGCGTCTTGAGGACGACCGGCCAGCCCGCCTCGTCGCCGAACGCGCGCAGCTCCGCCTCGTCGGCGACCGCGGCCCAGCGCGGGCACGGGATGCCGAGGGCGGTGAGGCGCTCGCGCATCGCGAGCTTGTCCTGGGCGAAGTGGAGGGCGTCGGGGTGCGGGTGGAGCGGCACGCCGTCGGCGAGGAGGGCGGCGAGGACATCGGCCGGCACGTGCTCGTGATCGAACGTGACGACGTCACAGTCACGGGCGAATTCGCGGACGGCCTCGAGGTCGTTGTGGGCGCCGACGGGGGAGTGCGGCACGACGAGCGCGGCCGAGGCGTCCGGGCCCTCGGCGAGGACCGACAGCGTGAGGGCGAGGCCGACGGCCGGTGGCTGGCACATCCTTGCGAGTTGGCCGCCGCCGATGATGCCGACGACCGGGAATCCACCTGGGGCACGCTGAGCCGGGAGCACGGCCGCAGACTATCGCGGGCGCCGATCGCGCAGCCGCACCGTCCAGGGGGCCGATCAGCCCGGCATCCGTCTACGGGGCCCGGGGCATGAGCGAGGGCGGGTGGTCCTGGCTCGTTCCCCCGAGCCTGCACCACCCGCCCTCGTGCGGCCTGCGAGTCCCCACTCGCACTCCGCGCTCGGTGAGCATGTCCCCCGACTCGCTCACCGTCGTCGGATCGCGACTCCCCAGTCGCTCTCCGCCGTTCGCGGTAGGCGAGCCCCCCCAGCTCACCTACCGTGGTCCCCCGCGACTCGGAAGGCTCCCCCTACGTGCTGCCTTCCGTGCCGCTCTGTGAGGGATATCGGCCGATGTAGCCATGGCGTTACACCTGTCTTGGACGAGTGTCTCCAATTCGCCGTAACAGTAGGTTGAGCTCAGTTAACGAGCAGGTCACGGGCCTGAAGGGGTCGGATCGCGCGGAAAATGTTTCAGCGGAGGGTGATGCCGAGCCACCCGGCGTAGGTCTGGGCGCGCTTGTCGGGCATGTCCTTGACGCGCTGGGTGCCGCTGGAGATCCAGCCGGTGCGGCCCCAGCGGTAGGTCGTGCGGTAGCCGGAGTAGACGGGTGCGTCCCAGGAGCCGGAGGACATCTTCAGGCGGGTCGCGACGACGCGGCGGACGCCACGGCTCGTGGAGAACGCGTAGCCGGAGATCTGGCTCGGGTGGTTGCTCACCGACCAGTCGGTGCGGTCGGAGCGCGCGCCCGGTGCGCGCAGGATGCGGTAGGCGCCGCCGCGGATCGTGTAGACGGCACAGTCCGGGAAGTCGCCGACGCCGGCGATCCGGTCGAGCACGACCTCGGCGCCGGGGGCGCCGTCGATCGGTGCGGCGCCCCACCAGACGTCCTTGGCGGTGGTGGTGCTGAGGTTCGCCGGGATCGTGATGAGGGTCGAGATCGTGCGGCCTGTCGCGGTGCGGGTGCTGAGGCGGAACGTGTGGGTGCGGCTCGTGGAGCGGACCTTCGTGAAGGTCGTCCGGTCCGGGCGCCCGTCGCCGTCCATGTCGGCGCGCGACCCGGGCGTCGCGGCGTGGGCTGCGGTCGGTGTGGCGGCGGGTGATTGGTCGGGCATCGGACTGGCGACCGCGGCCGGAGCGGCCAGGCCGAGGGTGGCGATCAGGCTGAGTCCGAAGGTGATTCGCGTCTGGTGTCGCATGGCGGAGATCCTCGCGCAGGGTGCCGGGGGAGGTGGCGCGATCGCGGGATCTGCCGCGATCGTCAGGTCGCGTCATCTGTAGTGGCGGGGCGCTCGAGTGTCATCCCCCGGTCGGCACCGCGAGCGCACCGCCTCTGAGGGGAGACGCTACGGGCTTGAAAGGGTTCAAGAACAGCATTCAATCTCGGACTTTTTAGTTAACGCGGTGCGAGCTTGGGGTGCTCTCGGGTCGTGACGACGTGAGTGCGGCGCTGCGATGGCTTCGGCGGCGCGCTGACCTACCGTGGTGAGGGGGTGGGGTGTCGTTCGAGCGGGTCGTCTGGGGGCAGCGAGAAGAGGAGTCGATCGTGTGTGAATCCGTGGACGTGCCGAGTGAGGCGCGTGCGGTCGAGCCGGTGGTCGGCCGGCGGGTCGTGCTCGGCGGGGTGCTCGCGCTCCCGCTCGCGGCGTGTACGCCGCTGGATGCGTACGCCTCGTTGACGCAACTGCCGGCGGTGGATGCGCTGGCCTCGTCGGCGTCAGCGTCGGCGGTGGCGTCGGCGGCGGTGCGGCAGCCGGCGATCCGTCGGCGCGCGGAGTGGGCGACGAATCGGCCGGCGCTCAAGCGGCCCGTGCGCGAAGACGTGCGCTTCCTCCTCGTCCACCACACGCAGACGCCGAACACCCAGCGGCCGGGGTCGACGCCGTCGCGGCTGCGCGGCATGTACGACTTCCACACGAAGGAGAAGGGGTGGCCCGACCTCGCGTACAACTTCCTCGTCGACCCGTTCGGTGAGATCTGGGAGGGGCGCGGCGGGAGCCTTGCCGGGCCGGTGCGCGGGGACGCGACGGGTGGGAGCCAGGGGTTCGCGCAGCTGTGCTGCTTCATCGGCGATCACACCGCGACGCCGCCGACGGCCAAGGCGATGACCTCGATGGCGACGCTCCTGGCGTGGCTCGCGTCGCGCTACCGGATCGATCTGGCGGCCGGGCGACGGGTGACGTTCACGTCGCGTGGCTCGAATCGGTGGGCGCGCGGCACGCGGGTCTCGACGACCCCGATCGCCGCGCACCGCGACATGTCGCTGACCGCATGCCCTGGGGATGCGCTGTATCCGCTCGTGCGGTCCCGGCTGCTGCCGCAGGCGCGGGTCATCGTGCGGAAGGGCTCCTGACCGCAGGCGATGAGGTCCTGGCTGCGTCGTCGGGGGATCGGTCTCGGTTGCGGGGCACGTGCGTGGCTCTGGGCGGATGCGGCACTGACCTCGGCTGGGTCACACGTGCCTAGGTCATGAGGTGTGCTGGCGTCGCTCAGGTGAGGTCAGTGGTGCAGCGACCTCGGGCAGACCGGATCATCACTCGCCGAGGCGGGCGGAGTCGTCCTCGAGGACGCCGTCGAGGCGGCGGGTGAGCTTGTCTCGCCAGGAGACGGGGAGTTCGGGGGCGGCGAGGAGGGTGCGGATGCCGGCTTCGTCGGAGCGGTCGAGGTTCATGACGCGGTTGGCTTCGGCGGCGGTCACGGCGCAGTCGGGGCGGTCGATGAGCGTGAAGCGGTCGCCGGCCGCGACGGAGCCCTCGACGAGGACGCGCACGTACCAGCCGCTGCGGCCGCTGGCCTGCACCTCCTGTGGGAGTCGGGTGCGGCCCCAGCGGTCGGCGAGCGTGCGGCACGGGCGGCGTGGTTGCGTGACCTGCACCGTTGCGGTGCCGAGGCGCCACGTGTCGCCGAGCTGCACGTCGGCTTCGCTGATGCCGGAGACCGTGACGTTTTCGAAGAAGCCGCCGTCGGGGACGTCGAAACCTTCTGCCCGCCACATCGCGTAGTGCTCCTCGCAGTAGAGGAGGACTGCCTTGTCGGGGCCGCCGTGCACCGCGAGGTTCCCCTGTTCGTCGCCCTCGAGGCCGAGTCGGCTCACGTGGATCGGGCTGCTGACCAGCTCTTTAACCGCTCCGGTTGTGAAGGTGCGGCCGTTCCAGGTCTGGGTCACCGCAGGCCCGACGCGCACCGCGCGGACGAGGCCTTCGGGTGGGTTGGTCACCCTACGAGCGTAGGTCTCGAGCGATTCGGCGCCGGCAGACGTCGGGCGTCGAATCGCCGTGTGGATTCGCTGTCCGTCGACGGGTAGCGAATCCACACGCTGATTTGGGGCCGCGGTTCTCGACCCGGCGCGGCGAGTGAGCGCCGCCCTTAGGCGCTGTGACTGCGGGCAATCGGACGGTTAGTCCGGCGGTGTGGTGGTGCCGGAAGTGTCAGGGTCGACGAGATCGGTCGCGAGGAGCGGGATCGTGTGGTCGCCGATGCGCAGGGTGGCGGCGGTGCCGTCGGTGTCGGGGGTCGCGTAGGCGCCGTCGACGATCCGGTCGAAGAGCACCACCGTCGGCCGCGGGCCCCGGACATCGACGAGCAGGTAGGCGGGGATGCCGGCGCGGGCGTACTCGGCGCGCTTCGTGATGGCATCGGTTTCGAACGAGCCAGGCGAGACGACTTCGACGACGGTGTACTGACCGGGGACGTTGGTTAACCGGTTGAAGGGTGGCTGGCTCTCGCACGCAGAGTGGGGCCGGTGGTGATTGTAGGCGTGGAGCCAGGCGGGCAGGGCTGCGCGTCTGGCTTCCTCGCTGTCGTAGTGGCGGGCGTAGGCCCACCCGTCGGCCATCGTGCGGGGGAAGCGCTCGACCCTCCCGTTGGTCTGCGGCCGGTACGGACGGGTCCGCTTGGGTGTGATGCCGAGCTCGGCACACCTGTCGCGCCATAGGAACGAGCGGTAGGCCGACCCGTTGTCGGAGAGCACCCGTTCGACGGTGACGCCGCGCAGGGTGAACCACGCGACTGCCCGGCGCAGGACAGCGACGGCGGTCGCGGCTCTCTCGTCGTCATGGACCTCGGCGTAGCCGACCCGAGAGTGGTCATCGATGACGGTGTGCACGAAGGCGTGACCCATCTTCGGGTTGGATTGACGGTTCTTGGTCTTGTCCAGGGTCGCAGCCCGGTTCCGTCTTCCTTGCTGACGTCCCACGTAGCGCCAACCACCACCATCGGGAATGTTGCCGAGCTTCTTGACGTCCACGTGGATCATCGACCCGGGGTGCGGGTGTTCGTAGCGGCGCACCGGCTCACCAGTGGCCCGATCCACGTGCGCCAACCGATTCACCCGACACCGCACGAGGATTCGGTGCGCCGTCGACGGCGCGACCCCGCAGCGGGCCGCCAGCTGGACCGGGCCCTCCCGCAGCCGCAGCCCCAAGCTGACCAGCCGCTTGGTCACGACTGGTGCAGTCTTGGCCGGCATCGTGTGCGGCCGGGACGAGCGGTCGCGCATTGATCGGTCACCGTCGAGGTAGCGGTCCACCCACCGTTTCACCGTCGGCCAAGAGCACTGGAACCGGGCGGCGACCTCACTGATCGGGTAGCCGTCCTCGACGACCATCCGAGCGACTCTGAGTCGAGCACGAGGAGTCAGCGCTGCGTTAGCGTGGGACACGGGAGGACCTTCCTGTCGAGTGAACCTTCAGCAGTTCCACTCAACCGCGGGAAGGTCCTCCCTTCACGTCACATCACACCGTGTCGTCACACTGACTCGACCAACCTGTCCGGTCAGTACAACTAGGGCGACATCGGCCGGCTCGACGCGGTGGCGCGTCCGAGCGACATCGCGTCGCACGACGGCCAGGTCCGGCTGCCGGATCGTGTCGGTGCCGTCGGCTCCGCCGAGGCGGATCGCGAAATGCGCCAGTGGGCGCCACATCGGTCGGACGACGGCGCCGAGCTTGTCAGCGAGCAGCATCGTCGCGTCGACGTTGGCGAAGGATTCGTCTGCGGCCACGGTGGGGATGCCGTCGACGAGCTCGTACGCGTCCTCGCGCTGGGAGTAGTCCTCGTCCCATTCGTCGAGACTCACGTGAGCCAGCGCGAGCGGAAGCGTTGCGATGCTCATGGGGCTCCTCCCCTCCATGGATCGCGGTACCTGTGAGGTGACTGCGAAAGGGCGACGGATCGGCGTTCCTGAAAGACGCGATCTCTGAATCACGCACGCCGTCAGAGATCGTTACCCGCGGCCGGGTCGATGACCTCGACGATCGCCTCGAGTCCTTCGAAGTCACTGAGATTGTGCGTCCAGACCGCGGCGTCGTGAGCGGCCGCCGTGGCTGCGATCCACAGATCCATGACGCGAGCTCGGGGCTGTCGACCTGCTGCGGCGACAGCGGCTGCGGCACGGCCGTACTGGCGGGCGACCTCTTCGTCGAGGGGGAGCGCGTCGAACTCCCGCTCGCATTCGGCGAGCTTGAGGAGTCGGTCGGCCCGGGTCTGAGGGGTGCGTGCGACGAGGACTCCGAAGTGGAGTTCGGCCAGGCTGGCCGCGCTGATGGCGACCTCCGTGTCGTCGCTCATCGCGCGGTCTAACGCGCCGCCGAGCAACACGCTGGTGTCCAGCACAACCCTCATCGGCTGAACGGGTCGTCCACGGTCTGGTCGACCAAGTTGCGATCGGCCTGCCACTCGGCATCGGGGGTGCCCCGCAGTTGGTGCCGGACATCGGAGAGCAGTCGCCATCGGCGAGGCGTCGCCACCGGGGACAGTTGTGCGGCGGGCCGGCCGGCGACCGTCACGGTCACCGTCTCACCGGCCTGCGCCTGGCGCACGAGCTCGCTCGCGTTCTGGCGCAGTTCGCGCAAGCCGACGGTGGTCATGAGCGCAATGTAGCACAAGTGCGTCCTGGGCTACAGATGGCCGAGTCGCACTCGGCTGCCCCTCGGGTGCAGGATGGACTGCATCCGGACCGGGTCGACGGGGCCGTGGTGCGGAGTGTGCGTCAAAAGCCGCATCGTCGGGTCGTCGATCGCGCCCGGCCGGTTGATCCGCTCCGCGAGCATGGTCGCGAGGTCGGACAGGTCGCCACTCATGCTTGATTGTGCATCGCCACCCTCGTGAGCGCTCTGCGGGCGGCCGGGCTCTCGGCGGCGCTTCGGCGTTCATCGCAACTGGCGCCGTAATTTCTCGACACCCGTCGCGTGCCTGCGACTCGGCGGTGTTCCTACCGTTGGGGTCACTCGATCGAGGAGGTGCCCGGTGAGCCTCACCGCTGACGTCGTCGTGATTGGTGCTGGGATCGTCGGCGGCTCGATCGCCTACGAGCTGGCTCGCCGCGGAAGGTCCGTCGTGGTCGTCGACCGTGGTCGAGGCGCGGGCACGGGGTCGACGAGCGCCTCGTCGGCCGTGATCCGCTACAACTACTCGACGTGGACGGGCGTGGCCGCGGCGTGGGAATCCAAACACGCGTGGGAGGACTGGGAGGGATTCCTGGGCGGAAGTGACGGCGGGGCTGTCGCACGCTTCCACCGGACAGGCGGCCTGTGTCTGGACGCTCCAGAGCTGCCGACCGACAAGGTCTTGGCACTCTTCGACCAGATCGGCGTCTCCTACGAGCTCTGGTCGGCGCAGGACGTGGCACGTCGCGCCCCGATCATCGACACGGGGCGCTACTACCCCCCGCACGCACTGACCGACGAGGCCTTCTGGGCCGACGCCCACGGGACGCTCGGTGGCTACTTCACGCCCGACTCGGGCTACGTCGACGACCCGGCGTTCGCCGCCCACAACCTGATGGTCGCTGCGCAGCGGCACGGCGCGCAGTATCGATTCGGGTGCATGGTCACCGCGATCGAGAGACGGGGAGATGTCGTGAGCGGGGTTCGACTCGCCGATGGCGGGACGATCTCGTCGCCGGTCGTCGTCAACGCGGCAGGGCCCAACTCCGCCCGCGTCAACGAGCTCGCCGGTGTGCTGGAGGACTTCGCGATCACGACAGCGCCGATGCGCCAGGAGGTGCACGAGCTCCCCGCGCCGGCCGGGCTCGCGGAGTCCCTCCCCCTCGTCGCAGACCTCGACCTCGGGACGTACTTCCGCCCCACGCCCGCCGGCAACGTCATCGTCGGCGGCACCGAGCCGGCGTGCGATCGACTCCAGTGGCTGGACGACCCTGACGAATATGTCGACCACGTGACCTTGGCGCTCTACGAGGCCCAGGGCTATCGCGCAGCCCGGCGCGTACCCGATCTGACGGTGCCACCGACTCCGCGTGGTGTGGTCGGGATCTACGACGTCAGCACCGACTGGGTCCCGATCTACGACCGCACGGCACTGCCAGGCTTCTACGTGGCGATCGGCACGAGCGGCACCCCGTTCAAAAACGCCCCGGTCATCGGACGCTTCCTGGCCCCCATCATCGAGGCCACCGAAGACGGCCAGAACCACGATGTGCAGCCGGTGACCTGTCGGCTCGAGCGGACCGGGATCGTCGCTGACCTGGGGCAGTACAGCCGACTGCGTAGCGCCAGCGACACGTCCGGGACCGTGATGGGCTGAGGGGCTGCTGTCATTCGCCTCGAGGGACGGTCTCGAAGGAGCCACCGTCGGGACGTCGAATCCTTCGGCGCTCCACTTTGCGCAGTGTGCTGTGCCGTTGGCGAAGACCAACTGATCGATGCAGTGCTCCGCGGTGCGCATCGCGCCGTCCGATGCTGAAGAGGCCGAAGGTCTGCGAACTACTCCTTCGGGAGGTCCACGCCGTTCCAGCCGTAGGTCTTCTTGGCAAGGCTCGACGCGGCGGGGATCGAGATGCTCCTGACACTCGACCGCACCCAGTTGCCTCGCGCCCAGCGGAAGGTCACAGCGCGACCCGTGTAGGGCGCTCCATCGGCGATTCCGCCGCGGCCGAGCTCGGAGACCACCAGGTGCCTTTGCCCACCTGCGGTGTAGAAGCGGAGGCCCAGCAGGAGTGAGGTTGCGGCGAAATCGATCTACCAATCCGGGGATCGGCGAAGGGGCTCGTTCTGAATGCGGAGGCGCCCATCGCGCCATGTGTAGACGCGAGACAGCAAGGTGTGCGCTCCTGCGTCGCTTCGGAGCACGATCTCGACCTCGGGCGCACCGTCGAGGCCGGCTGCTCCTGCCCACGCAGGAGAGCCCATCCACTGCGCCTGCCCTGGGTGAGTGACAGTCGAGACCTTGCCGGTCGCGGGCCGCGGTGCCGGCGATAGGGCCAGCGCAGCGCGCTTCATCGGAAAGCCTTGACGCCGTGCCAGCCGGAGAGTGCGTTGGCCTGAGCGGACGTCAAGGACCCGGGTCGGCTTCTGGCCGACGCGCTTCCACCCCGACTTCGTCCAACGGAATGTCGCGTGAGTGCCGGAGAATCGTCCGGAACGACTCCGCTTGAGGTCGTGGACAACGAGTTGGCGCACAGCGCCGACCGTGCCGACGGTGTATCCCCGGGCGTATCCGAACCACGGCTCCGGATCGTTCCAATTGACTGAGCCAGTGCTGGGATCCTTTTGCAGGAGCAGCTTTCCGTTGTGCCACGAGTAGATCTGCCAGGACCAGGCCTCGCCGCCGTCGCTCTCCACGATGCGGATTTCCGAACCGGGGGCGCCGTCGACGGGGCCAGCGCCCTGCCATACGTCCTTCGGAGCGAGTTCGTCGGCGGATCCCATAGAGAGCCTCGCCGTCGCGCGCTGGCCGCGCGCGGTCTTCACGGCGATGGCGTAGTACCAGACGTCGTCGGTCTTGCGCGTCACCGAGATGGTGATCTGATCAGGTCGCCCGTCGCCGTCGAGATCCGCTTGGGTTGTGTAGGCCGGTGTAGAGGGAGCAGGGCGGGTCACAACGGCTGGTGCTGCTTGTGCGGTCGCGGGAAACGTCGCAAGGGCGAGGGCCGCAGCGAGAGTGGGAGCGAAGCGGGTGAAGCGAGACATCAATGTCTCCTTTGTCGTCCGTGACGAGCTGGCGACCGGCGGTCGGCGCCGTCATCATCGGCCGTCCAGGTGGCGAACCTGAGCGGCGATCTGGACTCTTAGTCGGAATCTCGCGCACCTCGACGAGGGCGTGACGAAAGGTTTCCGGCCAGCGGGGAAATGTCCGTCTCGGATTGATTGCGAATTCTCAGACTGTGCTCAAGTTGGTCTCAGGAAGGCCGATCGGGTCGCTGGATGGATCAACTGTCCGGGACGAGTGCCCGGCAACCTTTCAGGGGATGACGATGGAACGTCAGCACGGCAATGGAGCCGAATTCGGTGAGCACCAGGGGAATCCGGGGGGTGTGCCGAACGGCGCCCCTGGATCGGCGGATCCCCACTACGGCCCGCAGGCATACGGCGGGCCGGAGCAGTACGCGGCGGGTCAGCCGGGTGGCTACCCCCAGCAGCAGGGCCAGTGGGGCCAGCCGCAACCGCAGCAGCAGTACGCCCAGCAGCCGGGCCAGTGGGCCCAGCCGACTCAGCAGTGGGCGCCGCCGCCTGCGCCGGCGAAGTCCTCGTCCGCGCCGATGATCGCCATCGCGGTCGCGCTCGTGGCGCTTCTGGCCGGTGGGGTCTGGTTCCTCAATCGGCCGAGCCCGCCTGCTCAGGCGTCGGTCGCTGCGATCACGGCTCCACCCGTCGCCAAGGCGACTCCGACGCCCACCCCGAAGGCGACGCCGAAGAGCACGCCGGTTCCGACCGTCACCAAGATCATCGAGCGGACGAAGACGATCCCGGCCCCACGCGAACGGGACTACAGCGACGGTGACAGCTACAGCCGCGGTGGCCCCGGTGCGAAGAACTGCAGCTCGAACAGCTCCTACGGCCGCTACTCCGGCGTCAACGTCGCCCACTCGGGCACGACCTGCGGATTCGCGCGGAACGTGCGCCGCGACTACGTGAACTCGGGCTACAGCAGCAACTTCATGTCCTACTCGCCGACCACTGGCCTGAACTACCCGATGCAGTGCTCCCGTAGCTCGTACGTCACGTGCACCGGGGGCAACGCGGCCGTCATCTACATCGGCAACTGGTGACGCCGACCGTGCCGGCGGCGGGTCGTGAGCCCGCCGCCGGGCAGCGGCGGGACGTCGGGCCGACCACGTCCGGAGACCGCGCGCGGAGCCATCGCATGCGGCACGCCCTCGGGTTCGGCCTGGCCGCAGCCCTGCTCGCCGGATGCGCAGGCCAGCCCGTGCCGGTCGCGTCGCAGACGCCGCTCGGTGAGCCGACGAACGAGGTCATCGTCCAGAGCGCCACGCCCACGGAGCCCGCGCCCGCCGGAGGCGGCGAACTGGCGACCGACACCACCGCGCCCCAGTCGACCCCGGAGCAGCCCGCGCCTGAGCCCCAGAAGCCGCTCGCGGGGCGCGTCATCGTCATCGACCCTGGCCACAACGGCGGGGCGTCGGCGGCCTTCAACAATCGGCGCGTGCCGGCGGGCAACGGCCGCATGAAGGCGTGCAACACCTCCGGCACGGCGACCCGCTCGGGGCTCACCGAGCACGCGGTCAACTTCACGCTCGCGCGGGCGTTGGCCGACGCGCTCGCCGGTGAGGGGGCCCAGGTCGTGCTCACGCGGACGACCGACACCGGCGCCGGTCCGTGCGTCAACGACCGGGCTGCGATCGGCAACCGCGCCGGCGCCGATGCCGTCATCTCGCTCCACGCCGACGGCAACCTGTCGAGCACGGCGCGCGGCTTCCACGTCATCCGGTCCACGACGATGGTCGGCGGCCCGGCCGTCGAGGACGCGTCGACGGCGCTCGCGCAGCGGGTCGTCAGCGAGTTCGAGCGCACCGGGATGCCGCGCTCGACCTACACCGGCGGCAAGGCGGCGATCACGGCCCGCGACGACATCGCGGGGCTCAACCTGCTCACCGTGCCGGGCGTGATGCTCGAGGCGGGCAACATGCACCACCCGACCGACGCTCGCCTCCTCGCCTCGCCCGAGTTCGTGCAGGCGGAGGTCGCGGCGCTGACCCGCGCCGTCGAGGGCTGGCTCACCCAGCAGTAGCCCGCTCGGCCCTCAGCACCTCACCACCAAGTGAGCCCGGCTCACACCCACGGAACGGCGACGTACTCGTCGCTCAGTCATCACGGAGGATGTCATGGCGTTTTGCACCAATTGCGGTAACCAGCACTCGGCAGACGCGAAGTTCTGTAGCGGGTGTGGGACAAATCTCCAGCGGTCCGCCGGCGCGGTCGGCGAGAAGCCGGACGCGCACGTGACGGCCGTCGAGGAGCAGGCGGAGGCGATTCGCTCGGCCACCGAGGCTGTGCCCGTCGAGTCCACCTCGAGCCTCGATCTGGTCGAGGTGGCTCCCCGGGCCTCCGCGGCTCCCGTCGACGCCCTGACTATCGCGCCGGCCAGTGGGCTGGCCCCCGCGCCGCCTCAGGCGCCCCAGCAGCCCTTCGCGCCGCCGCCCCACGCACAGGCACCCTTCACGCCGCAGCACTTCGCCCAGCCCCACACGCCGCAGCCCTTCGCGCCGCAACCGCCGCATGGGCAATGGCAGCAGCCGATGGCCAGCCCGGTGCCGCCGATGTCTGCGCAGCCGCAGCCGCTGCCGCCGGTGCCTGACCTCGCGCCCGGCGTGGCCTCGGCGCCGCGGGCGGGGTCGTCGACGTCCGACCTCGCCGGGATGATCTCGTCGCTGAAGATCCCCGGCGTCCCTGAGGGTGAGTCGGGCAAGCCGATCCGCCTGGCGATCGTCGGGGCCGGGGTGCTGGTCGTGCTCGGTGTCGGCATCGCCGTGCTGTCGAAGATCATGGGTGCGCTGATGCGCGGCGAGGGGATCCTCGGCTTCATCGTGCTGCTGATCGTCGCCGCGTTCGGGGTGGCCGGGTTCTTCGCCTATCGGGCGCACGAGCAGGAGACGCGGGAGGCGCGCACGATCGGATCGCTGCCGCCCTCGGTCCAGCACGTCGTGGCGCAGATGGACGGCGGCGCGCAGGCGGCGTTCTTCAACGAGTACGAGCGCTTCAAGAAGCGGACGTCGATCTCCTACCTGCTGTGGTGGCTCTTCGGGGCGCACTACTTCTACCTGCGGCAGCCGATGCTCAACGTCGCCTACTGGGTCACCGGTGCGGGTGCCGGCTGGTGGGGCCTCTTCGATCTCTTCCGGATGCGGTCGCTCGTGCGGACCGCGAACGAGCAGAGTGCGCGGCAGGCGCTGCAGACCTTGCACATCGGGGCGGCGTTCGCGCAGATGCCGGCGGCGCCCGGACTCATGGTGCAGCCGGTGCCGCCCGCGCCGACGGTCTACCCGTCGCCGGGGCCGGCGCAGCAGGATCGCTGACGCCCAGGCCTGGTCGACGCCGTGGCGAGAGCGTCTGCGTCGGCCAAGCCGGCCCGACCGCAAGGGCGTCAGGGTGCGAGGCCGTAGCGGGCGCGGGCGCGCGTCACGAGCTCGTCAGACGTGATGTCGCCCGCGATGAACTCGGCGGCGCCCTCGAGGGTCTCGGACGTCACGTCGAACCCCGACATCGCCAGGCTGTGCAGGGCCTCGTCGACCCATCGGGTGCGCTCGGCGACCGAATGGGCGTCGCGCGGGGGTGGTCCTGCGTTCGGGATCACCAGCATGTGGCGAGACCGTCGAGGGCGCGGAGGGCTTCGTCGCCGGTGACCACGGGCAGGCCCTCGAGCATGGCCTGCGCGGCGATCATCCGATCGAACGGGTCGCGGTGGTCCCACGCGAGGCCCCCTGCGAGCAGGGCGTGCGCTCCCGTGATCGGTAGCTCGCGCGCGCCGAGCCGGGAGAGGTGGCTCGGGTAGGCCGCGACGAGCCCGTCGGCCTGGCCGAGCTTGCCGAGGCGGTGCTTCGTGGCGATCTCCCACGCCGACGCGGCGCTGACGACGAGGTCGTTGGAGCGTTTCGAGATCGCCGCCAGCGCCGTCGTCCCGAGTCGGTCGGTTTCGGTCAGCGCCCACAGGACGGCATGCGTGTCGAGCAGGTAGGTCGTCACGCGCCGCCCTCCCACGCCGCGAGCTCGTCGTCGGCGAGCGGGTCGTCGAACGACACCGGCACGTGGAACGGGACGAAGCCCAGCTCGCGATCCTCGCCGGCATGCATCGGAACGAGCCGAGCGACCGGACGGTCGCCGCGAGCGATGACGAACTCTTCGCCGGTCTCGACGGCGGCGAGCAGGGCGGAGAGACGCGTTTTCGCGTCAGCGACCTTCACGACGGTGACCATGCTCGATAGGTTAGGTTGACCAACCAGGTTGGTCAATGCCGATTCAGCGGGACGAGGTGGGGAGTCGCGGTCGCTGCGCGGATCGCGGGCGAGCGGTCGAGCGCGGCTCGGCCGAGGCCTTTGAGGTGGCGGAGGCCGATGGGAGCGAGTCTGCGCGGCTCGACCGGGGTCACGGTTGCTGCGCTGATCGAGGGTCCTCATGCCGCCACAGTAGAGGCGCTCGGAGGGCCTTCGCCGACGTTATCCACAGGCTGTGGATAGCTGCCGAGGCGCGATCGCGGTTCGCGCCAGGCTAGGGGCATGAGCGAACTCGACGAGCTTCTTGTGGCGCACGGCGGCCACTTCACGTGGCCCGATGCCGTGCGGGCCGGGGTGCCGCGGCGGGAGATCACCGCCCGGGTCGGCCGCGGCGAGCTGGCACATGTGGGTCGCGGCGCCTACGTCGAGGCGCGGCGCCTCAGACCCGAGGAACTGCACCGCCGCCGCACCGTCGCGCTCCTGCGCACGCACCCCGGCCGGATCGCTACCCACCACTCGGCGGCGATCCTGCTCGAGCTGCCGGTGCACCAGGCGGCGCTCGGCACGGTGCATTTCGGGCGCTCGGACACCTCCGGGCGCCGCGGTCGGCACTGGGTGCTCCACCGGCTGCCCGAAGAGATCACGCCGGTGTCGGTCGGGACGCGCGGGATCGCTGTGCCGTCCGTGCCGGCCGCGGTGGCGGCGATCCAGGTCGTGATGCTCGTCGGTGTGCGCGCCGGGGTCGTGACGATGGACGCGGCGCTGCGGGCGATGGTGCGGGCCGAGCTTCAGCCGAAGACGCAGAGGTTCGTGCCGCCGGCGGGCTCGACCCCGGCGGTCGATGCAGCCT
>RRZU012510147.1_pt1 | contig 16834 bp, 14 predicted proteins | sample 2165561 | NCBI WGS metagenome assembly RRZU01 (sample SAMN10456909, study PRJNA506462) | wastewater metagenome | isolation source: wastewater sludge | place: USA: Moscow, Idaho | reverse complement strand
TTGAGTTAGTCACTTAATTTCTGTATATTTATACCTTTAAAATCAAGGATATGGAAGTGTTTGAAGGCCAAAGCATACTAAACTTTATAAAAGAATTGCCAAATGATGAATCTTGCAAAGCTTATTTGGCACAAATAAAATGGAAAGATGGTTTTAATTGTATGAAATGTGGTCATACTAAAGGATGTGAAAAATCAGGACATAATTATCAATGTTATGGCTGTCAGCATGTGGAAAGCGCAACTGCAAATACATTGTTTCATAAGGTAAAGTTTGGCTTACACAAAGCCTTTTGTATCGTATTTGAAATGACAACCAGTAGCAAAAGTGTATCCAGTATTCAAATGGGAAAACGTTTTGAGATTCGTCAAGGTACTGCTTGGTATTTTATGCAAAAAGTACGCAAAGCAATGCAAAGCAGTCAGAAATATCCATTGTCAGAAATAGTTCATGTAGATGAATTTACTGTGGGAGGAAAAGAAGAAGGCAAACAAGGAAGAAGTTATGATTCTAAAAAGAAAAAGGCAGTAATAGCAGTAGAATTAAACCAAAAGCATCAGATAAAAAGGGTTTATGTGAAATCTATTGATGACTATTCTTCAAAATCATTAACTCCAATTTTTGAAGAACATATAAGTCAAACTGCGAATATAGTTACCGATAAATGGAGAGGATATGAACCTCTAAAAAAGCTTTATAATATTGAACAGAAATTAAGTGATCATGGGAAAAATTTCAAGGAATTACATATTGTAATCATGCAATTGAAATCTTGGATTAGAACAATACCCACCCATGTTAGTAAATGGCATATTCAAGCTTATTTTGATGAGTTTTGCTTTAGAATAAACCGTTCACAATTTAAAACAAGTATTTTTCATAAATCTATAGAAAGAATGGTAGATGCCAAGCCAATTTATCAAAAAGACATTAAACAGATACTAAGTGTATAACTCAATAATTTTTTTTCTCAAAAAAATTAAAAGGATGCCGTAAAAAAGCATCCTTTTTTTGTTTTAAAAAGACCAGAAACTTTTCTTGACAATCAATTTTGAGTTCTGAATAGAGGTCTATTGGACTTTATTATTTCCTTGAATAAAGAATGTAAGAATACAAAAGTATACATTGGCCGAAAGACCAAAATGGCTTTGGTCACTAAAAGTAGAGATTGTTTTGTCCTAATTGCTTAAATAAACAAATTTTTGATTTTTCAATAGCGATTTAAACCCCGTACTTTCTATCTTTGATATAAAAATTAGTAAATGATTTACAAACGATTTTTATACATTTTTATCTTCCTGCTCTCTATTTCAGTAAAGGCTTCCTTTATTTTGTTGCCAATGGATGAAACTACGCAACAAAATCATTTGAAAGCGTATGGAATTACGTATTGGTGTTTGGACAAAAATTACAAAGCGAGTTGGCTACTGAATTATCGGGGTGGATCCTTTTTGTTACCTGATGCCGAGGAAATCCGAAAAGAATGCCAGATTCGAGGTGTCAGTTTTGAAATAATTTCTGATGCAGAAGAGTTGGCCATTTTGAATGAAATTTCTAGTCCTTCCCAAAATATGGAATCTGTAATCCTTGAAAAAGCACCCAAGATCGCCGTTTATACGCCTAAAGGGAAGCAACCTTGGGACGATGCAGTGACTTTAGTTTTAACTTATGCTGAGATTCCTTTTACCGCAATTTATGACGAAGAAGTTTTAAGTGATCAATTATTGCTATACGATTGGCTGCACCTGCATCACGAAGACTTTACAGGACAATATGGCAAATTTTATAGTGCTTACAAAAACGTACCCTGGTACATTGAGCAAAAGAAAGAGGCCGAAACATTGGCAAGGAAACTCGGGTATTCTAAAGTTTCCCAAGAAAAAGGAGCTGTTGCCAAAAAAATCAGGGATTTTGTAATTGGTGGTGGATTCATGTTTGCAATGTGTTCTGCAACCGATAGTTTTGATATCGCTTTGGCTGCTGATGGTGTGGACATTTGCGAAGCAATGTTTGATGGTGATGCCAGTGAAGGAAATTATCAAGCAAAGATCAATTACTCTAATTCTTTTGCTTTTAAAGATTTTATTTTGGAAAGAAGGCCAGAGCAATATGAATTTTCGGATATCGATATGACTTCTAAAAGACAAGTTCCTATGGATAAAGACTATTTTACTTTAATGGAGTTTTCAGCAAAATGGGATCCAATTCCTAGTATGCTTTGTCAAAATCACACTCAATTGGTAAAAGGATTTATGGGACAAACTACCGCATTTAGTGCGCCTTTGATAAAATCAAACGTGATGGTCATGGGAACATGCGAACTCAATGGGGAAGCACGTTACATCCATGGTCAAAAAGGGAAGGGTATGTTTACTTTCTATGGCGGACATGATCCGGAAGATTACCAACATCAGGTAGGTGATCCGCCAACAGTTTTGGACTTACATCCAAATTCTCCAGGCTATCGTTTGATTTTGAATAACGTTTTGTTTCCTGCTGCGAGAAAGAAAAAATTGAAAACATAAAGAAAATTAAAGTCAGTTGATAACGATTGGCTTTTTCTTTTCTTTAGCACTGTTGTAATTGCTTTTTTTTGACAAAAAGAGCTTTAACATGCTTTAAATGAGTGGCTAAGTGCAGAATAGGAATCGCTTAATTCATAAAAACTAAAAAAAAACCGCAATTTCAAATGAAGTTGCGGTTTTTTTAAATATAAAAATGGTTTGGTTAATAGCGTATTATAAACTGAACTAGCTGTTCAACATTACTGGCATTACAAGCATTGTGACTGTTTCGCCTTCTTCTAATCCATCAACAGGAGTAAGGATTCCAGCTCTATTTGGCAAGGACATTTCAAGCATTATCATGTCAGATTGTAAGTTAGTCAACATTTCTGTCAAGAATCGAGAATTGTACCCTATTTGCATATCATCACCTTGATAATCACAAGTCAATCTTTCTTCAGCTTTATTTGAATAGTCAATATCTTCAGCAGAAACATTCAACTCAGCTCCAGCTATTTTCAAACGAATCTGGTGTGTTGTTTTGTTCGAAAAAATAGCAACTCGACGTACGGAACTCAAAAATTGAGAACGGTCAATCATTAATTTATTTGGATTCTCTTTTGGAATTACTGCTTCATAATTTGGATATTTTCCATCAATCAAACGACACATTAAAACATAATTGTCAAAAGAAAAAGCAGCATTCGAATCGTTGTATTCAATTTTTATTTCAGCATCTGAAGTCCCAAGAATATTTTTTAAAATGTTCAAAGGTTTCTTTGGCATAATAAAATCAGCTACTTGAGATGCCGTTACATCTGTACGTGCATATTTCACTAATTTATGAGCATCAGTTGCTACAAATATCAATCCTTGAGGTGAAAACTGGAAGAATACGCCAGACATTACTGGACGCAAATCATCGTTTCCAGCAGCAAATATTGTTTTGCTTATGGCAGTTGCCAAAACATCAGCAGGAACAAGTGTTACAGATGGATCATCTAAGTTTACCGATTTTGGAAACTCATCACTAGGAGCATAGGCAACCGCGTATTTTCCAGAATTTGAACTAATTTCTATCGTGTTATTTTCTTCCACTGTAAAAGTTAGTGGCTGTTCTGGAAAGGTTTTAAGGATTTCCAAAAGTAATTTTGCTGGTACTGCAACGCTACCTTTACTTTCTGAATCAATTTCTAAAGTAGCAGACATGGTTGTCTCTAAATCAGAAGCTGAAACCGTTAGCACATTATGGTCTAAATCAAATAAAAAGTTATCTAAAATAGGCAATGTATTACTGCTGTTGATAACGTTACCTAAAACTTGTAATTGCTTTAATAAGTACGAACTCGATACTATAAATTTCATCTGTTTTGTTTTATTTTTTAAGGTATTTCTCTAAATCTGAAATACGATATATTCTACAAATATATCGTAAACTATTGTAGTTTGAAAACTTTTTTTATTAACATCTATTTACTGTATTTTCTTTTTCGAAGGAAAGTAAACACAACACCAAAAAATAACAAAATTACAATTGGAAGCCCGATAGTAATAAGTTGTGTTCGGGTATAGTTTTCATACACTTTCTCTTTATCCAATAAAGGTAAATCAAGATCTTTGCTTCGAATGTTAATAAGTCCAGTGTCATCCAATAGATAATTGACGCAGTTTATTAGAAAGTCTTTATTGTCATACAAGTTTCCAGACCTCTGGTCATAACCCAGTTCTACCGGTTGAAAGTTTTTATCCAATTGGTTTTTTATCAAATCCCCATCCGAAATCACAATCATTTTGTTTTCTTTTCCTGTGGCTTGAAATGTTTTTTGTTCAAATGGCAACACGCGATTTTCAAACATAGAATGAAACGAACCTTCCAATAAAACCGCTAATGGAATCTTTCCTTTGTTTGCATAATCTCTTGGTGAAGTTTCTTCGACAACACTATTTAGACTTATTTCAGATGGAGTTCCTATTTTTTTCGAATATTGTGACGATTGCAACAGAATGGTTTTCTTAATTCCGTTTTTCAAGGTGTCGATTGAATTCGCAAAATCAAACTTGATTCCGCCTAAATTTTTTACAATCGGATGCAAACTATTTGGATACACTTGTGGGGCAAATTTCCAGTTGAATTCCTGAAATTGTGTCGCACTTCCTTGTTCTCCGGTGGCTAGTTTTATTGGACTTCCTTGTTCATCTTTGACCAAGTCAGGATTGATTCGGATTCCGTATTTAAAGAACATATCATTCAAATTCAAATCTTTCGGGTAGGCCAAAGTGGTTCCCGATGAATCGTACAAACTGTCCATTTCTGCCGTAACTTGGTCAATCAACCACAATGTTTTTCCACCATTGATAATAAATTGATCCAAAACTTGTTTTTCTGCATCGCTAAATGTTTCGGTAGGTTTTGCAATAACAGCCAAGTCATATTTCTCTAAAGCTTTCAGACTTGCTACGGGACTTTTGGCTACCGAATCTAAGGTAAAAGGTCCGATATGGTAACTTTCGCGTACTTGTAGAAGAAATTTAGCCATCAAAATATCTTGCGATTCACCATTTCCTTTGATGACGGCGATTTTCTTTTGTTTGGCTTTGGTAATTTTGTTCAAACCCTCTGCAATCGAATATTCCAGGTGCTGAACAGAACCAATCACTTTTTGAGTTGTTGACGCACCCATAATGTTTTTCAACAATGGAATATTAACTTCTTTATTGTCATAAATAGCAATTGCCCAAGGAAAAACCATCGCTTGAGATTGTTTTCCTTTGTCGTCAACAGTTATATTTATTGGCGTAAGCCCTTTTCGATATAGTTCTTTGATATTGTCCATGCTTGCATCTTCGTTTTCCAATGGATCTACGAATTCAAAAACAATATTACTGTTGTAGGCCTGAAATTCTTCTAGTAATTGTTTCGTTTCTAGTTGCAAACGTTTGAATTCAGCCGGTAAATCGCCCTGCATGTACACTTTTATGTAAAGAGGATTTTGTACTTGTTTGATAATATTCAACGAAGTAGGGGAAAGCGTGTATCTTTTATCTTGTGTTAAATCAAAACGATGAAAAAAGGAATTCCCTATTGCATTCAAAAGCAACACAACGGCAAGGATAATTAATACTGATTTTAGGTTATTTTTCTTAGAAGCTGTCATTACGATTTGAAAGATTTTAGATTATAAACAGTAAAGGAAAGAAAGACAACAGTTATGCTTGTAAAATAAAGGATATCTCTAGTGTCTAATACGCCACGACTCATGCTTTTGAAATGATCTTGCATTCCAAATGCCGCAACTAGGGTAGCTATATTTGGAACCACAGAAGCTATACCTTCAAATCCAAAATAAAAGAAAAAACACAAAAATACCGCAACAATAAAAGCCACAATTTGATTGTCAGATAGCGTTGATGTAAATATTCCAATGGCGGAATACGCGGCTATCAGAAATAATAATCCAAAATAAGAACCAATTGTACTTCCCATATCGATATTGCCCTCTGGTATTCCTAAATTAGAAATAACGGCCACATAAATGAATGTTGGAATAATAGCCATTACAATTAAAAGCAAAGCGCCAAGGAATTTTCCGTTTACAATTTGCCAAATACTCAATGGTTTGGTCAGCAATAATTCTAAAGTTCCTTGTTTTTTCTCGTCCGAAAAACTGCGCATGGTTACCGCAGGAATCAGGAATATCAAAATCCAAGGAGCCAAGGTAAAAAATGGAGTCAAATCAGAAAATCCAGTATTCAAAATATTATACTCTCCTTCGAAAACCCAAAGAAACAAACCGTTAATAATTAGAAAAATGGCAATTACTAAGTAGCCAATGGGCGAACCAAAAAAGGACTTTATCTCTCGTAAAACTATTGATTTCATTTTTTTTTTTTTAAGTTTAAGGTTTAGAGTTCAAAGTTGTGCAACTTTAAACTAAAAAAACTTTAAACCAAAGTAACTAATTTATCCACGCTCCACGCTTCCGGTTTATTGTTGAATAATTTCTTAGTGAATGTCCAAATGTCGTAAAAAAGCTCAGAATTTCTGTAGTTTTCTAAATCAGCTTCGGTTTCCCAATGACTATAGGTAAAGAAAATACTTTTGTTGTTTTTATCTTGGTACAATTCTAAGAAACGATTTCCAGGTGCATTTCGTATTTTATCTTTCATTGACTCAAAGTTTTCTAAAAACGCAGGAATATGCTCCTCGTGAAAACTCAATTTTACTATTCGTACAAACATTGTTTTTTTGTTTAAGGTTTAAAGTTCAATACGTTTAAAGTTGCTCAACTTTAAATCTTAAACTTTAAACAAATTTTATAATTATTATATCTCTATAAGTCAATCCCAATAAACTATTTGCTGATCCTACTTTGGAAGGATTACTTCTAAAAATGGCTATTTCAAGAAAACCAGCTTCGTTGAAAATGGCTAATTTTTCACCTTCGTAGGATTTAATCGGATATTTATCAGAATTTGCAATGGCAGAATAGTTTGGCAAAATTGTTTTGATGTTTTTAGTTTTCATAACGATTTCGTACGGTCTTCCTTTGCCAATTTCGATAAAATATTTTTTAGAAATATTAGTAATTACATTTCCAAAATGGTCGATGTAAATTACATGTCCTTTCAAGGAATTCCCATCGTCCGAGACAATGGCTTGCAGGTTTGTCACTTCCTTAATCGTATTTATTTCTTTACCAATGACATTCATTAAACCGCCTTTGGATAAATGACAGGCTACTTTTACAAACACATCAAGATCAGTTGCTTCGTTTGGCAAACGATCATGGATATTAATGGCGACTATTTTTTGTGGAATAATTTTTTGCGAAAGCATGCTTAAAATTCCGTTATCAGCAGCAATAAAATAGTGGTCGTTCCATTGCATGACAATATGTTTGTTTTCTTTATTGGCCTCCATATCCACTCCAACAATATGAACTGTTCCTTTTGGAAAACTTGCATAGGAAGCACTAATAATGTAACTTGCTTCTAAGGTGTTGAATGGATCAATTTCATGTGAAATATCAATAATTTTCGCCTCGGAGTACTCGGATAAAATTTTCCCTTTTAGCGCACCCACAAAGTGGTCTTTCAATCCGTAATCCGTAGTCAGGGTAATTATTGACATAAATTTGTTTATAACTATTGGTGTTTTGTAAGCCTAATTTTCATTAAATTTGAGATGTGCAAAGCTAATAATAGTAAATTCAAAAAAGCAAAAAACAAAAACAAATTCTATTAAAAAGCAAGAAATATACCCGACAGCCAATTGATTTATAAAAAAATTAATTCTAATTTAAAACTACCTCATTTGAACGAAAGAATAATCGAGCTCATAGACATCGCTCCAAAAGACTTTTGGGGCGCTCAAGACACTCATCTTGAAACAATTAAAAAGTATTATCCAAAATTAAAAATTGTTGCTCGGGGAACAACTTTAAAAGCTTTTGGTGAAAAAGAGGTTTTAGACGAGTTCGAAAACCGGTTTCAACGGTTAATGGTCCACTTTTCACGATACAATACTATTGATGACAATGTGATTGAACGCGTCATCCTTGGTAATGGTCAGGAAGACAGAAAGTTTAAGGAACAAGATAAAATATTAGTGCATGGTGTAGGAGGCAAAATTATTAAGGCAATGACTGTCAATCAACAGTTGTTGGTGGACACTATGGAGAAGAATGACATGGTTTTTGCAGTAGGACCTGCTGGAACTGGAAAAACGTATACTGGTGTCGCAATGGCCGTCAAAGCGCTAAAAGATAAGCAAGTCAAACGAATTATATTAACTAGGCCAGCGGTAGAAGCAGGAGAGAACCTCGGTTTTTTGCCCGGTGATATGAAGGAAAAACTGGATCCGTATATGCAACCTTTATATGATGCGTTACGGGATATGTTGCCTAATGAAAAACTAGAAGATTACATTTTAAAGGGAATTATTCAGATTGCACCTTTGGCATTTATGCGCGGGAGAACGTTAGATAATGCTTTTGTGATTTTGGATGAAGCCCAAAACACTACGCATTCCCAAATGAAAATGTTTTTGACACGTATGGGAAAAAGTGCTAAGTTCATGATTACGGGTGATCCAGGTCAAGTAGATTTACCACGAAGAACCATTTCCGGACTTAAAGAAGCTTTGCTGGTTTTGAAAGATATTGATGGCATTGGAATTATTTATCTAGATGACAAAGATATTGTCCGACATAGATTAGTGAAAAAAGTAATTGATGCGTATAAAATGATTGAAAATAACGATTAGAAAATACACACCTTTTTTGAAGTAAAAAGCGAGTCCATTTCAATAGTAAATGAACTCGCTTTTTGCTTTAGTGTTTTAAAAAACGATAGTATTTTATTTAGCGGCTTAAATAAAATACAAATGATTCCTTTTGAATCTGTTCAAAATGCAATAAATTTGGAATTAATATAATGTCAGTTAAAAAAAGAAATGATTTTAAAAGAAAAAATAAAAGTAGTTATTAGTGATTTAGACGGGACTTTACTCAATTCAGATCACAAAATATCCCAATATACCAAAACTGTTTTTCAAGAGCTCCATAAGCAAAATTATTTAATAATTGTAGCAACAGGCCGCCATCACTTAGATGCGTTGTCTATCGTAAAAGGATTAGGTTGCCCTGTTTATTTAGTGACTTCAAATGGTGCTCGAATTCATTCTCCAGAACGAGAACTTCTTTTTTCTTTGGATTTAAAAAGTGAGCTTGTAAAATCGGTTTTCGATTTAGAAATAGATCCCGAAATCACGAGCGTTATATTTAAAGAAGAGGTTTGGCAAACCAATCATCACAATGAAAAACTGAATGGCTTTCAGAAAGAATCCAATTATCTACCTGAAATAGTAGATTTTAGTTTGCTAGATGATTTTGGCGGAATAAAATTTTTCTTCACTCATGACAGTCATCAAACGTTAGTTGATTTGAAAGATAGAATTTTAGAGCACCACTCAGACCATTTTAATCATGCATTCAGTCTGCCTTTTTGCCTAGAGTTCATGCATAAATCGGTCGATAAAAGCGTGGCTATTGCCAAAATTTTGGAAAAAGAGAATTTTGTGTTTGAGCAAACAATTTCTTTTGGAGATGGTTATAATGATGAAAACATGCTTACATCTTCTAGTAAAGGTTTAGTTATGGGAAATGCACCGGATAGTTTGAAAGCCAAATTATCTCATTTAGAAGTAATTTCAACTAACGATAATGAAGGTGTTGCCAACTATATAGTGCAGAAATTACTAAATAATTAGTCTAAAATAGTGTTTTTTACCCACTACAATTTCAATTAAAAACTCAAATCAAATGAATAAAAAACTGATCCTTGTTATCGGTGTTTTGTTTTCCATAACAATTCAAAGTCAAACACTAAAATTGGAAGAAATCATGAAAGGCAACACTTTTATTGGTGTGCCACCAGAAAATGAAAGATGGTCTCTGGATGGGCAGAAAGTATATTTCGAATGGAATCCAAATAATGAATTGGGAACAAGTACTTATTTCTGGAAAAATGGATTGTCAAAACCAGAATTAGCCTCACCAAATGATGTTGCTTTTTCAAAATTAGATTTTAAAAAAACAAGCAATCCGGATTTGCATTATTACATCGATAAAGGCAGCTTGTTTTCGTATGCTTTAAAAAGTAAAACTTCGAAAAAACTGTACCAACAAAGCAGCCCAATTTCTAATTTGCAAATGGGTGCTGTGCCAGGAATACTTTATTTTAGACAAAATGAAAACCTGTTTCAGTTCAATACTAATGAAGGTTCTGTGATTCAGATTACTAATTTCCGAAAGGGAAAAGCAGAAGATAAACCTGCTGATAAAGAATCATTTTTGAAAAGTCAGCAGGAGGAATTATTTCAATTCATCAGAGATCAGGAAGCGTTGAAAAAATGGAATTTAGCAAAATCAAAAACCATAAAATCTGATTTTCCAAAGCCCTATTTTTATGGAAAAAATAACTTTGGAAGTTTAAAAGTAGATCCAAAAGGGAATTTCGCCACTTTCAGATTAATAGAAGATTCAGAACGTAAAAACGAAAAAATGGAAGTTTTCATCACTGCTGATGGCTACAACCAAATTGAAGACACTAAGGCAAAGGTTTCTACAGATAATCTGTTGGCAAGCAAGTTTGGAGTGTATGATATCGCCAAAGATTCGGTTTATTTTGTGAATTTCTCCTCGTTGAGTCATATTCAGGATGTTCCAAAGTATTTTGAGTTGTATGAAAAATCAAAAACTACCGAAAAAAAAGACAAACTAATCGTAGTTCAGGAACCTATTTACAATGAAAATGGCTCTTACGCCATTGCGGAAATCAGAAGTCAGGACAACAAAGACCGATGGATTGTGAGTTTAAATTTAAAGAAAGGAACTTTTCAGGAATTAGACCATCAACACGATGAAGCTTGGATTGGCGGACCCGGAATCCCTTCTTATTCGTTTGGAAGAGGAACGCTTGGTTTTTTGGGAGACAATGAAACCGTTTATTTTCAATCGGAAGAAACTGGTTATTCTCATTTGTATACGTATAATTTAAAGTCAAAAAAGAAAACCCAACTAACCAAAGGAAATTGGGAAGTCCGCAACGTGAATTTGTCAAAAGATAAAAAATCTTTTTATTTAACGACAACGACTACACATCCAGGAAATAGAGATTTCTATAAATTGGAAGTGGCAAATGCAGTACTGCAACCCATTTTGACTAAAGATGGTGCTCATGAAGTAAGTTTATCTCCCGATGAAAGCACTTTAATAGTTCGTTATTCCTATAAAAATAAGCCTTGGGAATTGTATGTAGCACCTAATAAAAAGAATACGAATCTAATTCAAATTACGACTTCAACTTCCGAAAGTTTTAAAAAATATGCTTGGCGAGAACCAGATGTAATCACTTTCAAAGCGCAGGATGGAACTCCTGTAAATGCCAGATTATACAAACCACAAACTGCGAATGCGAACAAAGCAGCAATCTTGTTTGTTCATGGTGCCGGTTATTTGCAAAACGCACACAACTACTGGAGTACGTACCATAGAGAATACATGTTTCATAATTTATTAGTCGATTTAGGATATACCGTTTTAGATATTGATTATAGGGGAAGTGATGGATATGGACGTGATTTTAGAACAGGAATTTACCGTTTTATGGGTGGGAAAGATTTAACGGATCAAATTGACGGCAAGAAATATCTAGTAGAAAATCATGGAATTGATGCTTCAAAAGTTGGGATTTATGGTGGTTCTTACGGAGGTTTCATCACGTTGATGGGAATGCTAACAACTCCAAAAGAGTTTGCTTCTGGAGCAGCTTTACGTTCTGTTACGGATTGGGCACATTACAATCATGGCTACACCGGGAATATTCTTAATTTCCCGGAAACAGATCCGGATGCTTACAAAAAAAGTTCGCCAATCTATTTTGCAAATAATTTAGAAGGCGATTTATTGATGCTTCACGGTATGGTAGATGATAATGTAGAATACAAAGATATTGTTCGTTTGTCTCAGCGTTTTATAGAATTAGGGAAGAAAAAATGGAGTCTGTCAAGTTTTCCTGTCGAAGCGCATGGTTTCAAAGAAACCTATTCTTGGGTGGACGAATACAGCCGAATCTTAAATTTGTTTAATGAAACGTTGCTTAAAAAATAACTTTAGAGATAAAAATAAAATGCAAGAGTTCCTCTATTTTCTTTGCGTAACTCTGTGAAATAGTTTTAAATTTGCAGGAACAAAATAAACACACACAACTAGTATAATGGGTAATACAATCACAACTACAAATTTTAATTTTCCAAACCAGAAATCTGTTTACCGCGGTAAAGTAAGAGAAGTTTATAATATTAATGATGAACTTTTGGTTATGGTAGCTACGGATAGGCTTTCGGCTTTTGATGTAGTTTTACCAAAAGGAATTCCATATAAAGGTCAAATTCTAAACCAGATTGCAACTAAATTCATGGAATTGACGGAGGATATTGTTCCTAACTGGTTAATTGCAACACCTGATCCTAATGTAGCTGTTGGTCATTTATGTGAGCCTTTCAAAGTAGAAATGGTGATTCGTGGCTATCTTTCTGGTCATGCTGCTCGTGAATATTCTCTTGGCAAAAGAGAAATTTGCGGAGTTTCAATGCCAGACTATTTGAAAGAAAATGATAAATTCCCAGAACCTATTATTACGCCGACCACAAAAGCGGATAACGGAGAACATGATGCTGATATTTCTCGTGAGGATATTTTATCGAAAGGAATCGTTTCAGAAGAAGATTATGTTGTTTTAGAAAAATTCACAAGAGATTTGTTTCAAAGAGGAACTGAAATTGCTGCTAGTCGTGGGTTGATTTTGGTTGATACCAAATATGAATTTGGTAAAACGAAAGATGGTGTAATTGTTTTGATTGACGAAATTCACACACCGGATTCTTCTCGTTATTTTTACGCGGAAGGTTACCAAGAAAGACAAAACAAAGGTGAAGAACAAAAACAATTATCGAAAGAGTTTGTTCGTCGTTGGTTAATCGAAAATGGTTTTCAAGGTCTGGAAGGGCAACAAATTCCAAATATGACTGACGAATATATTGAAACAGTTTCTGAAAGATATATTGAATTATACGAAAATATCTTAGGAGAGAAATTTGTAAAAGCAGACATCACCAATATAGATGAAAGAATAGAGAAAAATGTTTTGGAATATCTAGCGAACAGATAGAACAATTTCTATAAACGTAAATAAAAAACCGCAATTCATAATTTTGAATTGCGGTTTTTTATTTTTTAAATGCTGATTCATAACAAGTAATCCATTCTTGCACAGACATTTTCTGGACGAGTTCAGCAATTAAGTCAAACGGAATTTGGTTCATCTTCTTAAATCGGATGCAACTTTTTCCCATGTCTAGTTTTTGCTGACTGTGTTTTGGGTATTCGGTGACAAACCAATTCAGTAATTCCGGTTTAGCATAAATTCCCATGTGGTAAAGTGCAATGAAGTTTTTTTGCGAAGCTATAGCCATAAATGGTAAAGGGAGTTTTGGTTCACAATGATAGCCGTTTGGATAAATGGAATGTGGCACCACATAGCCAATCATGCCGTATGACATTAGTTCAACAAATCCATTTGGAATGTTTTCTAGAATAGTTTCTCGAAGTTTTGTAAAAGATTCTTTCCTCTCTTCGGGGATTTCTTCTAAATAAGCTTCGATAGTTGTGGCAGTTGATTGCATTTTTTATGAATTGTTTGAGTAAAGTTAACAAAAAAACCGCAATTCATAATTTGAACTGCGGTTTTTAGCCACGATAAAAGTGGAAATCCTTTCTAGTCCTGAACTTGTTTCAGGATCCTGAAACAAGTTCAGGACTAGAAAGATTATAACGGATAGCGGGATTAGCTCCTAAAAACTATTTGAAATAAGAAAATGTTTCTTCGTTCTCTAATTTCAATAAGGTTTCATAAATTAATTTAATCACGTTTTCAACGTCATCACGATGTACCATTTCAACCGTGGTATGCATATAGCGCAACGGCAAGGATATCAAAGCCGAAGCTACGCCACCATTACTGTATGCAAAAGCATCGGTATCTGTACCGGTAACGCGAGAAGAAGCAAGTCTTTGGAACGGGATTTCTTTTGCCATAGCAGTTTCTAAAATCAATTCTCTCAAATTATTCTGAACTGCAGGTGCATAAGTAACTACAGGACCTTTACCAATTTTTGTATCTCCTTCAATTTTCTTTTCGATCATTGGAGTAGTAGAGTCATGACAAACATCAGTAACAATTGCTACGTTTGGTTTGATTGTTTTGGTAATCATTTCTGCACCACGAAGACCTACTTCTTCTTGAACAGAATTGGTAATATACAATCCAAAAGGAAGTTTTATTTTGTTTTCGTGTAGCAAACGTGCGACTTCGGCAATCATAAATCCACCCATACGGTTGTCAATCGCGCGACAAACAAATTTGTTGTCGTTCAAAATCATGAATTCATCAGGATAGGTAATCACGCAACCTACATGAACACCCATTTTATCTACTTGCTCCTTAGTTTCACAACCTATATCAATAAATAGATTATCAACTTTTGCCACTTCTTCTTTTCCTCTATTGCGGGTATGAATAGCCGGCCAGCCAAAAACACCTTTTACAATTCCGTTTTTCGTATGGATGTTCACGCGTTTTGAAGGTGCAATTTGGTGGTCTGAACCCCCATTTCTAATCACGTAAATTAATCCATCGTCTGTGATATAATTTACGTACCATGAAATTTCGTCAGCATGACCCTCAATCACTACCTTATAAGGAGCATCTGGATTTATAACGCCCACTGCAGTCCCGTATGTATCCGTAATGAATGTATCAACATAGGGTTTCAAATAGTCCATCCATAATTTCTGACCACCACTTTCATATCCTGTGGGTGATGCATTATTTAGATAGTTTTCTAAAAACTCAAGTGACGACTTGTTTAATATTGATTTAGTGCTCATAAAAATAATTTTTTTGCTAAATTAGAAATTTGGCATTACAGTTGCGTATATAATGTATAATTTTGGCAATAAAATTTCCTTATATGAAGCTTAAAACATTTTTGTTGTTTATTCTTTTTACTACTCTTTCTGTTTCTGCACAGGTAATACCTCAGGACACCACAAAAATGGGGTATGAGTTAGAAGATGACGAATCTATTCTTAATGATACTATTCAATTACCGGAAGTGTTAATATATAAGGGTAAAATGGATCCTGAAGCAAAAAAGCAATTTTTACTGCTTCAAAGTCGTGTTTATAAAACCTATCCTTATGCAAAACTAGCTTCAGAGCGATTGACGATTCTTAATAGAGGAATGGCAAACCTTAAAACGAATAAGGAGAAAAAAAGATACTTTAATATAGTAGAAAGTTATTTGAGTAACGAGTTCGAAGATAAACTCAAAAAACTTTCTCGGAAACAAGGTCAAATATTGGTAAAGTTAATACATCGTCAAACGGGTACGACGACCTATGAGTTGGTAAAAAACCTTAAAAGTGGTTGGAAAGCATTTTGGTCTAATACGGCTGCAAGTATGTTTGACATCAATTTAAAAACAAAGTATGCTCCTTTCGATGTCAATGAAGATTATTTGATTGAAACGATATTGGTTCGAGCATTTGATTCGGGAAGATTACAAAATCAGAATCCGGCAAAGCCAGTCGATTACGACAATCTAACTAATATCTGGGAATCCAGAGCTGAAAAACTAAAAAATTAAGCATTCTTTTGGCGTTCCTCCTTATATAAAGAGAGGCAATTATCTAAGCTGGGTAGCTGCCTCTCTTTATATAAGGAGTCGGGCTATGCGCTACAAGTCCTCGCAAAACTCCATTTCATTGCGTTTTGCTGTGGGCTTTTCACTACTATCCCTAACGCGAAGTCTGGTAAACGCGTAATTTTTGCTATTTCGAGTAGTTTAGAATCAAATTTATGTTACCTTATATAGGTTTGAATAGAAAAGTAAAGGCCACAACTAGATGTGGAGAGTGTAGTTATTTTCGGTTTTCCGTCTATTATGTTTGCTCTTCAAAGAGTAGTCAGAAGGTTTTGTCAGAGAAGAACAAAAAACGTTCTCTTCAAGAATCATGTTTTCAGCGAGTTAAATAAAAAGTTACGAAAACAGAAAAAATATCACTTAAAAAGTATTGAATACCCGTTTAAACCACCTACTTTTGCACCCGCAACAACGCATATGTTCTTTTACAAACTGGTAAGTAATTACGAATAAAACTAGAAAATTGATTTTCTAAAAAAGATTTAAAAAAGCTTGCGAGATTAAAAAGAGTTAGTTATATTTGCACCCCGCAAAACGAGCAAAGTTCCTTGACAGATTGATAAGAAAGCCAGAGGTTAAGAGGTAGTAATATTTCTTAAAAAAAACTTCAAAATTTTCTTGTCAGTTAAGAAAACAAGTTTTACTTTTGCACCCGCTTCGAGAAACGCTTTAACAAGTGAAGAACGAAATGAGAAACAAGAAGAATACGTTCCTAGACATATTGAATTGACAGCCGTCTTATCCACAAGATAAGACACAAGAATAAAGAGTAATAGAATCGAAAGATTTGAAAAACCCACTAGAATTTAGTCGAATAACAATAGCTTGAAGCAATTCAAGCACACAATATACGATGAAGAGTTTGATCCTGGCTCAGGATGAACGCTAGCGGCAGGCTTAACACATGCAAGTCGAGGGGTATAGAGAGCGTGCTTTCTAGAGACCGTCGCACGGGTGCGTAACGCGTATGCAATCTACCTTTCACAGAGGGATAGTCTAGAGA